>Ga0265797_10001390_pt1 | contig 42519 bp, 46 predicted proteins | sample P2T30metagenome_FD_192433 | JGI IMG/M metagenome (GOLD analysis project Ga0265797, IMG submission 192433) | Plant litter microbial communities from East Loma Ridge, Irvine, California - P2 T30 | ecosystem: Environmental > Terrestrial > Plant litter > Unclassified | place: USA: California...
AGTAGCTCTGCTGAGAAAGCCTCGCGTGCACTTTCCGAGTAACAAGAGTGACAACGGTAAGGTATGTCTGAGCTTGCTGCGCACGATGGCGTCGTGTTGCTTTGAGGCTTTGAGGGAGTGCCGCCGCTCGAAGCACCGGTGGTCAGGCAGCCAAAGCAAATTTGTGCCCATGACACATGGCAGACCACCGTAAACCGCTGACAGGCGCGCTTCGTCGCACTACAAAGTCAGAAGTCCAGAAAGGGATGATTTTTATGCTGATCTCACTTTGAAGTGTCGTTTTCTACACGCTCCGCATCCTGCGAATGAGCGGGATTGGATGTCGCGATGTGCCTCGACCTTCTTTGGTGTCATGGCATGCGTGGCGATCACGCGGGAAACACGAGTGTTCTGTCAATAGGGCGAGTCTCAAGAGCTTAAATGTTGCATCCGTCGGGGAGAAATAATGGCGTGTCATTACCAAGGGCGTACCTTAATGATGCGAGTCGGATGGAGTGAGGTGAGGATCGAAAAGGAACAATCGAAGGGCTCCCACGTGGAAGAGGGAAGGCTGCCACGAGGTGAAACTTGGCAGCCAAGGATCGCCAATCCTTCGCTCGGCTTGTGACTTGCACATTGTGCTCTGCCTTGACCTTCTGACTCCCACCTTGCGACCCCGACTCCTTTGACTCCTATACAGGTACCACTGAGGGTGATGTACAGCACAAACTACCGTACATACGTGTACCCTGGCCGGATGCCATCATCGTGAAAGCCCAGTGTAAGAGTTCGGATCGTCTGGAAGCTGAATGCCGCAAAGCAAATCAAGTATCGAATTACTGGAAGTCTGAGAGGTGTCTTGAAGAGATCTGGGTACAGTAGGCACTTAAACTTCTTACGGATGATCGCTGCAAGGACCTGCCCTGCACCATACTTACAATCTCATCATGTTCTGGATCCGCGTCGCTCCGTGCTCCGATATGTGGACAATGGTCGCGCACGGTCTGCATGCAAATTCTCTCACCCACCGCCTACCTCGTACCAGCGCCCTCCTATGGTTTGGCACAAGTGCCGTCGTCTGAAACTCACGCCTCATTCGCTCGCTCAAGTCTCGGAGATGTTGAGAGTTGCATCCTTCCATGCCAACTACACGCACTACCATCTGACAGCTTGGCTAAGCATTCGGACCCTGCAGAACGGCGATTCAATGCCTTCTCTACGCTGAGGGCTGAAGAACTGTTCCCTTCACGCTTGCCCGCTTGGTACCAATCCTTCGCCATTTCCGGGTTGGTGGATCCGGGGGATGTTCCTTTACGAGTTGTCGCTGACTCGTCGTCGGGCCTTCTGGCGATCTCAAATCACGGCCAGGAGGTCGTCGTGCCTTGTCGTCGTCGTCGTGTCTGCCTTCAGCCACCTCCACTCCGGCCCAAGTTTCTTGCGCGACTCTATTGGTCGTTTCTTTCCTATGGACGCGCCAGCGCGGGACCGCATCTGGGAAATGCACTAACGTCTCAAGATAAAGATGAGCTAACATCTTCTGTGGATTGAACCGGTACTCTCGGCCGCAAACCTCATCAATGACTAGGTGATCTAGCGCTACCCGCTCTCTTTGACTCAATTCGCCTCCTACCGAGGCTGCCAGAGTCACTGGTTCCAAGAATCACGTTGACCAGGGCGACTACTATATTCGGTTTCCACTCACGGGACGACAGAGTGTTTCTCGTTACTGTAAAACAATTAGATGCCCCGACCAGAATCGAGATCGATCTTCAGACCCAACGATCATGGTATGCTTGGAGGATCTCGACTCTCAATGCCCACAACGACCGGCGCTTCCTTCTGGATGTGGAAAGGGAGACGTTGCGCGCCAACCCGTTTGTAGAGGAGACACGGCTGAATCGAATGACGGTTCCTGCCCTAGTAACCTTCTTCCTAGGTCGATCAATAAGCAGATGGCCTACGCTTGATCAAGAGGGCGGCAGTACACTGCCCTCCTTCGCTTCTCTTTATAGGTTGTTCAGCCCTAACAATCCCATCGCACTGCAGGTACCCGATCACTCACCTTCACCATGCGTCTCGTATATGTTGCGAGTCTGCTATTTGCAGCGGTGTTCGCGTCCCAGACAGCTGGGAAGGATGCGCCCAGTGCTGACGAGCTGATACAACAGCTGACAGAGCTTCCGAAATGCGCTGTATGTATCACAGTCAAGCGCTTTGCTCGCCCAAAGATTCATCGACGGAGCTGACCCCTGCAACAGATCACCTGCGTCACACAAGGCCTCTCTGTCTCGTCATGCGAGCTCAGCGACTTCGCTTGTCTGTGTAAGGACGACGCATATACGGACAAGACCGGCGACTGCGTCTTGGCCACTTGTTCTCACAAGGGCGCGCTGTGTACGAGCATCCTGGGAGGTCTCCCGGATGCGAACCATACGCTAATTCATGAGATAGTAACTCAAGCATGGCAGACGAGAGCCTGTCAAACACCAGCTCGCGACGCTGGGCCAATGTCGAGATCTGTCAATATTGCTCTGATCGTAATCGCCGCGATATTTGTTGCCATTCGCTTCTTGTCTCGTTGGCGCGGTCAGGGGACCAATACTCTCGGATGGGACGATTGGACAATCCTGGGATCGTTTCTCCTGTTGATTCCGTCCACGACGATCCTCCAGATCAGTTCGTCGCTTTCCCACCCAGTCCCTACTCTGCTCGTCGTGCTGACTCCCTGCGTATAGTGACCTACACGGGACTGGGTCGTGACATCTGGACGGTCCCTTTCAACGACATCACGTTGATGTTCAAGGTAACTTCTACCCGACGTTGAAACCTCTTCAAGCACCCTTCTGACAAGCACAATCTAGTACTTCTACTTCGATCAGTACATCTACCAGATCATCATCGTACTTACGAAGGTCTCCATTGTCCTCTTGTATCTTCGTATCTTCCCCAAGTCGGTATCTCCGCGGTTCTCGTACGTCAGCTGGGCGATCATCGCTGGACTACTTGCCTACTGCATAGGCTTTCTAGTATACTGCGGGTAAGGACTTCAATTCAGACTTCTTCAATGGACACCCTGCTAACACACACGGTCCAGCTTCCAATGCGAACCAAGTAAGTCAAGAATTCATGATCTAGCGGCAGCGCACGTAGTCCTCCACACTTGTGATCTCAAACTAACGGGAAAAAAAATCAAAGTTTCGTTTTTTTGGCATCAATGGGACGGAGAACACGAGGGATACTGCAACAACTTCCAGCTGGCCGTCTACATCAACAGCGGCATCAACATCTTCTTCGATCTGGTCGTCTTCTTCCTTCCGATCCCCAAACTCATGCAGATCCAAGTCCAGGACAAGCGCCGCAAAGTCGGCGTCGTCCTCACCTTCCTCGTCGGACTCTTCGTCACGGCCTGCAGCATGGTGCGCCTCAAGTACTCGTCTGGGGTCAGCAAGATCACAAACGCAACGTACGACTACACCGACATCTCCCTCTGGAGCGGCATCGAGTGCGAAGTTGGCGTCATCTGCGCCTGTATGGTAAGTAGCACACGAAAAATCCCGGCGGAACGTCTCGTCTCATTCTCTGGAACCACCGCTAAATGTAATCGCAGCCCACATGCATCGGCCCAATCCTCCTGTTCTTCAAAGAAAACTTCGGCTCCAAGCTCAGCTCCTTCACCAACAGCAAATCCGGCGGCACCAGCAACTCAGCTACCCTCACCTCGCGCATCGGAGGCGACACCAACGGCGTCAAGAGACTGCACAGCACAACCAGCGAAGACGAGCACGAGCTGGACGACCGCCGTCGCACGGGGCGAGACGTTCCAAAGCACGGCGGGATTGAGAGGACTCAGATGTATCACACGTCGCACGAGCAGACGAGTCGGGATGATGTGCGGCTTGTGCACCAGGGGTACAGAAACGATGGGAAGAATCAGTGGGATGTTTGATGGGTTTTTTTTATGAGAATCAGATTGGATCGGGATGGTGTTTTTTTTTTGTTAGATCGATCCGGGATTTAGACTTTAATGTAATTGGCAAGAATGCTCTTGAAGTGCCCGCGTTCTTTCATGATGCTCCCTTGGGAGCTCGAGTCCATCCGTTGAACCACCAAGTAGATGAACAGTTCTCCATGAATGCATCCAGAATCGAAAATAGGTATGTGGCTTGTCTCTGATACATCGGGATTCTGCGATTCTTGAAGAGGGACTTGTCAAGTCACAGAATTGTGTCTCGGCGGTGCTATCAATCCGATCCTATTCGGGCTCTTGAAGTAACACTTTTCCATCGAATATAGAAGACACTTCAGCTAGTCGTACTGTTCTCGTTGGTGTTTTGGCATCAGGACGACTTGATAGTTCAGAGTAGTACAATCACTCTTGAAAATGTGACGGGCGCTTCTTATCTCGTTCTCTTGTCGCGATTCGGGGATCGAAAAATGATTCGAGTCGTCTTTTGGAGTGTTGATGTTCGTTGCTTGGATGTCAGGTCAGTGTCTACCTTACGGTGGACGACGGACATAACTGCCGAGGTCCCTTATGCAACCAACGAGCTTATCTGCCCAACCATTGAGGTAACTGATCGTCATTATCGCGAATGACATCGGTGGTCGGCCGCCAGGTCGTCTTTGACCTTCCAGATACCTACATGTAATCTTCCCTTTGCTATCATCTGCCGATATACCATCGCAGCAGGCCTGCGAACAGAATCATCACAACCTCTATAGCTTGCATTCGATCAATAACTCAACCCGCTATACAACCCCAAGCCCAAAAGAATGCCCACCTTCCTCACCCTCCCACCCGAGATCCGCAATGCAATCTACGCAGACGTCTTCGTCCTTCCCGTAAACGACACAATCCCCACCGTCCCAGCGACCCACTCGCCTCTAGCAAAAGGCCTTCAACTAGACCCTCGCCAGCATCCACCACAATGCAGCCCATCAAGCAGCCTGTCCAGCAGCAGCAGCAGCAACAACAATAGCACCGATAGCAGCAACCAAGACAAAAACAACCCCCCAACAACCACCGCCGACCGCCGCCCCTCGCACCTAACCACCCTCCTTACCTGCCGCCAAATCCACCACGAAGTCCACCTCCTAGCCCTGAGCACCTCAATCTTCCACCTCCACTCCACCTCCGCCCAGCCCGAAACCTTCGCCTCGCAGTGCCAACCCCTCACGCCCCCGCAGCTGCTCGCCCTCAAACACCTGACCCTCACCGCGCGCGTGACGCAGCTCCGCGCCCTGAACGAAACCTGGGCCGGGAAACCCTTCGGCCACGCCGGCCTGGACCTCGACACCCTGACGCTAGTGCCCCAGCGGCCGGACGCGGGCAGCAGCGCCTGGGCCGAAGTGGCGGAGCTGAACCAGGCGCACACGCTCAGCCACGTGCTGGCGGAGACGCTCAAGACGCTGCGGGGGGCGCGGGAGGTGCGGGTGTTGAACATGGGGTGTTTCAAGGACGAGGTGTGGCCGCTGTGCTATCGGCATCTTGTTGTGAAGATTTGGACTTGGGGCGGGACGAATTGTGGGCTACGGTTCGAGCAGGGGGGCGAGGGGGAGGGGGCTTGGTTCCGGACGTTTATTGGGCATTCGGGGGATGGAGAGGGTGGTGGCGGGGAGCGGGGGGAGGACGCTGCGGTTGAGGCGCATAGGCTTTTGGGGATTGCGGGTATGAACCCGAGTGCTGTTACTGGGACGCCGCTGGCGTGAATGTAGGGTTGTTGGTGAATGAAGTTCTGTCTTTGGTTTTGGGTGAGGGTGCCGTCGTTCGCCATCTGATAGGTTCTGTCGTCGGTTACGCAGAACTTTGATGTGTAGAATGCCATTCAGTGAGTGTCTCAGTATCTCACTGGTAATTGCCACAGTACATTGGAGCTGCTGATACTGCCATCTAAGATGCCCTGGTCTGGTGAGATAGAAAGCCTTGTATTGTGGGATTAACCAAGCCTCTCGCTGGTATGAGGATAATGTAAACATGCGGATGTCGCTGATACCACCGCGTGGAAGACACAGCGCGACGGACAGTGTAATGAATGATGTTAGGAGCTGTACATTTCAGTGAAAAAAACGAAAGTGAAGTCGTATATCAAACCCCGCTGAGAACGCCTGGCAAGCAGTGAAACGAGCAGCATTCTGCCCCTGAAGAACCCATTATCAACCAAATCCAACAAGCCGTGCGATTTGAGTGTTTGGCTTCATCCCGCCTCGCATAAATCGACGTCACCTCTCTGAATGTCTTTCAATTCCATCTCCCCTCACCTCTTCCTCTGCGCACCTCTGACGAGCAGCCCGCCGACAATACCCGCAGCAACAGCAAGACCACCCACGATAGCAACACCAAACAACCCCTCCTTCTGCACCTTGTCCTCGATCAAATCCTTCAAACTCTGCGCCTGCAAGTTGCCCTCCTCCAGCTCCAGAAGACTGTCGTTGTACCGCCTGGCCTCGGCATAGTTGCCCAGCTTGTAGTGTCCGAGAGCAAGGTAGTAGAGGCACTCGCGCCTGCGGTCCGGGCTCTGCCTGAAGATGTCGGAAAGGAGTTGGACGCCGAGTTGTTGCTCGTCGCGTTGGTTGGATTTGATCAGGCCCCAGGCATAGTTGAATTTGGTTTGGAGTGAAGGGTATGGGTCTTCCTTTTCGTATTGTGAGCGCAGGACGGCGAGTTCGGCGGGTTTGAGGGCGGACTCTGCGTCGGCGGCGTCTGGGAGGCGGAGGGTGTTAGGCATGATTGTCGTGAGGTTTGTTAGGGGTTGAGGGTAGAGTGCATACAGGGTAGTCTATCGGAAGGCATGTTGAGTGTACGTATGTGACTGTGTGATGGTGCGCACACGATGTTATTATGCACGTGGTGAGATGTTTCTTGACTTGAAGATGTTCCTGCCCTCAACTACCTGTACTGTCGCCTGCTGCGATCTTGAGCTTGAAACAGGCTCACGTCATTGCCTCGGCAAGATCCGAGAACGGCACTCCCGCTGCTGTCGCGTGGGGAAAAGTAAACAGACAAACAGAACATCTGAAGATCTGAAGATCAGTCAATCATTCAATTTACCAACTGTCGCAAGAAAATCGCATACATATACCCACACACATCGCCTATCATGGTTCTCTTCGATGAAGACCCCGTAACAGTACGTCCCAACACCACCACCACCACCACCTGCTACTCCCTTACATCAACACCCACTAACACCCTCCTCCTTCCCCTCCCAGCTCATCTCCGAAACCACAAACCAATTTCACATCGCGCCCGACAAAGACAGCCTCACGCGCATCTCCAGCTCCCTCTCCGCCCTAGGCTCCAACCGCACCTCGCGCCTGACCGCGCAGCAAAACGCCCTCAAAGCCCTCTCGCGCCGCCTCAACAACCTGCACTCCCAGCACGAGTACGAAGAAAACCGGCACGACGCCGGCAAGCACGCGAGCGAGATCCTGGCGCTGGACGCGGAGAAGTTCAGAGTCGCGAAGAGCGCGTATGATGTTGAGGTCGAGGGCGAGAGGTTGGAGGGCGAGTTGGCGGGGTTGAAGGCGCAGTTGGAGGTTTTGGAGAGGGAGGGTGTGGAGGGTGGGAGGAGGGGGAGTGACAGTGAGGGGGATGAGGTTCTGTATGTTGCTGTCTTGCGGTTTGTTTTGCGAGGGGTGCTTTTGCTGACTTTGCGATTCTGTAGGCTCAAGCTGCAGGTTTACCGCTCGCTCGGCATCGATGTGTCGCAGGATGCCAATACTGGGGTCTTCAATCGAGCTGTCATCCGCAATCCGGCGAAGGGAGATGTCAATGTTGTCAAAGTGGACAGCAAGGTTGACAAAACCGTCTATGCCAACATGTTCTGGGACAGTCTCTGAAACAGGAAAGACAACATTCGTGGCTTGGAGTCCGCGAATAAGGAGTTTGACGCGTCGTTTTTGGATACCCCTGGTGTAGGACACACTTCACATTTTACGTTAATGGACATGATCATCTTTCACTCACTTTCCCTCTCGAATAGAACGCGACACATTGGTCAGAGTGTCGTATCTGCCAGCTTTGCTTCTTGGATGGAGCTCGACCCGGCTTGTATCATGAGTATGAGATTGTCGTATCTACATGGGTATCGTTGAGTAGAGAATCACACACGCGTCCAATCCACTCCCATCCTCACATCTCCTTCGCCGGATGAGTAGGCACCGGATTAGCTGGTCCCTCTTCATCACCACTACTCCCCCCCTTCTTCCCCCCTTCCAACTCCTTGCGATAAGCCTCCCACAACTCCTCCACCTTCTCCCCCCGACAACACTCCCCAAACACTCTCTCCCCATCCCACTCCCCCTCCCTCAAACAAGCATTCAGCCTCGCCACAAACCCCCCGCCGAACTTCCCTTCCAACCACTCGAGGAAATACCCCGTCTTCTGGTACCCCCCATCCCACTCCCCATTCGCCTGTTGCCTCCAATGCGCCGCCCCCAAACCAGCCCTCAGCCGCACCCAATCCGCGACCCCCTCAATCAACCCCCCGGGACAAGTCCCCCCAGCATTCCACTGGAAACAGTGCACGAGCTCGTGGCAAACCACCCCGAGCAACTCGTGGCGCTTGCTGGCGCCAGGGCGGCCGCGGGCGCACTTGACAATGTAATCGGCGCTGATGTTGATTTCCTTGTGGTCGTCGTCCAATTCCGTGCCCGTCGTGTAGGCCACGCCCGGGAAATCGCGGACGATGAATGTCACGCTGCGGGTTTGCGGGCGGGCCTTGAGATCCGTGGGGTCCGCGTTGGAGTAGAGGAGGTTCAGGACGTTTTGGACTTGGGCGGCGAGGTCTTCGTGGCCGTGGACGTGGGTGAGGAAGAGTGAGGAGCCTTCGTGGGAGAGGTCGTTTAGTTGGAGCCGGAGGAGGGGGGTGGGGAATTTTTTGTGAGGGAGGATGGGGGCTGTCGTGGTTGTTGTTGTTGTTGTTGTTGTTGTTGATGATGGTTCTGAGGTCAGTGGTAGAGGGCTTGATGATGATATGGCGGGAGACATTGTTGGTAGGAAGTATGTCGGTGTGATGGGCGTGGTGGCGGGCATGGACTTGAAGTGGGAAAGATGGCGAGCCTTTGTATATAGATGCCCACGGTGTCTTGTCTAACGATGGTACAGGATTTAGAGTGAGTCACTTGGTTGAGAAATGTTGCAGTTGCGTGGCCAAGATGTAAGGTGGTTGAGTCGAAATGGAACCTAGTGAGCTGAAGGTTGTCGAGTCGCTTTGGTGGCGCGTCATCAGCCTTGAATTCGGAGACCGACCAAGGGACATCGACAAGTAACCGGAACTGACTTGAACAATGTTATCGGTCCTGTCAAATGGAGAAAAGTTTACAGACTTGACACCACGGACAAGTGAGCACCCTTGAAATGTAGCACACTATCTACATGTATTCCATACCATACACCATATTCCGTACGCCTCGCTGAAAACCAAAACCTGCGCCTCCGTTGCCTTGCGTATGCGACAACCCTACTCAAACCGCTTGTTACTGTGAACCTTCAAACCCCCCAAAGCATTCCCGTCGTGGTCCTCTAGTTCCTCTGCACGAACACCACCGGGGAGATCTGCAGTCGAGACATGCCCGATATTACTGCCTTGCCCATCAACTTTAGGCGAGCCTTGCAACGGCGCTTCAGCAACGAGCGGACTGGACGTTGCCGGTGCGTTCCTTGCAGCCATTTCGTTCGCGAGAGCGGGTTGGGACTTGCCCGGGTCCTCCTCTCCATGTGGACCATATGGTCTTGTTCCTTCAATCTCGTCTGGCACAGAGGCTGCTTTCCCGTTCAACTGACTGCGAACGCTGCTTGCTCGACTGATGACGGCACTGGCAGGCTTCTCGGCACGAAGGCCCAGCTTCTTGTCCGAATCGTCGCCCGTGTTCTTGACACCATGCCAATCCGCTGGCGACATCTCCTCTGCCGGCTCGCCATCTGCCGGCTCCTTGATCTCTATGCCCGGCGCACCCTCCACCTCGGCAGCTTTCCAGACGACTGCAATCCGATCAAAGGCGCGTGTGCCTTTTCGTGACGAACCCTTCACACCGTCCATGGCGTCCCAATCGATTTCGAAGACGCCCGAATCGTCTGGCTGCCCGCCCTTCTCGGGACCTTGGCCTTCGAAGAAGATGTTGAACCAGACGTGGGCGACTGCTGTGACCATTGTGAAGCCGCCCATTTTCGTCTTGTTGCGCCTTTCTACGTCGATGTTGATGTCGCTTGACGGGAGTACGATGCGTGATGTTGGGCGGAAGACCACATCACCGCACGTCGAATCGTCCAGTGTGTCTGAAGTTGCGGCCCTAGAAACAGGCTCCGGGTCTTGGTCGGACGAGGCTTCGGTGTCGCGCGCCGGGGTCTCGTCTTTCTTTTGCAGAACAGTATTCTTCCCCCGTCCCATAACATCCTGTACCACATCGGCGAACCCAGTCTCGTCATTGATCCCCCGTTTGACAACCTCCCTCTCCTTGCCGTTGAAAGTGTGGAACGTCTTGATCAGTTTCCCCTCTTCCGCGAAACCCTCCACAGACAGCTTTACGCCATCCCTCAACCCCCAGACATGCACCTCCAGCACCTCGGCCGGCCGCTCAACGTACTTCTTGCCCCCCTTCGTCCAGCGATCCACATATCTCAGCGTGCGGATCTGGCTGGGAATACTGATCCCCGACCCGAACCCAGGCCTCATCCTCCTCTCCGTAAACCGCTGCTTCGCCTCTTCCATATCCCACCCCTCCTCCGCAATCAAATAGCTACAACTCACAGTCCCGCTCCGCCCCTTCCCAGCCTTACAATGCACAACCACAACCCGATCCTCCTTCTCGTGCAACCAATTCTTCATGCTCCCCACAATCAGCGGAATCAGCGCAAACGGCGGCGGGTGGTGGTCAGGCCACGGGTAGTGTCGCACTCGCCCGTAGACTTCCTCGTCCGGGTATCCGGTCCCCTCGGCCCGGAACTCCCAAATCGCCCATTCGGCGCCGTGCTTGGAGTCGAGGAATTTCACCACTTCTTTCAGAGGGTTGCGGTACGCGATCTGGGGGAATGTGCCGCTGGGGCCGGAGGTCGCGATTATTTTGTCGGTTACGTAGCAGAGGTCTAGGCCGGCTTCGGGGTGGCGTGCTCGTGGGCCGGCGACGATTTGTCGGAGGAGGGAGGCCATTGTGAGGGTTGGCGTTGGGGGATAATTATTGAATAGGTTCGATGGCGCTGGACATGTCGGTTGGTGTGTGGAGGTCGCGGATGCTAGAGATCTTCTGCAACGTCTTCAACTGGCTTTGGGGATTTGAAATAAACGAATGAGAGCGGTGGCGTTGATGTTTTGGTTTCTAGGTCGTCTTCGTTCTTGGAAGTGGAATCGACTTGGACTGGGTATGACGTAGCCAGTGTTTTGGTTACATGTAAGGCCGAGTTGGGGATTTGGGGATTTCTTGACACTACGTCCAAGGGTCTCCTTTCTTCCTTACCTTACATACCACGAGAGGATCAATTCATGTCGACAGGAAAGATCTGCTGAAGATGCCGAGGATTCGACTACCAGCAAAACAGAGGTTAATAGCACCAGGACTCGCATCTCGACGCGTGATGGCTTTTCGTGAGGTTCTGGTCTGGCAACTCCACTGATCACCAGCTCGGTTATACCATGATCCGTCAATTACCCCGACGATGCGAGCTAAACGATATCACGGGACCGGCTTCGCTAGATCTTGGATTATATCAAAAGCAAACGTGTTACCAAAAGGATTCCACTCGAGGCGTAATACTCGCAACCGAACACATCAACCTTTGGAGAAATGAACCGGCCAACTCCGGCATTACATCATTCGGTAAAAAGGCTACAAAGACTCCGACGACCACCTAAGCAGCAGCAGCAGCAGTCTGCCCTTGCGTCTGCTTCCCACCCTCATCCATCGGCTCCAAGTTGCCCTTCGCGGGCCCAATAACGCACACGCCGTCCTTGCTGAACCGACTCCCATGCACAGGACAATCCCAGCTCTTCTCCGTGCGGTTCCAACACACCACTCCCTTCATGTGCGGGCACAGGGCAGAAAAGCTGTGCGTCTTGCCAGCATCGTCCTTGTAGATGGCGGTAGGCTTTCCAGTCTTGGTGTTGTTCATCACTCCCCCCTCCCCATTGGCCAGGTCTTCGATGTCGGCGATGTCGGACTGCAGGAAGCGTTTGTACTGGCTGTTGATTTGGAGGTCGTGGGCGAGCATGGTCCCGGCGCGCTTGACGATGCTGGCTTTGCGCTGGGGGCGGTAGAGGTCGGACCAGTCGTTCGGCTTGGATTCGATCTCGTCTGCGAGGAGCCGTCCCGCGAGCACGCCGTGTGTGAGTCCGTTGCCGGAATCTCCCGTGGCAATGTACGTGTGGCTTGTGCCTGGGTCCAGGCCGATGAACGCCATGTAGTCGACGGGCTCGAAGACCTGACCGGACCAAGCATAATCCACGCTCCCAGCAGAGGGGAACCGCTCACGTGTCCAGGTCTCAAGCTCGGCGAAGCGGCCGACAGAATCTTCCTGGCCGACCTTGTGGTCACAGCCGCCGACGATCATGTAGTCATGTTCCTCGTCGCAGTGTGTGAGACGGATGTATTTGTAGGCCTCGGCGGAGTCGTAGAGCAGACAGTCTTCGACCGTTCCCTTGGGGATTTTGATCGCGACGCAGTAAGTGCGCATGTACTCCATCTCGGCAATGACACTGAGCTTCTGCAAAGGCACGCACGTCGCCATGATTGCACTTTTGGAATCGATGGTCTGACCGGACTCGGTCTTGATCACGACGTGCTTGTTGTCCGTCACGAGTGGTACAGAAATGCCCTTTTCGGAGACCTCCAACACCCGGGAGTTGGTGTAGCAACTGAAGTTTGGTTGCTTTTTCAGCCAATCAAGTATGCCGACAAGGTACTTTGTTGGGTGAAAGGCACCCTGGCCGAAGAAAACAGCAGCGTCCCGCTGGTCAGGCTTACCGTCCCAGCCCTTGACCGCAAACCCCTCTCTGTACTCGGCCTTCATCTTGAGTAGTTGAGCTTTCGCCACTTCGGCTTTCAGTTCTTCGACATCGTCGTTGTGTTCCTTGGGCTGCGTGTTCCGATCGTACTGGCTGACTTGGTAGCCGGGCAGCTTGCGGTACTCACACTCGATGTTCAGCTCTCTGGCAATCTCGCCCACCCGGTCGATGGCCCACGAGTGGCTTTTGGCGGCCAGAACCGCGCCTTTGTCGCCGTGTACCTTGGCGATGTTGGCATATCCGTCGTCCAATGCACTGGCGAGGTGGCCGCTGGTCCTGCCGGTCTCGCCAGACAGGATGTCGCGCGCCTCCACCATGACTACTTCGTGGCCGCGCTTGACCAGTTCGTACGCGGACTGGATGCCGGCGATTCCGCTGCCGATGACACAGACATCTGTCTTGAGGTCTTGGCCAAGTGTCGGGAATTGTGGGCGGCGAGAGTATGGCTCGGTGTGTATCCAGACGGGCTCCGTCTCGCCCGAGGTTGCGAGAAAGTGCTTGGGGTCGGTGTTGGTCGCCATTGTTCTTTGGGTACACCCCTTCCGGATCGATACTACGCTGTGGAGTACTTGGAAGTTTGGGGTTTTTCGAAGATGCGCACTGGCGAGAAGGGTAGGGTATGACTTTTGCCAATACACTCTGGCTGAAAACATTTCTGTGTAATCACGGAAGGAGAGAGGGAGGAGAGGGATAAGCAGTTTATGTTGATGAAGCAATCATGTCGCGCGGAATTGATGGTCATGATTACGACTGCGTGTGCGACCCGGCCTCGCCTGACCTCTCGGTATTTCGTGATAATGACAGATATATGAGCACACTGGGCTTCGTCGAAGGGGAATTCCTGGTGGAAGTGTCGGCATGTGTGCATCATCAAATCGTTGACTGGTGGTTGCTATGAGCAAGGGTGAACCGCAAAACCCGAGACAAGACGTGGGGATGACATTCGTGGTGCGGGGAACGGGAACGCACGTCTCTTACAGTAGAGTAGATTCATTCTAAAGTGAAGGCTTACTACCTATTGTATGTGCACCACATTGCACTTTTCGATTTTATCTGGAGGATTTGATCAGTCCAATTTCTCCGGGTCAAGTGCTATCCTTAAGCATCTCGCGATCGGACCATGATTAGCCGTCATCTATTTACGATACTCGTGTTCTCATCGCTCCAGAATAGCTTGAGGCGGTAATCTCAAAAAATAATACCTAGATCAACTAGTAGCTCGCCTGCGCGACATTTTCAATCCAGTTGCTAGCCCAGACTCTGCGAGTCCAGAACAAATGTTGACACATGGTTGTGTGATGTCGCGGATTGCATTTTCCAGTACATGTAGTTCGGGAACATCTCCCGGTTCCGTACATACAGGCCCTTCTATCGAATTCTTTTCAAACCCAAAATGGGATTTTGTCACTATTATGGCCCCGTGAACAGGTTTCCAGGGACGCTCAAGATCATGAAGATCAACCACCCTCCATGGAGTCGAGTAATCCAGTGACGGATGTAACTTGGTACCCTCTCCGCTTCATCTCAGGCAAAGCCCTCCTCAACATGGGAACAGTCCACGATCGCCGGTCGTGGCAAATGATGACCGCACCTGGCCGAAGCGAACTTAGAATGTGCCAGGCATTCACCCTCCATCGCGAGATGAAAGGATCGTGTGGGTAGATGCTCCCCAGAATAGTCTGGTAGCCAGCTTTCTCGGCGACTGCCAAAATCCTTTGCGAAAAGACTCCGGAGCCGGGGCGGAAGTAGTGGCTTGCACGTTGACGGCCGCCCTGCTCGTAGGCGGTGTTGATGAGGATGTCGACGTCGTGGATCTCTTGGCTTAGGGTCTCGGATGAGAGCGAGACGCTGGGTTCGTCATGCATGGCGTGGTTGCCTAGTTCGTGGCCGGCCCTGACGATGTCGGCTAGAATGGCTTCGCTCCCATGGGCCTGGTTACCAATGACGAAAAAGGTAGCCGTCACGTCGTTTTCTCTCAGAATGTCGAGAATGTCCTTGGTGTACGGCGATGGTGCATCGTCGATGGTGAGCGCGACTATCTTCTTTTTTGTTTGGATCTGGAAAAGCACGGATGGGTTGTGTGATTGGAGGCGCGAGATGACCGCTTTGGGCGGTTTGTACACGATGTATGCTGGCAGTAGTACGAGGATCACCACTGCCAGGGTCAGGAGTTGAAGTGCCATTCGGATCTTGCGTGCTCTTCGTCGTGACCAACGGCCTGGAAGGCGGAAGAAGGGATTTATGAGGGGCATCAGGTATTGAAGTCCTTGCTAGTGGTCACAAACATGGCTTCAGCATAGCACACACATCATTCCAACAAAGTAGATTAGGAGGTCGATATGTTGTAGGTTTACGAATGAGTAGGTATCTACAGAGGCTGGACCCTTCGTGGTCCGGGCTGGGCTGCCAAGATGCCTGTGCCTCCTTTTGTGCCTCCTTACGCCTCATACATTCAGGACAAACATATGTCACAACAAAGATAGTCTTCTGATGACCCACCGGAAGCGCTGTTACAGTCACATAGCAGCATATCATGGAAGACGCTACTTGAAACGCAGCGAAGCTCGAGACTCGAAGCCTGTGAACGTGACTTTGATAAGTAAGAAAACCAGACAGGTCCGCGATTGAGTGTTATCGATCTGCTCAGACACTTCCACAATCATTTCCCCAATGTCGATGCATACAAATGCTGTCGTGAAGTAAGTCTTTGTTACTTTGTAGAGCATGATTTGCCATTAGTACTGAGAAAATCACTCAATCGCATCGGAGAATAGGGTTAGAGTTGGGGCTGAAGGCTGAGTCGGATTATCAAAGGCGTTGGGTATGATAGGTACCTAAGGATATATATTGAAGATTATCATGTACTGAACACAAGGCTTAGTGACGGGCAAACGAGGATAACGGGAAGATATGAAATTTGGGATTGGTCATACTGTATTGCAAACTCAACACTAGGATGGGGCAATAATGATGGTCACTCTGGCTTCGAGCGGCTAGTAGGAAAGACACAAACTCACACTGTCCCCTGTGCCATTGCTTTTGCCGCCCATTCGAGCCCGAGGATCATGAACAAAGTTCAGAAAAAGAAAATGCCCGTTGAAAACGCGCTCAAATCGCATCGATCTCGAATGTCTCAACTCCGCCAGACTCGCAGCTCGTTAGGGAGATGCATGCTGAATAATGATCTAAGCAATCGTTGCAAAACAAAAAGCCTCGTCGCCGATAGCTCCATCGATTACTCCGCGATCGATCTGCTCGGTCGTCTTCCCACAGCAACGGTGTTGCGTCGGGTTTTCTCGCCGCCATCGCCGCCAGAAACCTACTCTGAGCGGTTGTCGCGTCTGCTGCCGGTCGCTTCGGAGCTTTGGCGAGAACGACCGCCTCCGCGTGTCGATGACTCTCGCCTGGAGGAAAGTGGGCCTCGGTCGCCTAGAAGCCAGTCCGGGGTGTGGCGGTCATCACGGTGTCTGTGATTTGGAGAGAGTAAGCAATTGGGCAGCTCGCGAGCTTAGTTGGAGAGAGTTTAGTAAGAGATGTGATTGTGAAGGGGGGAAATGAATTCTCTCGCATGTTGTGTTGAGGTCTCCATGCAGAAATGCCTCGTGAGGGCAAGTTCGTGTTGAACCGTCTTACCCAGATATCTCCTGTACGCTGTTTGCGTACAACAGCGATCCTGATCTTGATGAAGGTGGTGGAGGTAGTAGCATCGGGCTGCAAGTTCTGGAGTCTACGGACCTTTGGCTGGCTATGAAAGTATCAGCACTGATGCTATGCGTAGCAAATTCGAACGCAGTCGGAAATTTTCCCGTCCTACATGGATGGAAGGAACGTGAAATTACCTTGGAATCTTTCTTGGTCACGGTTTGGTCGACGCTCGCTTCTAGCGCGACGAGGCTGAGAGCCCGCACTGTCGAAAGAGGGCGAGTGTGAGCGAGATGATAGGTATGGATCTTGTTGACGATCATACGGGGCATGGTGGGAATCGGAAACTCTGCGTGAATCATGAGAGGCATTCGCAGGTGGGTAGCCGTAGATATTTGGAGGCGAGACCACAGGAGTGACTTGATTCATGCTGTTGGCTTGAACGGAGGAGATAGAGTTCGCTGGCGGTGGTGAAAACATCGGGCGGCCGTTGACTCCATAGATGTTTGAGTACGGGACGTAGCTTGCGACAACCGGGGTCTGCGCAGGGAACATGGTAGGAGGGGCAGAGGAACCGTGACGCTGGGATTGCTGGGCCATTGCCGCAGCAGTGCCAGTACTGGCAGATCCTGCGGCGGCTGAATTGCGTTTGGCTGCGTGGTTGGAGTAAGGGTCGGCGTACTGAGACGATCCCAGGCTTTCAGGCGGTGAAGATTCGTAGGGCATGTCGTTTGGTGCATAGCTGCGTCTCGTACTGTCGCGTCGCGAGAAGTCATCATTGTAGCCGTACCGGTCGGCGTCATTGATAGTGCTTCGCCTGGCACGCCTGCGCTGTCTCTCATCGTCTAGGGTGTCGTTGTTATCGCCACCGTCGTAGGAGCTTCTATCTGCGTCCCTTCTACGCCTCTCGGGAGCACGTGCAGCTCGGTCGCTGTCGTAAGAATCTTCGTAGCGTGGGCGACGTTCTTCATACTCGTCACTATGGCGGCGACGGCGAGATTTCTCGCGCTTGTCGCGACGTTTGCCATCTTTCTCGTTGGGCTTGCCTTGCTTGTCTTGCTGTCCCTTGTAGAAGCCACCGGGCACCTTTTCGAACCAGCTGTCGGGGATCTTGTCGGCGCCGTACATGATGCCGCGCAGCACAAGTTTTTCCATCTTGAGGTGCTGGTGAGATGTTCCTGGCGAGGGTGTGAGGAGGTGATACCGCGACAAGCGAAGGTAGGTCGCGTGGCGGTGATATATGCCTGGTGGTATGTGGTGCGTGATGGGAACTTTGATTGCTGCAGGTTGACGCAACTTCCTTCGTGTGTGCTTCGGTCAATGCCTTCCGCCCGCTTCACTTGTTCACTTGTGGCGCCACGTGTGCCTCACGTGCGTGTATATAAGAGGCAGGTATGAGGGATGGACCAAGGGACTGAAGTTGGGAGAGGAAGGTACCTACGACTTAATTTTAAAGCATGCCCGACGAGAATCCTGACTGAAGTCATGTTCTTACCAGCACAACCATGTCGTCGTGTTCGGCTCTTACTGGTAATCAATGCCGGGTACAGGGCTGCATACGCATGCAATAAGGCCGAAGACGCAGGGTCACGAGGCGTGTTGGCGTGTTGCAAAAGACGCGAGGTTGGCCGGATGCCTAACAGTTATGCGCTGACGTCGTTGTGCATGATGCTAGACCAAAACGTTAAACCCAATGATCACAGGCATTAACCCTACTCATTCTGTGTGACAGAAGTGTGTAGCACGATCGCACGTCACACATGTCTGACGTCCATCGACCTCCATTAAGAGGCTGCGCACAAACACCGGGAAATCCGGGTGCATTTGATATCCGCATCTGACTTGTGTGATACCAAATGCCGTTTCTCCTAAATGCCATTCCCGTGTGGGTGCCTTGATCGTGGGATGCCTCACCAATGCGCCTCCCCAATTTCAACAGCATTCACATCCACCCCGTCCACGAACCATCTCTCTCCTTCGGCAATCTCGACATCATTCCCACTCATCTGCCTCTTCCGCATCTTTCCGTCCGCCGCAAAAGTCCAGTCCTCGAGCCCGTAGCATCGCTTCCACTTCATGCCATCAGAACTGTCTTGCATTTCATACCAAAACTGCACTGCAATCCTGTCGTCCGTGAAAGCGAAGAGCTCCTTTCGAAGGCGGTAGGACTTCTCCTTCGCCCACTTGGCTGTCAAGAAGTCTTCGATGGCGGCGGTTCCTTGCAAGAAGTGAGAGCGGTTGCGCCAGATGCTGTCGGGGGTATAGGCTTTGGCTATGGCCTTCGGGTCTTGCGCGTTCCAGAGATCTTGGGCCTTTTTCACTTTGGCTCGAGCTGTTTCCTCGGTGAAGGGTGGGGCGAGAGACATGATTTCGAATGCGATGATGGATGATTTGTGGAAATGCCTTTCGGGACATGAAGTGACAAAGGGGAATACTCTCACTTTGTAGAACTCGATGTGACTCGATGTGATGGCCGACACGTGCGTACTATCGCGTACGCCCTAAACACAGCATCCATGCAGCTTCGTGGGCATCTTTGTCAGCAATACGAGTGGTTGTCTCGCCTGTTTTGCACGCTAGTCGAGCCGGCGATGAGTTGCGTTGTTGTCGTGTTGGGCCAGAACCGATGATGTACATTCCTTCCAAGCGGACGATGCACACCGTGGATGGAAGAGATATGAGTTCAAGTTGCTGCCTTTCAGAATGGAAGCATTGAAAGAACCTGGAACCAAATGGAAACCCACGACCTGAGCCGAGGTCGGGCGCGTCATTGGCCCCCACCTATTTGATTCGAGCCCCTCCACCGCCAGCGAGTTTGGCAGGCCACCGGTGGCAGACGAACGCACCTGCATTTGGAATTGCTCTGGAGGGTCCCCTTGGTCAAAGAGCTGCCGCCGCAGATTGGCCATTGAGGTGGTTTCCACTGTTAATAGCGTGATATATTAATAATGATACAGTACTTCAACTCCGATACTCCGCCCTCACGTTTCCATCCCACTTCCACCACCTATACCACAAACAAAACAACAACACCCCACCAAAAACAAAAACACTCACAATGGCTCCCATCAAGGCTGGCGACAAGTTCCCTTCGGACGTCAAGTTCGAGTAAGCATCCCACTGTGCATGCATGCATGCCGTACTTGTACCACGAGCACCTCACTAACACCTCTCACACAGCTGGGCCCCCATCACCGACCCCAGCCCGACCGCCTGCGGCCTCCCGCAGTCGTACGACGCCTCCAAGGAGTTCGCCGGCAAGAAGGTCGTCCTCGTCTCCGTCCCCGGCGCTTTCACCCCGAGCTGCCAGGCCATGCACGTCCCGCCGTACCTCCAGAACGAGGACAAGCTCGCCTCCAAGGGCGTCGACCTCGTCGTCGTCATCGCCTCCAACGACCCCTTCGTCATGAATGCATGGGGCAAGGTCAACGGCTGCACCAAGGACAGCAAGGTCCTGTTCATGAGCGACTCGTCCTTCTCCAAGAGCCACGGCTGGATGGCCGGCATGGGCGACAGGAACGGCCGGTGGGCGGCTATTATTGAGAAGGATGGCACTATCAGCTACGCTGAGAACGAGGCTTCGCCTAAGGATGTTGATGTGAGTTTTTGTTCTCTCCCCCCAACTTATGGAGACTATACTTGGCGAACGGTCGCTAATGGTTGAAATCACAGGTCTCCTCCGCCGAGACTATCCTCAGCAAGCTTTAAATTGCTTAAGCTCACACGGATGAACAACGACACAGGCACCTTGGCGGTGATGTGGAATGATAGACGTAAAGATTCATGAAATGACAAGGAAACAATTCTGGCGATAACAGTTGCAATTCCAAAGTCTGTGATGGGTTTGCCTGTATACATCGTAGCCACTAGTCTAGGTTCGTCGGTTTCTACTCTTCCCAACGACCGGACTCCAAAGCTGTCGAATGGCTGGCTGGATGTTCTGCGTGGACGAAGAGAATCCCGTCTCGGAGTGTCTGCGACGTGCATCGTTGCTGAGCTATACTTTGACGTACGTCCTGTAGCCCCTCTACAGTCGTATCAGTTACGGCTGGGCTTCGCATTCCCTGCAAGATCTGCTACCCGCATGTGCGCTGCTGTCGTATTTCATACGAGATCCTCGGGACCTTACAGTCGTTGACCGCTCGAGCGTAGCTGTGGGTAGAAGAAGATCTGGTTTTGCGCTGGTGGTCTTGGTCGCCATGCGCGCTCTCGTCGACACCGCTCATCGTCTGAATTGCGCATCTCCCGAAGCCGCAACCATGGCAGCTGGAAGTTATTTCCACTGCTTCGATACAAATGACAACGTCGCATAATCTCTCGTATGCAGTCAAGCCACTCAAGCAGGCGGCGTGTCGTGCACCACCACCAGCAAGAACTTGGCATCCGGCACAATAACCAGCTCATTCTTCCTCGTCCTCAATCGCAGTAGCTTCACCTCATCGCTCTCCCCATTCAGCTCCTCCGTCGTCTCCCGCGCATTCTTCACAAAATTCCATACCAGCCTCGCGACAGCGTCGGCGTTCCGTGTGCCCTTGTTCGTGCCCTCTGTGTCCGTGCCTCCAATGCCATTGGGAGCAGCCTCTCCTTCCTCTGAGATGTCTTCGGCGGTGATCAGGCCTGTCGAGCGCACGATTGCGCCTGTGTCGCGCGAGAGGATCAGGGTGCTTCGTACGCCCGGTCGTGAGGAGAGGCGGGCGAGGAGCGCTGCTGTCTCTTCTGAGGGGGAGGGTTGTTGCATTGTGAGCGACGGTGTGATGTTGAGAGGATATGGCGAGATCGCCTGGTCGAGCCGGTGTTGTCCTGGGATCAATCGTTCGTCGGGGAGTGCTCAAGATTATGAATAATGTGAGTTCAATAATGTAAACAAGACGAGACCCTTGCCCTTGCGCGCCGAGGCGGTAGACTTCAGACTTCAGCGTTACTGCCAAGGCTTTGAACTCTGCAACCTCGAAGATCGACATTGTCTTTTTATATCTCGCAATAGAACCATCTGAAATCTTATGAGAAAGCATACAGCTGATTTTACAAGATGACAAAGTCCAACAAGCACAAGAACGAGAGGAAAAAGGACTTCCAGAAGGAGAAGCTGAAGGTTGGAAAAGCGAGACCGAAAAATACCAACGCCACAGATACCAGCTTTGCTGCCAAATGTACGCAGTCGTTGAACATCTATAAGTGATAACAGGATCTTTGCTGACAAGGAATAGCAATCGTCCTCAAGCAGCAGAGTCTTACTGAAGCAAGCCGTGAAGTCGGCGCTCTTTTCAACCACAACCTTTCACTCATCAACAGTAAAAACGACGATCAGCGCAAAGATGCCCTTGCTTTCCTCACACATACCATCACTACAACTGCAGCTCCCTGGCCACAACCACCATCGGTTATCATCGCAAAGACCCAACCCTTAATATTGGATGGCACTCCCGCAGTCCGGCAGCAATTACTCAAACTGTTCAAAACCCTGCCAACTACTCAACTCGGACCTCTCGATGGTGCGCTCCTCTACTCACGAGCCGGCATGACACATCTTTCCACCGATATTCGACTTGCAGCGCTCGACACTCTGGATTGGTTGCTTGCCTCAAACGGAGAAGCAGTCGTCAGCTGTGCCGGCGGTTGGGTGAAGACTCTCAAGACTTTCCAGAACCTGCTCTCCTGGACCGCCCAAGGTAGCATCATCAGCAGTGCGACAGGCGCCAAGTGGTCCAACACCAAAGCATCAAACTCTCTCGGCAGCAACAAGCTGCTCGTCCACCAAATCAACACTCTGACCAAATTCCTCAACGCCGGGCTGAAACCTCGCGCGCATGACCCGAATGCCCTCGCCGTGAAAGCGGCGCAAAATTTCCCACAGTGGCATACTGAAGCACACGTACTGCCAACTAAAAGTAATTGCTACGGCTACTTGAACTTGTTCGGAGCTCCGCGCGATCTGGACAGTGAGATGTACGACGACCCGAACGAGAGGGTCGAGGCGCTTCACGAATCTGGGCTTTACGATGCTTTCAAGTATGGTGTTGGCGAGGCGAAGAAGGAGGCTGGAGAGATTGGCAGAGCGGCCTCGGGGCTTGAGAAGGCTTTGAGGCTCGCTGAACAGGTCGGCTGATGAGATGGATGGCTTAGATTGTGAATTCGCCTTCTTGACTGGGAGATTGCCGGCTTTGCGCTATGGTGGTGCGCTCACTGCACCGAGATGGCCGTGAACATACTCGCAGAGCACTTGTAATTAGGGTGCCGGTCTCATGCCTACATGCCTCCGCAAGCCGTGCTCTGCTTCTGCGAGGACTTGTCCTGAATGGCAACAAGACCCCACAGTCACTCACTGCCGAACCGCCGTCCGTCAGACATCAAGACTACGATGGGCTAGAGAGAAGATTTTTGAGACGTTGAAGATAGTTAGGGCTAGGAAGATTGATCGCAGGTAGTGCTCGATACAAGGGGTGGGGTGGCTTCGAGAAATGATATCAATTGCTTCAGTTGAACGCCCCGACAGTGGGCAATGGAATACGCAAATAGAGGTCGAGCAAAATGTAAGACGGTGCTCAAATACAACAATGATCTAGTACACTGATTCTTTCAGACCATCCGTATATTAATCGAGACATCTGATGCGAATCGAGACATTCCTCTCCTACGTGCATCGAAACACGTCGTGCAAGAGCGCGCATCGCACCTTCCTCACTGAGTTGCCACTTCGCCTCTAACCTCACTCTTCACACCACGGCAACAAACAGCGACCGCCACCTCACATCTCACTGCCTACACTTGCGTTCATCCCCAGACTTAAAGACACCACCCCACTCGACACGTTCCTCACCCACCACACCACATGTCAAGCCGCACCACATCACCGACAATGAGCGACTCCAACAGCAGCTCCTCAAGTAGCGAGAGCAACAACCCACGCACTCCAGCGCCGCCGATCCGCCACACAGACACCACGCGCGCCCTCACAGCACCCTCAAAACTCCCAAAACCAAAGCCCATTTCAACGCGCTACCCTCTCTCGCCCTCGCGCCCTCAGACGCAGTCCAGTCCTGTCGCGCCAACCACGCCTCTCGACTGGGGCGAGTTTAGTCGTTTGGTGGAAGAGGTCAAGATGAGAAGTCCTGTTGATTTGAGCTCGCGGCCATCTGCTGAGCAGGATTCGCTTTTTGAAGAGGATGGAGAAGAAGAAGAAGAAGAAGAAGAAGAAGAAGAAGAAGAAGAAGAAGACGATGATGATGACGACGATGGTGATGATGAGAAGCTGCCGAAAGTCAACGTCGCAAATGTTGAGCAGGCTGCGAGGGCGCTGCAGTCTGCGATCAAGTTCGAGGCTAGTTTGGGTCAGAGTCCGGAGCGGGTGAGTTTGGATGCTGAGCAGTACGTTGCGTCGTTGTCCGCCGCCAGTTCTGGGGATCAGTTTACCGCCACTACTGAGGATCAAGAGCAAAGCGCCACCAGTATCTCGCAGTCTTCGAGGCCCGAACATGGTGCGGAGGTGCTGAGGCTCGACACGAACACGGATTGCTATGATCTCGACTCGGAACAATCGATGATTGACCTCCTCAGTACAGTCAGCGAATCGCTGGCTAGCGCGGCTAGAGCAGTAGAGCCGACCAAGAGCGCAGACGTCCCATTCTCACCAACCGAACGCCCTTCCACTAAACCCAGCGCGTCACTGGCCGGTAATGTTGGAGTTGCAAAGTCGACGAAGGACGCAAGTGCACCATCTCCACTAACCATCCTTCGCGGCCTCATTCGAAGTGCACACCGAGAGATGATGTATTTTACCCTCCCGCATGAGAGCTTCTCCCTCGATGACTTGCGACAGGGCCTCGACTACGCCTTTAGCATGTTGCAGGCAGCTCAGTCCAAGCTGGCGATTCTTGACGTGCTGCACGACGATATGTTAGACCTCGACGCAGTCCAGTTGCGTAGCTGGATGACCCAGATCGACCATTTGGGCTCACAGGCTCGTCACGAACCCCGGATGTTCGTCATGTTCGAATCCTTGTCATCCGGGGAGATTCGGGTTGCGTTGGCGGAGGTCGTACAGTCCAGACTCATCGTGGAAGATGAGGCGAAGCGTACGAAAACATTGTTGACCAAGAGGTTGACGGAGCTGGAGAGTAATGCGAAGAGCTTGGTTTCGATGAGCGCTTGGGATGACTTTGTCAGGAGTCTTCAGAATGAGACTGTTGGCACTGTAGACGGCTTGTTGGGAGAGAATGAAGCTGAGTGGGGTGATGTCTTTACAGCTGGCATGGTCGTGGTCATCGGCGCCTTCTATCTTTGCGTCTGGGGGTGACGATAGAACCGCTCCCTACTGTACATTGGTTAAGATGGTGCAAACACCCGGCCAACAGAGACGGACGGTCACAGGGAACACGCCGCCACATGGCTTGAGTCGGGCGGAGTTGGTACGACGTATCACACGGAATCGGGGCCCAGGAATGGACGGATGTGGCATGATAGGCCCATAGCACCGTATGTAGCTCTCACAGGTAAAGAAATCACAATGAGTTTCCTCTCCGGTGCTGAATCGTTGCAACCAAAGCCTAGGTGGCATGTCTAACAGAGTTCGAAGCTTGAGCTTGGCAAGCGCGGCGGATGATGCTCGACTCGCTGGGGGTGGTCTCGAACTTACTCGCCTTGCTGCTAGACCACGTTTCGTCCTCGGCGATACGCAACCAAGCCAAACGACTCTTTCGCATTGCCATCAATACCTCGATACACTGTGCAGGGCGGCGCATCTCGATTGCGACGACTGCGATGAATCAGGGCACGCGATCCGCGCTGCGCTCTCCTACTTAAAACTATCAATCCCATTGCGATCCGCGACTGCTGCCTGGAGTATCGCAACGCCGACATACATTCCCTGCCTAAGGAACCTGTACGCCATCCAACTGCGTCGCAATCATGGCTGCAGGACGCTCGCTTAAAGCGCTTGTTGGACGCCGTCGCCGCCTGGACGAGGAAGGAGAGGACGACGAGGGACCCGTCATGGTAGACGACTCGCAGAGCGAGGGCTCGGTTTTGACCGAAATGGAAGAGGGAGACGACGAGGAGGATGCTGGTAGCCTGGTCGATGGTCAGGCTGCGTCCGGCGCAAATGGAAGCGCTGCGGACGCTGCGTCCGAGGGTCCGACAAATGGCACGAGACCTACCAAGAAGTCGCGGAAACCCAAAAGCAAGGCTGTCAAGGAAGAGGTGGGCGAGCAAATGGACGATGCTACGGATCAGGCGGGCTTGTTCCAAGTTACGGCAGACACAGAGGCGATGATGAAGGGTATGTCACTCTCGGATGCAGGAGGTGGAGCTATACAGTTTGGCGAGATGGATGAGCCTGTGCATGTCCCTAGTCGAGCCCAGGCCGGTACCGCTGCGAACGGGCGTACTGAGAGACCTCTGGACCGTCAGAAGCGCGAACATCAGGAATACAGGCAGAAGCGGAGCGCCGACCCTGCGTTTATTCCGAGTCGCGGCAACTTTTTCATGCACGATACTCGCGGAACTCCCAACGGCCAAGGACCTGCTCCGAATCGAGGCGCGCCGACTCGTGGACGTGGACGAGGAGCTTTATTGGGCGCGCCGCCTAGCGCGCCTCCCAATCCAGTGCAGCGACCGGAGAAAGCGTCTGAGATGCCCTGGAAGCATGACTTGCATGAAGTCATCAACGAGGAATCCCAAGGTGCTGCACAGAACAAGGTCGCGACCTCACAACAGTATCGGGACGACTCGGCTCGAGTCTTTGCACGTCCTGTTCTGCCCCCACAAGCACCAAGACAAGCACAGCCGGCCACGCTCTCTTTTGATTGTACGATTCCTATGGCGAAGGGACAAGCTCGCGTATTCCTCCCAGGCATGAAGACGGCTTCCATGGGATCCGAGCTCTCTATCAAGAAATACATCCGACTCCCCAATCATCGGCCACCTCTACGGAGAGACAAACCTGTCCGTGTCTACATCCCCGGCCTGGGTCCAAGATACATTTTCCCTTCGATGGATAGGTCGTTCATCTTCATTCCGCGTCAGATGCGGCCTAATCAGCGCGGTTTCGGGAACAGCAACTACCAGCGTAACGCGGCTGGTTACGGTTTCTCGAGCCGGAGGACGAGTATGTACGGTGGCAGCATATATTCTGCCAGCGTTGCACCCAGCAGAAGATCTTCGATTGCTCGCGACACATTCTCGCCGGTTTCCTTCGCGAGTGGCTTCGCTGGTCAGTCCAGGCCGGTCGTCAGACTTCCTCACAACGGACAGTTCATGTCAAATACAACTTCGCCAGCAGGTCCTCTGTCTGGCAACCAGACCCCGACTGGCCAGGTGTTGCACACGTACCCATTACCCCAGAATGTCCCGACATTCAACACGCCACTGTCGACCGTCCACCAGCCGCGTCCGCAGAAGCAGTTCTCCGTTACTGGCATTGAATCTCCTGCGGCACTGCACCAAGCGCGCAGCCCTGCGGGTGACGAGCAACAACCCTTCCAGAATCAACTGCCGACTCACATGGTTGAGCAACAAGCATACTCACAACATCCTGCTCATTTCTACCCACAACAGCCTTATCATGGGTATCTCAACCAAGTGAACCAAGCGAACACACCTCTTTCTGGCATCCCGGAGAATGCGATGAACGCGCAACACTTCCAACAGTCGGCAATGTACTACCCGCAGTACCCGAACCAACAGAACATGTACTATCCTCAGTCAATGCCAATGTACATGCCGCCGTCTCAAGGCTACATGGCTCCTCAGCAACAGGCCGCAGCCCCTTCGCATACCGAGCAAGCCCCACGACCGGAGAGTCAACACCAGCAAACAGACGACTCTGCGCCTTCTGGTATGGTAGCCCACGAGAGCAACGGAATGGTCTTCTACCTGCCGGCCTCGGAAGCGCAGCAGCAACAGGAACACTACCAGCCCGCCGAAAGCTTTGTCCCCTCGTATGCCATGCCTGGTCTCCCCCCACCAACACCAGCGCCGGATGCCACCTACTACTACCCTGTCGACATGAGCCAGGGCATGTATTACCCGCAGCAGCAACAGCAACAATAATAACCCTCGACTCGGCAGTATCTATCTCCGCCTGTGCCACCCTCACCACCCACCTTCTTCTCAAACCTCAAATTATACCACCCTCTTTGGACATCCTCTGTGTTAGCTTGCTCTCTCTCTTTCTTGCTTTAATTCCTGTACTACGACGGCGGCTGATCCTCCGGCGGCGGCTACAAGTCCTCCCTTTTATTCTTGTTTTGGCTTTGGTAGCGAGCAAGCATGGCGTTGGAGTCAATCGCGGATGTATTGTGTTTACTCTTTTTTCCCTCTCTTGAACTGTCTTGTCTTGACTTTGTCTGGCTCTCCGGAAGGAAAATGCTGGTTGGAACAACAGGTTGGCGTAGTTATTTCTAGATCCAAAGTCTTCAAGCCTACTATCATTTTCGTCTTATTTCCCATTCCCTTGGTCTCGGTTGCAGGCAGTGGTGTGTGTCGATGACTCGTTGATAGGTATGTACATGCACTATCCGTTCGTTGTATTTGTTTAACACTTCGATTTTTCAACCCTGCTGAGAGCGTCTGTGTGGATCATCACATGTGCGTATGCCATCGGCACCAGCTTACTCGGATTCAAGTCGTTCCATGGAGGTATGGAACTCCAGTCAGCAGCATCTCCGTTGAATAGCAGACTACACTGGCTCTGACCATTAGCCATAGCATACTCGAATCGATGGTGGATGGTCTACCAATGAGATGTCCAGCTCCAATCAACAGTATCTATTTGTGGATTGGACTTCGCGCGCTCATGCCGTCGGCACTAGCATATCGCAAATGGCGGTCAGCCATAATGAGCATGAGTAGGCATTCATGGCGGACTACACTAGAATGGATGCTTGTCATATCTCACTTGAGCCGCTGACAAAAATGATGTGGCATCTTGCTCCTTCTTAGTATGGACACTACAAGTGCATGTAGGCACCTTATCTAGCGTCACTTGTCGCCGAGTCATATTTCGTCAGCCCCCAGTCATCAGCCCCCATGCCAGAGCTAAAGTGCTACGGCTATACCGTGCCAATTGACAACGGCACATTATGAGTCCGATCGCGGCTCGCAGCCTCAATATGTGCTGAAAGTATGTTGTACAGCATAGTGGTGTCAGCGACTTCTAGATGTCGAAACAGTCCTTGTACTAGCGAGATACTGACATTTAGTTTGAGGAATAACTCGGGCTTTCACTAGACCAAGATTTGACAATTCCTTGTATCAGCAGTTCTTCAATATGCTGATGCCAGTGAGACTGTCCATTCAACAAACATAGACGCCGATGAGATTATGGCTAAACGCTGACATGATAGCAGCCTCGACAGCGACCATTGGCTCCCACAGCAGATTGTGGGGTCTGTGGGGACTCCACGAGGCGGGGAAAGAGCGGCAGGCTGCATATGGCAAAGAGCTTCTGTTTGCTTGTCGCGGAAAAGATCGCTCGGCAAAGACCTTGGCGGATGACCGTTTGAGCCGTACTGTCGTCACAAAAGGATGCCGTCGCCCGCCCGTGTGATCGGGTCTGTTCTCGTGCTTCGTTTCGCGATATATCGCTGTAGAGATTGGTTCTCTTCGCAGCTGTTAATTGTCTCTGGCTTGACTGGATCGATATCTGGATGAGACGGACTCAAGGTAAGTGAGTGCTTGATTTGAAGAGAGGCTGGGCAATTGCTTAGCAGAGCTTGACCGACGATCTTGGTTCTCAACGGTGGCGTCTTGGAGTATCTCAGAAGCTGACGAGAACACGCCGACTTGTAGACACCATGTCATCAGACGGAAAACGAGGCTACTCGCCCGAGTACGACGAGGGTCACCGCGACGATGCGCGCCTTCCTGGGACTGGCGAGACGCCTGTGAAAATGAGCGCTGGGCGGTATCTGGCTACCAGATTCTCGACTTTGAAGCCGCCGATGGACAAGGTGGAGAATCCTATCACTGTTTTGGGGCTGCTCAGTAGCAAACAGTGGTTGTTCTTCTTCTGCGCGTTTGGTCAGTGTCACTACCTGAAAAAAGACGAGTGGGTGGAAGATGTACTGACTACCTCACAGTAGGTTCTCCCAACTTTGCTATGCTGACTTACATCAACCTGACCACTGAAAACAGGTCGCGTGGACATGGTTAGAATACCTTCTTACCTTATAAAGGTTGCCTATAGTAGAGTCCTAATACTAACAGAAGAGCTCAGGGACGCATTTGACTTCTTCACCGTGTCGTTGACAGTCACCAGTCTAGCCGAGTCGTTCGACAAATCGAAAACCGACATCACATGGGGTATAACTCTTGTTTTGATGTTTCGCTCTGTCGGCGCGATCATTTTCGGAGTCGCAGCCGACAGATACGGCCGCAAATGGCCGTTCGTGGTCAACAACGTCTTGTTCATCGTCCTGGAACTCGGGACAGGCTTCTGCCAGACCTACGACGAATTCCTCGCCGTCCGCGCCCTGTTCGGCGTCGCAATGGGAGGCTTGTACGGCAACGCCGCAGCTACAGCATTGGAAGACTGCCCAGAACGGGCTAGAGGAATCGTGTCGGGTATGCTGCAGCAGGGATATGCTTTTGGCTACTTACTCGCGACGGTATTTGCACGCGGGCTCGTCAACACCACCCCTCATGGATGGAGGCCATTGTTTTGGTTCGGTGCATGTCCGCCAGTGCTGTTCATCGCGTTCCGACTTTGCTTGCCCGAGACTGATTCTTACATTGAGCGTCAGCGTGTTCGGGCCGCTGGGGACAATGTTGGAAAGACGTTTATCAAGGAAGGCAAGGTTGCTCTCAAGCGGCATTGGCTTCTTCTGGTCTACCTCGTCCTGTTGATGGCTGGCATGAACTTCATGTAAGTGTTCCGAAGCATGCACTTTGGTCGTGCATTTTCGCTTACAATCCATCAACAGGTCCCACGGTAGCCAAGATCTGTACCCAACCATGTTGGAGAATCAGTATGGCTTCTCCGCGAACGCTGTCACGGTAACGCAGGTTGTGGCGAATCTGGGCGCGATGACTGGTGGTACCGTCATTGGCTACCTTTCGCAGATGTTTGGCCGTCGTTTCAGCATCATCTTTGCAAGCATCGTCGGTGGCGCTCTGATTTATCCTTATGGCTTCGTTGGCAGCGAGCGGGTGATTGCGCCGGCTTTCTTCGAACAAGCTATGGTTCAAGGGGTATGTTTCTCAACATGTTGATGTGACATCCTGGAAGAAATGCTGACATTTGTGTGTCCAGTATGCACATCCCCATCTGGTGATGAATGACAGAAACACCTTCCCCAGAAGTGCAGAATTCCCTCATGAAGCCCATATGGCAAAACTGAGGGGCGAACGCCTCCGATTAGTGATCCATCAAGGTTGAAGTGCTGACGCTTTTCTTTCTCCAGAGCCTGGGGCGTCATACCCATCCACCTCATGGAGCTAAGTCCCGGTAGTTTCAGGACCTTTGTCGTTGGTACCTCATACCAGCTCGGCAATCTGGTCTCTTCCGCCAGCTCAACGATCGAAGCTCGAATCGGCGAGCGCTTCCCGCTTCCTTCGATCGAAAAAGATGGCAAGATGATCAAGCGTTACGAATACGGCACTGTCATCGCCATTTTCATGGGATGCACATTTGCCTATGTGATCCTGCTGACTTTCCTTGGACCGGAGTACAAAGGTCGCGCGATGGGTGTCGGTATGTTTGATCATTGACGATGTTATTGACGTTGCTAACACCTTTCAGCTCACGACGCCGATATCCAGGAGGCTGCTGGAGGAGATGCTGTTGCTAAAGTCACTCGTGCTGAGCGTGAGCATGGAGAGATCCAACGAGACGACTCGTATCATGAGAAAGTTTGAACAGAACAAAGATTGGACAGACTTCTGGGAGATTCGAAATTGGAATGATGTATGTGAGATGATGGAGGGAACCGCATATATAATGCGGTCGAACTGGGATATTTAGGCCGTGAATGGTAACGATCTGTTATGTGTCGGTTGAGCACACAGGTCAATGTTTTCTGCTTCAAGTCGAGTCTCGATGTCTTGTTTTGTCTCGTCTTGTTCAGGCTTTCGGATGTTCTGTCGAACATAGATGGGGCATTTGAAATCGTCCATCATTTGATGGCTGAGAGATAACTTAACTTTGCCCATCCAATCCCGCAGCGAAAAGAGAGTGGCCGTGATTATAGCATAGATTATGGCATATTTTAATATAATCTTGACATATGTGTCAGCGGCGGAGTTGTACGTTGCGGCGACTCTCGGGGGTGTACGTGTATTGTTGCCTGAGGCGTGCATAGATCGCCGGCTCCGTCCAACGATCATCGATTTTCCGAGGCGACTTTAGACGATGCTGTTGCGTTGCGTTGGTGAGCCTTACCCATTACCCTCGCCGACCCCAATCCTCAATCCCGACCTTTTCCCTTCCAACAGGCCCATCTGGAGCCAGTAATCCTCCCGCCTGCAGTCAATCTCCGCCATTACAGTCGATCTTACACGTTCAAAGGCGATCGTTAGGGGATGCGGCGTGCGTTGGCCACCAATCCGGTTCATTAGCAGAAGATTGTAACCTGGCAGCGCCACTCGTGGGGCATGCTAGAGCGAGCCACAGCATGTCTCGATACCGGAGCACGCCTATCAATTCGATGCGCGCGAAGGGCCTCGAAGAGAAACCCATCCTTGGGTCCGAACTTCTGGAACCATGCAGCTAGCGACCTCGAACTCTCGCCTTGGGCTGCGACAAGCTCTGCACATCAACAGTCACCGCCGCTAGAAGTTCACGGCCGTAAGCAACGCCCTCAGCATGCGGTAAACCCGACAGGCGACGAGATCATCGGCAATGAGGATACCTCAGACGGTCCATTCTTGGACTTCCTATATCCTCCGCAAGCCCTAGCGCTGCTGCGCCAGAATACTAGCCACCGTGTGGAAAGATGGGAAACACGGAATGAAAGGCGGTTGCCCAAGGGCTTCGTTCACGCGAATCGACGATACTCCTCCAAGGCGACATCGGAGAAATCTGGAATCGAGCGCGGTACAGCAGGGCTGGATGGGGACAACGCACAGGACAAGTTTCAAGATATCAAACTCACGGAACACAATCACGACCCTGATCACCACGTTGCTGATATTGTTGCAAACGAGCTAGGAGGCCCAGATCAGTCCACGCACGAGACTGACATTCCTGGCGAACCGCAAGAAGACGATTACAGCTTCGATGAACCGTTGAGTTTGCATACTTCCGCAACGACGACATCACTGGAACTGAGGGAACTGCGCTCGTTGATAAGTTCGACGGCAAACGATGCAGTATTCAAGCAGCCTGACAAGAGCCTGGTGCACACAGAGAAAGCATGGGCGCTGTTCGAGGAACTAGGGAACCGCGACCGCGAAGACATCAGTCTCAAAGCTCGGCTCTTGGGGTGGCTTTCAAAGCACAGGAACGAGACTGCAGAGACATATTGTCTTGAACTGTATCACTCGATCCCGGCTGCGCACCGGACTCTGGCAGTCTACAAGTCAGCACTACCTGCATTCATACGGTCTAATCTATACGGACTTGCCGAACAAGGACACGCCGAGGCACTGGACAGGCTTCACAACGGCTATGAGGTCTCGGTATGGCTCTGCAGCATTGCGATTGAGAATGAGATGTGGGACCTTGCTTCCAGGGTAAAGCATCAGTTGGATACAAAGCATGGCGGGCAGGCGACTGCCTGGATAGACCACATGTTTTGGCGGCGGATATCCGACACCCCAGACCTTCTCTCGAAAGCCATCAACTTATCCAAGCACTATCGGATGCTCAACCAAGCGGATGCCCTCACTCCAGAGTTTCAGCGATTTTCGATCAGCATGTTCAAAGTCGCTATTATTCACCAGTTCACTGCTTCGCCCGAGAAGAGAGGTAGAAACCCGTCTATGGCCCAAAAGTCGCTCGACGACAGCCGGATCCGATATCTGATCGGAAGGATTCAGCTCACGAATCCCGACTCGCCACGCTTTTTTCGGGATGTCATTGAGGCGCTGGTCTTTCCAAACTCGAAAATTCGACATCACGATGCGCACAAGACCGTCTCTTACATGTATCGCCAGTATCGCACCATGTCAGATGTATTCCTCAGCAAAAAGCTACTTTCTGACCTCACAATGAGAGTAGCCGAGCACTCCGAGACTCGAGCTGGCAAGATGCAAGGGTCTTCACGTATTGCCCCATCGGTTCTGGAAAAGGATTGGGTCAAATACCACGGCAAGATGGGCTTAATGACCTACCGGAAGGTCATGCTGTACTACGCAAAGTGTGGTAACATTGGGCGCGTACAGTTCTATCGCGAACGTCTGTGTGAACAGTATACTTCCTACTCCGAGCTCAAGTCAGTACTATGGGTCGTCATCTATGCCTACGCCAGGAGAGGTGAATTGAGAGCAGCGACATCAGCGTTTGAAGAAATCCAATCCCTAGCCGAAGCTGCAGGCGAACCCCTCGAACTGCGCAATTGGAATGTATTATTGCATGCGCATTCGCGTGCAGACGATCTGGATGGAGCTTTAGAGGTCTTGGACAAGCTCGCCGATGCGGGCATCAAGCCCGATGTTTACTCCATCCATCCTGTTCTCGAGATGTACGCGGCGAGAGGTGACGTTGCAAGTGTCGAGAACTTGCTCGAACAATGCGACGACTTGATCGACCCGACTCGTCGCACTGAGCTATACGGAAGTCTCATGACTGCACACATCAACGCGCACGATGTCGATTCTGCGCAAAAGGTTCTGAGCGATCTCGTTTTGAAAGTTCGGGCCGGAGAAGTTCAAGGCACGCTGACCAAGTGTTTCAACATCTTACTTACTGCACTCTCGCTGCAGCGTGAAGTTGAAAGCACGATGGAGGTCTATCGTTGGATGCAGGCCGAGAAGGTCGGACTCAACAATCTTACTTATGCTGCAATCATGCAAGGATTGGCTGCGTATCGCCAGACAGACGCTGCTTGGAAGATCTTGAACTCGGTCATGCCAGAAGAAGGTCACAAGCCTCAAGCCTTCCATTATGCCGTCGTGATGACCGGTTTTGTCAGAGAGAATGCCTACCAGACCGCAATGAGCATCTATGCGACCATGATCAGGAGGGGCATCAGGCCAACACTGAATACGGATGCTATCTACGCCAAAGCCAGGGCGCTTTATCAAGCCAGACAGGACCCTCAGGCGCGTCGGAGTGTAGCTCCCGCCTCTGCCAATCGACTCGTGGATGAGCTTGCCGGAATACTTCAAGACCCGGCTGCAGGACTTGCACCGCATGAACCTCAATACTACTCGCCAATGGAGGACCACGCCCCACGAGCTTTGATGTTCAGTCACCTCATCTACTCTTACGGAACTCGGGATTCATTGAAGGCCGTGAAACGCTTAGTGGAGAAATACGCACAAGCGACGGAGGATAGCGGCAAAGGTGTATCCGGGCCACTGCCTCTAAGGATCCTCAGTGCCGTCATGCCAGCGTACATCAACGCTAAGAGCTGGGAACAAGTCGAAGAGTGTTGGAAACTTGCGAAAGATCAAGCCGATACCATGACGATGGGAAGCCGGCCATTCCTAGATGTCGCTCCTGCTACCAAGGCAACTCCGAAGATATTGAAGCTTTCGGTCGCAAAAACGACCGATGAGTATCAGATGCCAAAGAACACGGTCAAGCGAGCCGCGACGATTAAGAAACCCGACCCAACGCGACCAGTTCCATCTCTCCGACACGTACTGACGCAACCGCTCCGCCATCACATTACATCCCTGGCACTGCAACGTCGCTTCGGCGAAATGATCACGACCGTCGCCAGTGTACTGCACGAGGGCTACACCCTCGACAACAGCACGTGGAACATCTTTATCGAACATCTTCTCCGCTCAACTCCACCACTGGCTCTGCTTGCCTTCCGCCTGACCGAGCGATACCTAATTCCCTCCTTCCCCGGCTGGATCCATAACAAACCGAACGCCAACTACTCGGCCCATAGACAAGGGCTGCCATACATCCGCGCTCGCTACCCAAATCCAACTCTATTGATGCCACGGTATAGAACTCTTGTCAAGCTAGGTGCGGCTCTACTGGCTATACGTCGTAGGGATGCCCTCGGTGACGAGGGCGATTCCACTACCAGAAATATCGAGGGCTTGGAGAAGTACGTCGGCTCTGCGAGACAGATCCGCAAGGACGCGCCGAAGACGATGTATGCCGTGCAGACCATGCCGGCCATCGAGGACAGACTGCAGACTGTTCTCCTGAGGAGAGAGGCTGTGAACTATTGAGGGTTTGGCAAGGGCCTACGGAGAGTGTTGCTTCTCATTCAATCTTTGTACCGTCTAGCGTTTCAGCGCACTCTGTAAATATGTGTACTACTTGTAAATACTGTGTAAGAATATGCATGGGCCTCCGCCCTGCGTTTGTACAAATCCACACCCATGTCACACTTACAACCTTCTAACCTGGGTCTAATCCCCAGCGATGTCCAACTCCAGCAAATGCCCAACTCCCTACATAGCACCTCCATAAGGTCGATCTGGGTAAACAGGTCCTCCTCTCATAGGATGCAACAGACTTGGCCCGCCTCCAACGGGAGGCTCACTCGGCGCTACGACAATCGTCAGCAAACCAACCCCCAGCACGCCCAACATCGCAGAACCCGAGAAAAAAAAACACAAATCCACTCACCAACATACAGCCCCCTCTGCACCATCATCCAAACAAACGTCACAAAAACCACCACCTCCGCCACGCTCAACGCGCTCCCCCGAATCGACCCCGCCACCCTTTCGCTCACGTAATGCAGCAGCATGATCGCCGCGAAGAGCGCCCCGGCGTTGTACGCGCCGTACGAGTGGATCGAGAGGCCGGCGTGTACGCGCACGACCGTCAGCAGGACGTTCACGAGGCCGAACTGGCGGGCGGCCAGGCTGCTGCATTCTTGCCACGGGCTGGAGGGGTAGTGGGTTAGGAGGATGCGTTTGGAGGTGGAGGGGAGGAAGGATTGGAGGGCGGTGTGGGCGGAGTGGAGGGCTGTCTGCTTTTGTTGTTAGGTTTTTTCTTGTTTTCTTCTTGTCAAGGAGAGAGGGGTTTCTGATGGTGAGGCTGACGAGGTATAGCCATATAGGCAGGATTTCCCAGGGTGGGCTGTGGCCGATTGTTGCGTAATTCTCGCTTTCGTAGTGGTTGTAGTATTCTTCGTCCATTGTGGTTGATGGCTTGCTGTTGAAGTCTTGATTTCACAAGAATCGTTACGACCACTTCGTGAAGGGAGTGAAAGGCTTAAATTCGCAGCTACACCAGAGTGACCTACTGTTTTTTTTTCGTTTGTTTAAATAGTCGTGGACGATTCTAGTTCAGGGGGTGAAGGAATCGCTAGACGACGCCGCGGCGTTAGGCAAATGGCAGAATTGTGCGCCACCAGGCAACAGTCCAGGCAACTTCATCTTCAATCATCGGCCACGCGAAAGTCGCCATCGACTAGACGCCGACACAGTTCTAAAGTATGGCGTCGGAGTTCACTTGGCGGATATGGCAAGTCAATACTATGTACATTGGTACATGCAGACGATATGCTCAGATGGTGGCGTGTGAGCTCCACGGTCAAGCTTTCCTCACCACGCAAGCATGATGTACCTGCCAGTGAACTTGATGAAGCACTTGCCTTTCACGACCATCCGACTTCCCGAGTAACGACTGCGAGTCTCGGGGTTCAGCATGGACGTACTTACTCATCTTCTGGTCTCTTACACTGGTTTTCCTCAGACGATGCCGACTCGGGAATGCCTTAACCGTACGAACTCGGAATAGCATCATCTAGCCGCGCAGCAAGTATCAATCGCCCATCGTACCGTACTCTCGCAGAGTGGAAAGCAGCAGTCGCCCAGCATGGCGGGTTCTTCGCACCCAGATTCAGACCTACGAGTCCCAGCCACCAACATCATACCTTCCAGCATCAAACAGCCGAAGGCCCGCAAAAAACCGATGCGTCTATGGGATCCGGACGAGACTGAGTGGGATGACGGTGGGCCTCAGGATTGGTGGTTTGCCTCTACCGCCATCCCACTGCTAGCTGCCACTCTTGGGCCTCTGGCCAACGTCTTGTCAATCGCCGCGCTTGCAACGCCGTGGAGGTCATGTGTGGTCAAGGGAGTGGAAACACATGCGGCTTTACAGTGCGACTGGAATGGCGATTGGAACTCACTCGGCTCTGAGCTTGACGGTAGGCCGTTTTCTGACCCTACTTGGGCTGTGGCGCTCAATTCGCTGTCGTTGGTCGCTGGATTCATTGGCAATTTCTTCCTCCTCTGCAACTTCACCAAGCGTATCCGATACATTGTCGCATTGCCGGTCACGATCATCATGTGGTACATCTCTACGGGGATCTTGATAGGCATCACCACGGCAATGAACGCGTACGACCCTCCGACACATCCACAGCAGGTCTACCATCAAGGGTTCTGGTACGCAGTCTACGCAGCGATCTTCTACTTGATCTGCTCCATGATCCTGATGATCAACATGCTGGGTCATATGTTAGGACACTATCCTCAGGACTTTGCCCTCACCGATTCGCACAGAACTCTTATCCTTCAGACTATGATGTTCTTCGTCTGGCTTGCGACGGGAAGCATAGTATTCAAGACCATCGAAGCCAACTACGGCGGCGGGAGCCTCACCTGGTCGTACGCGAACGCATTGTACTTTTGCGAAGTCACCATTCTCACCGTCGGCTTCGGCGACGTCTACCCAACCAACAACGTCAGCCGCGGGTTGATGCTTCCCTATGCCGTCGGAGGGATTGTCATGCTTGGTCTCGTTGTATCGAGTTTGACCACTTTTGCTACTGATCTCGGAACGGCAAACGTCGTCAAGAAACACGCCCGACAAAGTCGTAACAAGACCATTGGCCGGACTGTCACAAGCTCTACCGAATACTTGCAGCGCCAATTTCAAGCGCATGCCGGCCATCCTCCCATTTCTGCACCTTTCAACCCGGTCGACACATCTGCGGCGTCCAGGATCGAACACGAAGGAGCAAGGTCAAGCGGTCACCATGCCAGTTCCTCTACATCTGGTCAACCCATCTTGCACTTCACACGAGTAGCTAGTGACCTCGTGAGTAAGGCTCGCAAGCCAAAGCTACTTCTGCTGCGCGAAGAGAAAGATCGATTCGATGCCATGCGTCGCATCCAAAAAGACACCGCGAGCTTCCAAAAATGGAGTTCCCTCTCCTTTTCCATCATCGCTTTCGCGCTGATGTGGTGCCTCGGTGCTCTGGTCTTCTGGCTGTGCGAGCGCCGCGTGCAAGGAATGTCCTATTTCAGGGCCCTGTACTTCTGCTACGTCTGTCTGCTAACGATTGGCTATGGGGATATCGCGCCGAAGAGCAACGCAGGACGGCCTTTCTTCGTGGTGTGGAGCTTGATCGCTCTCCCCACGATGGCATTCCTTGTCAAATACCTCAGCGACACCGTCATCTCGAGCTTCAAGCAAACCGTCCAACATGTCGGAGACTTCACCATTCTCCCGAAACAAGGCGCTTGGCGCAAATTGCTGAACCACTACCCGCGACTGATCGAATGGCTCCAAAAGCGCAAAGACGACAAAGCCGCGCAACGACGCCTCGCGGCCGGCTTCCCTGTCGGTGACGACCTCCACGACGAAGACTCGGAGAAGCGAGCAAAGACTCTGGAGCAGTTCGCCCTCGAAACCCCGACGCACTACGATCTCGCCCGCCGCCTTGTCAAAACCATCAGGAAAGTCGCTAGAGACGCCAAATACACCAAAGACAAGAAGTACAGCTACGAAGAATGGCTGCAGTTCTCGCAGATGATTCGGTTCACAGCAGAGAGGGATGACGACTATCCCGGTGGTGGCGCCGTCGAGGAAGAACAAGACGAGGGTATGGTCGAGTGGGACTGGATCGGCGAGGACAGCCCGATGATGGCACGTGGCAGCGAGGCCGAATTCATTCTTGATCGCCTATGCGAGAGTATGCAGCGGTACATCCATCGCATTTCGGCTTCGAGGGGTGGAATGGAACCGTCGGCTGGGGCTGGCAGGGCGATTCTGGCGAGTGGGCGCTCGAAGCCGCTGGCGTTGACGATGCAGCGGTCGAGGTCCGTGGGGAGTGTGAGGAAGAGGGGGAATGGTGTCAGGGGAATGACCGGGAAGAAGCAACAACAGCAGGAGAGGGGTACTTTGAACCAGGGCGCAAGTTCGAGTACCCACGAAGGTGAAAGGCGATAACATCGGCAGGAGCATAGGCGAGGAGTGAAACAGCGCCTTGAGCAGGAAGTCGGCTTGACTCGATGACAAAAGAAATCCTACTAGATCCGCGACATCACCAGTATGTATGCATTTACACCAAGACATTGTTTCTAGTGCTTCGATACATGAACCGCTCTCAGCAAGCAGTCTCATATCTCAGTCCAAGACCTTTCTAATTCCGCTTGCTTTGCCTTTCGCTTTGCCCGGCCGGTGAAGCAAAAGACCTTTATTGACAGATCAAGCAAACGAAGCTACAGATATAGATTGTATTTCAATGATTGCCCGCTCCTCTTCCTTCTACTCCCACTACTACTACCACCACCGCCACCACCGCCACCGATATCACCACCAGGGGAATTTCTCAATGAGCCCCAAACCAAGAAACTCCAACCTCGACGAGTTTGGCAATATGCACCTCGATGAACGCCTACCCGTAAAGGTTAGAAGGAACGCAATCATCCCGTTCGTCCTCCAAGACGCCGAAAACTCAAACGAACGAGCTCAACCGAGAAGGAATGCGATCGCGCCGTTTTTGCTCCAAGGAAATGACGACGACGATGAAAGTGACGAAATCCAGGTGAGTCATTCTCGCAGCGTCAAGCAAAAAGACCCGGCAGCGGCAGAATCAATGCAATCAGCGCCGGCATCAACATCGGCAACAGCGCCAGAGCAAAAAGCGAGAAAACAAAAAGACCAACCCCAAAAGAGCGACAAACCAGACAGCGACGACGGCATTCACTACATACGTGTCGGCCGCCGCCCGACCGAAGACGAAAGCGGCGACATCCCCACGCAATTCATCGTCGTCGCGAGAATCGACAGCACCAAGAACAACAAGATCTCCTGGCTATCGGTCGCCACCTGGCAGCTGAACGGTTTCCGCATCGGAACGGTGGGCTCCGGCGACCGCATCAGGAAGGACGACGAGGTCCTGAACTACGCCGTCGGCCTGAACCCGGATCCTTTCTTCGTCGCGCGCAATGCCGCCAGCACGCGCGGGATTCCGGAGCTTTTGCTCGAGCGGCTGGCGAGGGGTGAGGTTGGCGTGCAGGAGGAGACGTTGAGCGATCGGGTGGCGCAGAGGGAGAGGAGCGAGGCGCAGAGCTCGAGGATGCTGGATGAACATGGCCCGGCGGTGGTTTACGGCGGCGACAAGGCTGTGCGGAAGATCGCTGCGCGGGGGGATGCGAGGCTGCGGTTTCCGCACCCGTGGGCTCTTCCTGTTGCTCTGACGAGGTCGGTGTCGCGCTTCCCCGCTGTTCTTGATGGGTTTATCAGCGTTGCGAGCGATGTTGCTATTTCTTCGATACATGTGGTTGCGAATTTTGCCAACGAGATTGATGGCGGCCGCGATTTGCGCCTCAAGCATTTCATGCAAGTCGCTTTCGAGCCTGACGAAACCCTCGAGTCGGCCAAGTGTTACTTCCTGAAGGGCGATGAGAGTACGGAGTTCCGCGGGCTGGAGAGCAATCGGTTTCTCGCGAAGACATGGTGGCTGCTGGAGCTTTGGGTGCTGCCGCATTGCCAGGGCTGCTCGACGCTGTACAAGTGGAATGATACGCCGGAGTTGACGGCGAGAGCGTTCTGCGATGCGAATGCTTTCAAAAGAGGATGGAGTGTTGAGCCAAAGCTGTATGTTGAGGCGAGGATCGTGCAGGATCCGGATCATCTTGGAAGGGAGAGCGAGGAGGACATCAGCTCGAGCTCGAGCGATGGGGAACGTGAAGCTAGTTAGTCCGTGATCGTGGAAAGTTTTTCTTGACATGTAACTTGTTTGAAGAAGACAACACCTGCCAGACATCGTACTACCATCCGAGCGGTGTACATCTTCCTCGATGATGAGCCATTGAGAGCTTCGGATACGATTCTTGACATGTCTGCTCGTGCCAGCAGTATACCGAGACCAACGCAGCACCATCGAGAAAGCGAAGTTCAACGGGCGGTATCTCTCGGACACTGAGAAAAATCCGTGCTCATATTAGCATCTGCAGTACACTCAAATCTACTGTGTGCTAGTGAGAGCATCGAATTGGACTTCAAATCTCTCCGGGAATCCCGCAAGGCTAGGTGCTCATATCAGCGGCATTGTCGCAGGGAAATCGATGTAGAGTGTCGAGCATGAGTGTTGGTATCACCGACGAGTCTGAGAGAGTCTGCGCTCCTACCAGCAGCTCTGGTACGCACATATCGATGTTGTGCCGATGAGAGCGTCAAACCACGTGGACAGCATCTCTAATCATTGACTGGGCGAGCGTGCTGTTATCAGTGGCCGTATTACACTCAAGTCGACTGCGTGCCAACGAGAGCGTCTGTACAGTTCGAGAGGCTCTCCAAGGGTCGACTAAGCACGTATGCTAGTATCAGCAGCATGAGTACACCCGAGCCGACAGTCGACCACTGAGAGCGTTCATTTCACTCGAGTGCATCTCCGGCAAAGCACTAAGCGGATTTGCTCATATCAGCGGATTCAGCAGACTTCGACAATGGTAATGCCAACGAGAGCGCCGTCCTCCCATTCACATATCGTATGACATGAGATTCCAATGTCGTCATCAGCAAACGCAGGCAAATGACTGCGCTCGTTTGCACCGCGCTCAACCAACGCCACTCACCACCCTGCTC
>Ga0265797_10001391_pt1 | contig 42514 bp, 28 predicted proteins | sample P2T30metagenome_FD_192433 | JGI IMG/M metagenome (GOLD analysis project Ga0265797, IMG submission 192433) | Plant litter microbial communities from East Loma Ridge, Irvine, California - P2 T30 | ecosystem: Environmental > Terrestrial > Plant litter > Unclassified | place: USA: California...
AGAGACCAAGAAGACGCCATGGTTACACAGTCTGATGTTGTCGCATCTACAGCTGAGCAGAAGCAAGCGGAGGAGACGACTTCCAAGAAGAGCAAGAAGAAGGCTAAAAAGGCCAAACGTGCTTCCTTCGCTGAAGACCCGATCCTGCACCCTGAGCCATCGGCGTCGTTGCCCGAAACTACTGCAGAGGCACCATCTACGTTTGTTGAAGTTGCAGAATCTGCAAGAGCAACTACCTCAAGCAAAGGGCCCAATCTCGACATTACGCCCGCCTCGAATGTGTTTGCCGAACGTGACACCGTTTCCGATGCCACAGCTTCACCCGCTTCTGAAGCAACTATCGTAGAGAAAGACGAAACGCTAACATCCGACGAGCCAAGTCAGCAGATGCCAACTATCGATGCACTCGTGCCTGAGGAACCCAACATAGTAGATGCCACAGAAGAAGCTGTCGCGCCTCTCTCGAAGAAGGACAAGAAGAAAGCTAAGAAGGCCAAGCGCGTTTCAACCACCCAAGAGTCTACTTCTATTCCGCCCACTTCCATTGAGGAAAAGGCTGAGCCGGTGCTGGAACAGCAGATCGAGTCCACGACTCCAGCTACTGAGGGACTTATCTCTGAAACCCCTGTCATTGAAGAAACGCCAATTACCCTTCCCGATGTTGCTGAAGAGCGGACAACGATACCTGCATTTGTCCAAGAGCCCGCTGCAACACTTTCGCCTATTTCTGAGGTGCCTATTCAAGTCGAAGCTGCGCCAGAGGCCGCAGAGCCTGTTTCAACGAAAGACGAGAAGAAGGCGAAGAAGCCAGAGCGCGAATCTATTGTTGATGCTATTCCAGTCGAGACGCCAGTAGAGAAGTCCCAAGAACGCTCTCTTGACACTGTTGCTGCGAGCGTTGAGCAACAGCCTTCCGAAGTCGCATCAGCCGAGCTTGCTGCAACATCTGCCATTGTTGAGGAATCCAGCAAGGACGAAACCTCTTCCGGCGTACCGGCCGAAGACAAGCGATTTCCATCGACTTCTGTTGTGGAGGGAAAGTCATCTGACGCAGTAGTAACTGAGCTGCCTTCTACAGTTGTCCCGACCGAGGGTCCTGCCGAAGAGCCCACAACACCTTCGATCACTAATGAGCCGGTAAAGCTTTCTAAGAAGGAGAAGAAGAAAGCGAAGAAGAACAAGCAAGGTTCAATCGCAGAAGCTGAGCCATCCGTTCCTTCCACTCCAATGGATGAGCCTGTCAAAGAGCTTGCGGAAAAAGTCAACGATGGTGCCATCATCGACCAAGACCCTATAGCACCAGTTGTCGAGCAGACAGAGGCTTCAGTTGCTGCACCCGCACCTTCCGAAGAAGTAGCAGCGTCTGTACCTGTTGCAGAACAGATCCCCTCGAAGGCCACACAAGAAGAGGATACTGTGTCGTCGTCAAAGAAAGAGACGGAGAAAGTGGAGAAAGCAGCTGAGCAAACTTCCACCGCCGAGGCCACATCTTCTAAACCTCTTGTTTCCACCGAGGCACCGACCCAAACAGCTAACCCATCTTTGGATGAGCAGCCTTCTGCGGAGCTGCCCGAGGAGACAATTGACACTGCAACCACCGAGGCGCTGCAAACAGAGGTCATAGACTCGGCTGCGCCAGCTGCCGTTGCTGAAAAGGGAACTGGAAGCGAGGGGCTGATCACCAGCGATGATGGGAACGTTCTCACAGAGGGAACGCAATCCATCATTCCACCTGCGGCTGAGACTACCATATCAGACGTACCAACTATGCCTAGCACCGGAGCTCTCCCTAAAGATGCCAAGCAAGACGATGAGCAAGAGCCAGAAGACTGGGCTGGACTACCGAAGTCGCAGAGAAAGAAGTTGAAGAAGGCCAAACGCGCGTCGGCTGTTGGAAGTGAACAATCTGAGTCTGCAACGCCAGCTGAAGATTTGCTCAAGGACCCTACTTCTGAGTCTCAATTAGCCGATAATCAAGCAGCTCAAGAGCCCACTGACGAGCACAAACCGACAGATGCATCCCGTCAGTCCACCGTTCCAGGTGAGACATCTACTAGTGAGATAAAGCAGGTCGAACAGCAGCTTGAACCGTCTACTGCGACCAGTGAGCCAACAACCGACCCAACGCCAGCTGAAGAACAAGCCACTATCGTCGCTACTCCAGAGCAACCTCCAGGCGATCCCAAGCCACCAGACAAGGAGCCAGATCCGCTTTCACCTTCGTCCAAGAAGGACAAGAAGAAGGCGAAGAAGCAAGCTAAGAAGGCGGTGCCTTTTTTAGCGGATGAGACGCCTGAGGCAGCCAACTCTGATACTCAGCCGTCTCTGTCGATCCCTACACTTTCGGAGACCCAACTACCTTTCTCGGGGATACCGACATCCTATCCCCAGCCTTTTACGAATAATGAGCTTGTTGATGATAATGATGTGAAGATTGAGGATGTAAGGGAGGATGGTGGACATGAAGAGGAGAAAAAAGAGGAGGATTTTGAATATGAGGTGGCGAAAAGGGTAGTGGAAGATGTACAAGATCAAGGGGTAGGTGAGAGACAAGGGGAGCAGATGGAAGATGCTAGAGCTGAAGCCGGCAAGGAAAAGCTTGCGGTCGTGGAGGGAGAGGTCTCAGAGACCATGACTACAGAACCGAGCGCTACTGGGTTGGAACCAATGACTGTCGAGCAGCAAGCTGCGCCGATTCCATCGCAAGAGCCTGCAGCTGCCGAAGTTGATGCTGCAGCGTTGGAGATCGAGAAGCCAACACTCGCTGTGGAAGAGCTTGCGCCGGAGCCAAACATCCTGGACAAATCCACAGTTGTAGAACCATCTCCAGCTGTGGATGTCGAGCCAACAAGCACGCCAGAAGTCCCTATCCAACTGGAGCTGCCACAACACCACGTTTCCGCTCTACCAGACTCTGTGACAGACCAGCCGACTGTTCTTCATCCACAAGAAGAGACCGAGAACATTGTGGAAGAAGCTAATTCTACATCGACTGCACAGCCATCGCGCCTACTTGACGAAGCTAATGAGGTGGCCGCTCCTTCTAAGAAGAAAAAGAAGAACAAGAAAGCCAAGCGCGTATCCACTGCCGAAGAACCGGAACTGCAGACCGGACTTCTCAAGCCTGAGCAAGACGTTACGGACAATTTGAGCGAGATTATCGCAGCTCCAGAACCCAAGGAGCCAGTCGCTTCTTCCATTGAGGATGTCCAGCCTCTGGAGGATCCTGTACTCGTCGAAGACAAGGCGGTAGTAAACACTCCTGAGCCGGAGGCTGATGCAAAGCCCACTGAAGAGGAAATTACCTTCAACCACGGTCAGGCAGTCGCCGATATCCACGAGTCTGGCCTTTCCCCGATTGCGGCAGAAGAACACCAGGACGTGCTTACAAAGCCCGACACGCCCACACCTGTGCCTGGTTTCGATAACGAGCTAACTAGCGCGGAATCTATACTCAAGGACACGGAGCGTGTAGTTGGTGGCAATGAACAGCCTGTAACTGCTCCTTCGGGAGCTGAGCAAACACAAGAGCCACAATTCGATGAGCCCATCTCTCCCAAGAAGAGTAAGAAGAAGAGTAAGAAGGCCAAGCAAACGTCTAGCATGATTGCGCCTACCGAGACTACTTCTGAGGTTCAGTCTTCACAACCGGAGGGACCACCTTCGGTACAGCTTGAATCAACGCAAACGGCGTCTGGACCGGTTGCTGAGCTTGAAGTATCACGTGAGATTCCTGTTTCTGATCAACACAAAGATATTCAACCATCTGGCACTTCAATTAGCAATACGCCAGCTGATGCGATGGTAACTGTACCAGAGGGACCCACTTCGACTCCTCTGGACGAAATACTACAGCTTCCGCTAGCCGACATCAAACGCGAAGCACCTACCGAGGCTCAAGAGGTTGTATCTGACCCATCGGCGGTATCACAGCCTGCTTTGCAGACTTCTGATGACATACAGTTGCCCACCGAGGAGCTTCCGGTACCACCGCTGTCAAAGAAAGACAAGAAGAAGATCAAGAAGGCGAAGAAGGAAACCGGCACTACAACACCTGCCGAAGACGTCGTTTCGGAACCACCACACGATCCAATCACCGAAGCCGTGCCTGCTCAACAAAGCCAGGAGGTTGCTGAGCTAGTCCCTGAATCAACACCAGTTGAAGACGTACTTGTATCAAAGCCGGATGATGTTGAGTCGGCTTCAGAGAGCAGGGCCGTTGAGCCGACAACATCTGTCGATTCTCAGGTACCTGTCACTCAAGATACTCAAGAGCCATCAAATCCTACAGAACCACAGCCCGAGCTAGAGGTGGCTGCTGAACCTGTTCAAGTTGCTTCTCAGGTACCATCGCTCGAAGACCGTACTATCGACCCGCCAGCTGAGACGGTCGATGATATGCCGGTTGCAGTATCTGATCTCGAGATCCCGCCGCATGCCCAGATGGAGCAGCTTTCGACCCCTACTGCAGGACAAGAGTCTTCGCTTAGTTTAGCTGACGCCGCACCTTTGTCCAAGAAAGACAAGAAGAAAGCCAAGAAGGCGAGAGCGAAAGCTTTGGGTAGGGACACACCCATCAATGAAGATATAGTCGAACCCAAGGCTGAAGCCGCACAAGATGTCAGCGCTCGCAGCAACGAGCCAGTTATCCAGGACACACTGACTGACGCGCCTTACGACGAAGCCGTGGCCGAGATACCTGCGCTCCCAGTAAACCAGGAATCTTCACTCAATGATAGCGCTCTCCAACTGCTTCCGACGCAGGTCGCCAAGGAAGAAATCACGAAGTCTGGTTCTACGACGCCTTCCACGGAGAACGTCCCATCCGTTCCATCGGCTGTCACTCTAGAGTCTATTGTTGAGCAATCGAACAAAGACGAGCAAGTCCCTACAACGCAAGATGCCCCGGTTGCACGAGAAATCTTGATTGACGAGCCGACTGAGGAAGCTGTCAGCTACGATGCGTCAGTTCCTACTGCCGTGCCAGCACTCATCGAAGAGCAGCCCACAAATATACCAGCAGTAGCTGTTGAATCTCAAGCAGAGGAGCCAGCATCGCCAACGATCTCGAAGAAGAAGAAAAGCAAGAAGAGCAAGAAGACAGATGCCATGACGCCAACAACCGAGGCTCTACCCGCAGCTGAGTCTGACAGCATTATCACAGCTACTGATGGTGTAGTGCCTCTTACAACTGAGGCTCGTGTCTCTTTCGCACCAGTCGTGGATGAGCAGCCCAAGGTAGAGGAAGCTGCAATCCAACCGGAGGATCTCCCACTGCAGGAGACAACTGTCACTACACCTGCCACTGAGACTGCACTTGCAGCTAGCGAACAAGATTCAGTGCCACAGACAGCGATTCTGGAAGAAGCCAAGAGTGAGACAAACATGCGGGAGTCGATTCCTGAACGCAAGCTGAGCAAGAAAGAGCGAAAGAAGGCACAGAAGCAGGCTGCTGCTCTGGCTGGTGAATTCAAGGTTGACAGTGAGCCTGCCGTCGAGCCTTCCATCGAGCTGTCCACCGACTATGCGTCAGCAGAACCATCGCCTCTGGCTGATGTTCTCGACACCACTTTGGTTGAATCTACACAAGACCCCGCCCTAATGGCTCGAGGTCCTGTCGTCGGGCGCGAGGCTTCTCGCGACGTATCCGAACCTGTACGAGAGGATCCAACCGTAAGGACGAGCGAGTCACTGCCTGAAGTCGCAGAAGTAGAGAACGTAGTTTCCGTGACTCCCAAAAAGGGCAAGAAGGCTAAGAAAGACAAGAAGAGTGCGGCCCAGCCTGTTGTTATCGATGTCGCAAATGAACCCGTCAGCGAAACGTCTGAACTTCCTGGACAGGCAAAGGCATCGGAAGCGCTCGAGATCGAGCCCATCACTACTGGCGGACCGCAATCTACCGATTCAAAGGATCCAGAGGAAACCGTTCAGGACACGGAGCAGCCAGTGATGATTCCGATCGAAGAGCCATCGAACATGGCAACAAAAGCTGAGGCTGAGCCTTTTCCTGCCGTCAGCGATGCTCCGGAATCCGCCGAACAGCCTAGAACATCAACTGCATCACAAGAGATGGATATCGCAGTGCTACCGAACAGCGTCCCATCAAGCTTTTCTGAGGTGCAAGACAGTTCTGTTCCTCAAGTTCAAGCATCAGCGCCATCGAATGCAAAGAAATCCGAGCAAAAGCCCTTGCAGGACCCGTCCTCGGATTTCCCAACTGTCGCGCCGGCTATTGTGGACCTCCAATATCAGACCGAGGAAGTTGAACCACTCCCCAAACCTTCCACATCTCAGCCCGTCAATGAGGCCGCTCACAGATCGCAAGCGACCCGAGAGATGACAAACGACCGTAGCGATATTGTGAAGGACTTAGCTGAAGCGTCAGCTGAGCCCGTTGCTATCTTGGATGAAAACAGGGATGTGCCAAAGGTATCATCTGAAAACACCGATGCCCAGCCGAGTATCGTCGAGCCATCCAATCTAGAGGCACTTATCCCATCTCCATCAATCATCACAGAGGAAGTGTCCTTTGAAACTCCTAGCCCAACTGCATACGACAAGGAGGTCTCGTCTGTAATCCCCACTGATGCCTCGATCTACCACAACGACAGTTTACCTACGAATACCGAGGTCACAAAGGATATCGAACGACCTACGACACCAATCGTAGGGAACGTACCGACCGTCACTGAGGCTGATGAAGACCAAGTATCTCATGTCTTCGATGCGGCTCCTGAAGATACCCAGCGAAGCTTTGATGAGCAGCAGCCTATCGAACCCACCGACTCTTTCACTGCACACCATGGAGCGGGCCCTGTTACTCAAGACGATGATGTTCCACGAAACGAGCTATCACCCTCCCTGAAGGCGATTCAAGATGATGCTGCTGAACTGCGACTTCGTGCCGAAGCCCTCGACGCAGATCTCGCCACACAAGGAAATACTGACAAATCCTCTGCCACTGAGCCGACTTCTATATTAGATCTGGTAAGAAGGCTTACAAAGAAGGATAAAGAAGAGGCAAAGAAGAGCAAGGTCGATTCTGATACTCTATCGACGACTCCTGCGACCCAAACTGAGGTTGCGGTCGAGACGAAGGAGGGCTCCAGAATGCCTGCACCTGTTTCTGCGCCCACTCTAGTGGAGGAGCAGGTTCTTGAGGAGACGGGAGCTGTTGGCACACCAATCCCAGTAGAGGAGAGCCTCGTCCTGACCGATGTGCCTTCCCGCAACCTGAGCAAGAAAGAAAAGAAAAAGGCCAAGGCCAAAGGGCCTGCGATCAGCTTTGATGAGCTTCACGACACACCAACGCAATCGAGCGTGCCGATCGGCGATATCCCAAAGCCAGCCATCGAGCAGCCAAGGGAAGATTTACAAGTTGCCACTGAACCTTCAGCTAGCACCACCATATCAGACGACACTCCCCAACCTACCCCGCCCATGGATGTTGAGAGAATGGGCTCTACCGAGCCAGCCACAGTCGAAACCCTAGCTTCGTCGGCCGTCACTGAAGACGTTCAAGAAACCATTGCAGAAGACGAGCCAGTGCTGTCGAGGAACCTTGACAAGAAAGACAAGCAGAAGTTTGAACAAACTATCGAGTTCCAAGATACGCCAGTGACTTCGTCCCAGGATGTCTCTTCCGCTACTGTGGCTGAATCTCAAGAGGTAGCTTTACCTGATTATGGGTTAGCTGCTCCATCTCTAGCACCTGTTGTCGAGACATCCCCTATAAAGAGCATTGAGACACCAAGTGAGCTCGCTGTGGAGGAACTTGTCGCGGCGCCGCAGACATCAAGCCAAGATGAGGAAACACGGATTGATACCTCAATCGTCGTGCCAATAGAGACAACCAAAGATACTCTGCCGCTAGTGGCTACCGAGCAACAAAAGACGACCATCGATGAGTCACCCGTTCCATCTCAGGAGTTTATCAAAAAGGACAAGAAAAGAGTCAAACAAGACGCACTAGCCGCGCAGGACCTTGGAACATCCGCCACGAGGGATGTATCGCTTCCCGAAGCCAGCGAGCCGGCTGCTATATCACGACTGCATGCGGAGCCAGATGTCAAGAGCACTGAAGTTCTTCCAGAACCTATCTTGACCGACTACACCGAGTCTACACATGTCTCAGAAAGCACCCAGGAGCGAAAACAAGAGCTTGCGGCTGTCCCTGCTCTAGCACGCAAAGAAACCAAGAAGGACAAAGGGAAGAGCAAAGAGGATGTGGGAAAAGCCCAAGAAGTTCGAGACGAAGAGCCGCTGGTCAATCCATTAGAACTCATGGGCACTCAGCTCCCAGTCCCCATAGACGCCCCAGTTGACCCCATTGAAGACGCGCCTGTCGCACCGGTAACTGAAAGTCAGCGTGACCTACCTTCAGAGGTCGAACCCCAAGAGATCATCGTCCCAGATGGCAACGCAGAGGAGCGTTTGAGTGCCGAGCACCCAACGATTGAAGCTACGCCTAAGGCTGAAACAACCACAAGGAACGACAAGAAGCAGAGGCGCAAGTCAATGATCGCTACCACGTCGTCGGAGGAGCCGGCCAATGTCACACCTACCGGTCCAGTCGAAGAGAGAGTCCCCATGCCTGAAGCAAACATCCTGTCGAGAGTTACATCGAATTCTCGCCAGAGGGAGACTCAAGATAGCATACTTCCCGCGGAAAACACGACCGCAACGCCATCAGCGTCCGAGCCGAATGTCGAAGAAGTTCCTAACAAGCTTAAGGGTATGCATTCTAGATCCATATCCGACATTTCAACCGCTGGTGTCCAAGTCAGAGCTACCGAACCCGACAATACTCCTCAGCAACCACTGTTGCACAAGAAGTCGTCCAAGAAGCACAAGCTAGCAGCGTTGTTCGAGCGCGGCGCATCGCAGGATGGCCCCAGCGCGGAACGTAACTTGCGCAGGGAAGGTTCTGGCAGTGTCAGAAATCTCGCCGAACGATACGAGAGTCAGTCTCGATCTGTCACACCCGTTCTACCCCCATCTCCTGAGAAGCGTTATCTATCTCGATCTGTGACGCCCGTCCTACCTCCATCGCCTGAGAAACGCCATGTAGCTAGAGTTGCGTCCCGTAGTCAACTTGGCTTGGCGTCGCCAGTTCGATCGGATTCGAAGTCGCCAGCAAGAGAGATAGACTTCGCAGCCACCGTGGCCGCCAGTTTGCAAGAGTCTGGTTTTGATCCTGGATATGTCATCAACGACAAGTCATTCCATCGCTCGAACTCTATCTCAGGAGCTCGCGATATCACACCAGATGACGACATTACCGCCGCAAAAGAGAGAGCCAGTAGATCTCGGCTCGGAAGCTTAAGCCGTTCTTCATCGGTCTCTGGCTCTCCAAAACTGCGACCGACGCAGCCTACTGGGCCTGATGTCTTACCACCTATCGAAGTGGCAATGGCACCTACGGACACCGTATCATTCGATCCCCTAGACGTGCTCAATGACCCTGCTTTTGCAGCGCGAAAGTCACCTCCCGGTGTTCTTGAGGAGGCTGATCCTGATGAGTTGGCCGGGTCTTCAAGTCTCAGAAGAACCAAGGGTAAGAAGAGACGTCATCCTCTACCAGAGACACCAGTAGATGTCGAGAAGATGAGCACACAGGACACTGGGGTCGCACAGACTAAACAAGGCAAGAAGTCAAAGAAGGACAAGGAACAAGCTCCACGTCAGCAAGACGGTGTTGAGTATGCAGCTGCAGAGACTCCGGCGATTGAGGCTCTTCCAAATGTGCCTCTTGCTGTAGAGACTCCAGTTGACTCCACGGTCCGCGAGGTTGAGCCTGCCCGGTCCATGCCTCACGCGTCGACCAATACTGCTGTCCTTCCGGACGTACCAACACAAGCAACAAACGTATCAGCCACACCTACTGAATTCGACGAGGTACACTCAAGTAGGCGAGATAAGAGGGCGAAATCGAAGAAGACAGTCACAGAAGAGCAACCTGCAGGCAAGGAGGACAGCCCGATCCTACCTGTGACATTCGATCAGGAGCCCCGCTCGCTGACCGCCGAAGAGCCGAGGGAGTACCCATTTCCCCAGGTGGTGTCACAGGAAATCTTGAAGCAGTCGAAGGAGGAAACACACAAGCAGGAGTTGGAGAAAGAGAGGGATATGAACGCATGGGCCCCATCGCCAAAAAAGAAGGGCAAAAAGAGCAGGAATGTTGAAGAAAAGGTTGATGAGGAGTCTACGACCAGGATGAAAGACGCACTACCAGCTGAGGCACGAACTGCCGATCGTGAAGTTCACAAACGCAGAACACATCCTGTATCTTTCGACGACGAGCGACCCGAGGAAAAGCGCCTACACACATTGAAGTCCACTCAAGAGCCTCAATTTACCAGTGAGAGGTCAGCATCACCGTCGCGCTTTGTCGTGCCAGAGCTCGCACATCTTGAAAAGCACTCCAATGAGCGTGTGTCTAGTACAGGCAACGCCCAATCGTCAACCCGTGGTGTAGGACCAGCCGATGAGCCATCGTGGTCCTTTGCCGGAGTTCAAGACAAGGTCGACCAAGCCACCACCAAGGCTCAGCCGGAGCAGCCTATCGAAACGGCACCACGTAAACTGAGGCGTTCGAAGGAACCGAAAACTCCTCTGAGCGCACCAAAACGTTCAATCGCAACTGATCATGATACGGACAGCCCGGCTTTGCCAACGCACCCAATGACTCTAGGCACGCCCACCACAAGCGACGAGTACGCCACGAAGGAGCGATCCTCCCATCTTTTCGATTCTTCGCCATCTACGCGCGCATATGGCACTTCACCAGCGGCAGCACCGCAAACGCCTGCTCATGATACCCACATGGTCGTTGAAACTCCGTCAAAAGATGTCAGTGGATCGTCGCGGGCAGGCAAGAAACCGCGCGTCGAATCGCACCAAGGCCGGGCATCGCCTACTAAGGAACTCACACAGAAGGAGCCATACCAGTCCTTGTTTGGAGATCCGAATGAGAAGAAGAGCGAGACCCTTTCATCGACTATCGCAAAGCCCGAACGTACTAGCACTCCAGGCACCAAGCAGCTTGAATCTATTACAGAAGTCAGTCCAGATGACACTACCACCAAAAAGAAGTCACGGTCAGCAGCCGATGTGGGTGTATCTGATCGAGGACTGAAGTCAGCTCGTCGCACTGAGAGTCTCAGGCAACTTTCTGATCGTCTAAGATCACCTCCGCCTAGCACACCAACACCTACAGGTCGCCGGAGTGTGCAATCCACAGTCGAAAATGTAGGCGGAAGAGACTCGCCATGGCAACAAGTCAACGAAGGCATCGATCGAACCATGGCCCTCAGTCCCGCGCGCCGTATGCCACGATCATCCCCAAGCGCAGACCCGTTGAAGCAGCACATTGGTGAGCAGCGGTCACCTAGTGTTCAAAGTCAACGCTCTCTGAGTAATATCGCAAGACTGAGGTCTCCCGACCAAGAGCGGCCTATGAGCTCTTTGAGCAACCATTCGGAGCGTTCGTTGCGAAGAGTGGACCGGCAAACGTCAGGTGACCTGAGATCAGCCTCGAGGCTTGGCGCGGCCAGTGCGCAAGACGCTAAGAGCGTGCAACCTAATCTCTCAAGCACGGCGCTCGCGGCAGGAGCAGCAGCCATCGCAGGTATCGCCGCCCCACCGGTTTACGACCCAGTCCGGGGTACAGGTAGAGGTCGCCGGACCAGTATGGCTGAAACCTTTGTAAGTAGTTTGATGTTGTTGTAAAGCTCGTTTCCTGTTACTGACTGTAATTTACAGGAAGCATGGGGTGAAGCCCAAAGGTCCCCTAGCTCGCCCTCACGACCACCAAGCGTGCGCAAACGTCAAAGCATGCAAATCATGGATCTGCAGACCCAACTCGACCAATTAGCCGCGCAAAACCAAGCTGTCGAGGATGCTAAGGCCAAGGCTGAAGAGGCCTTACAGGCTGCGCAAAGTCAGCGACAGATTGACGAACAGCTTGTAGCCGAGGAAGTAGAAGCACGTGACCGCCAGATTCACCAAAGGGATATTGACATCGCGCAACTCAAGGATACACTTCAGCGGCTACAAGAAGAGATTGCACGCCTGAATCAACTCAACAATGCACTAACAGATGCCAATCGCAACCTGACTAACGATGCGAATGAACGGTATGGGCAACTTCAGTCCGAGGGACAAATGGTGCATGAGCAATGGCAATCATCGCAGCGAGAGCTGGAGAGCCTTCGCAGTCAGTACGCACAACTTCAGTCAGAAGGCCAGGCCATGCAACAACAATGGCAAACATCGCAACGAGATTTGGAAGAACTTCGCCGCCAGCATACCCAGATGCAGCGAGGTTTGGCAGATGCCGTTCGTGACGAAGTTGGCGAAGCACTGGATGAACGCAACGCCGAGATTGACCGCTTAACTGGAGAACTCGCAACCGCGCGCGAACAGATCAAGAACCTCCAGAAGCAGATCCTAGCTTCCAAGAAGCCAAGCGAAAGCTTCCTCACTGTCCGCGATGAGGACTACTTTGACAGCGCCTGCCAACAACTCTGTCAACATGTCCAGCAATGGGTACTCCGATTCTCCAAGTTCTCGGATACTCGTGCGTGTCGCCTTTCGTCCGAGATCGCAGCCGATACTCGACTGGACGCTTCAACGCGCCAAAAGATTGACACTAGGCTGGACAATGCCATTCTCGATGGCTCAGATGTCGACGCACTTCTGGCGGACCGCGTCAGGCGTCGAGATGTCTTCATGTCAGTGGTCATGACTATGATTTGGGAGTACGTCTTTACTAGGTACCTTTTCGGTATGGACAGGGAACAGCGCCAGAAACTCAAGGCGTTGGAGAAGACGTTGTCGGAAGTCGGCCCACCTCGCGCCGTGGCACAATGGCGAGCTATCACACTTACCCTTCTTGCAAGGAGAGAGCCTTTCATGCAGCAGCGCGCCCAAGACACAGAAGCCGTGGTACACGAAATCTACAGCACGCTTTCGACACTGCTTCCGCCACCATCGCATCTGCAGAAGCAGATTCAGGAATCACTGCGCAACGTCATGCGCTTGGCAGTCGAACTATCAATCGAAATGCGGACCCAACGCGCGGAATACATCATGCTGCCGCCGCTACAGCCTGAGTACGATACCAAGGGCGACCTTGTGGCCAAGGTCACATTCAACGCCTCTCTCATGAACGAACGGTCAGGCGAAACAACGTCCAACGACGAGCTCGAAGCCCGTGGTGCAGTAGTCAAGGTCGTACTATTCCCACTAGTTGTCAAGAAGGGCGACGATTTCGGCGAGGGCGAGGACGAGATTGTGGTTTGTCCAGCGCAAGTGCTAGTGACAGGAACTAGGAGTAAAAAGGTAGTCAGGGTCATGAGTGGAGCCATGTCGATCAATCGTCCCGACTCACGATCAAGTCGCATCAGCCGGGTAACGAGCGTCGCGCCTCCTGAGAGTACCATCATGGACTACGAGCAAGGTGGAAAGAACATGTTCTAGATGAAGGAGTGATTGAACTGTCCACGTTTTTGTTTTTTGTATTGTTCGTGTAGCGTGGGAGGATTTTGTATTTGGCGTTCAGGATGGGAGAGTTGATCATTTAGCTACTTGACGATGTTTCCTATGTTTGGGCAGCGACAGTGATTTGGATACAGTATTACTTGGAACGTATATATTACGATTGTATATTTAGTCACGACAGCTAAGAGGCTGCAAATAATAATGGTTATTGCACACATGTGTCCTTATCCCTTTTGCGATGATCACTTGGGCCTTGCGACACCGGTATCACGATATGCAGGGCCAGTTCCTCGGCTGTTCGCGCCATCAGGAACGCTTTAGCCTAGTTTTGGCTGACCCCGCTCCACCTGGCGGGTGGCACAGCACCAAGACGGAGAAGGAGCATCGTAGACGGACCGTTTAAAGGGAGCCGGCGCGCGACATGTGAAGTGTATCTGTCTGCTAGTCGCAGTTTACACGCGCTACCGTCACTACTACTCCAGGCACCAAACAATCTTTGTTGTTGTCGCCATGCCCATTCGAAGCGATTGGACCCTTGCGCGTGAAGGTAAGTGCCTATAGCCGGTGCCGCTCATTCTCAAGGGTCACAGCACAAAGCTTTGTCAATGGGCGCGCTCTACTGACGCGATACATAGGCGTGACGGGCGATACCATCAGTCGCCTCATCAGATACACGGCCTTCAATCCCGCCCTCACGCTTCCCCTCGTCCTCCTCGCGCGCTACACACAGCAAGGCAACCTCCTCGCTCAAGACCATGCCTCAGTGTTCAAGGGCTTGAAGACACTGCTTGGCCTGGGTGCGCTCAGTACCGTCAACGCGTGGCTAAACAGCGGAGTGACCAACAACTGGACCAAAGACGAATATGTGTGGAGTCGTGAGGTTGTCGTTGTGACGGGAGGCAGTGATGGTATTGGCAAGATCGTAGTACAGTTACTGGCCGAGAAGGGAATCAAGGTTGCAGTCCTCGACGTTCAGGACTTGACGTATGAAGGTATGTTTCTGCTTCTTGAGGCTGCTAGACACATCAAAGAGATGCTCACACCCGCCAGCACCACCGTCCGTCCGCTTCTTCAAATGCGACCTCAGCTCCCCCGACGCCATCGCCGACGCAGCTTCCTCAATCCGCTCCACACTGGGAAACCCCACGGTCCTCATCAACAATGCAGGTGTCGCACGCGGCAAGACCATCCTCGAGTCGACCGAAAAGGACATCAACCTGACCTTCAAGGTCAACACTTTCAGCCACTACTACCTCGCCCAGCAGTTCCTTCCTAGCATGATTGCCAACAGCCACGGCATGATCGTCACCGTCGCCTCTGTCGCCGGCTACCTCGCTGCCCCCTCCATGGTCGACTACGCCGCGTCCAAGGCCGCTGCACTGTCCTTCCACGAAGGTCTCTCCGCCGAACTTACTGCTCGCTACAACGCACCTAAGATAAGGACTGTACTCATGGCCCAAAACTATACACGCACCGCTCTGTTCGAAGGCTTCGATTCCAGGGGCGTCTTGTATCCCGAGACGGTTGCCGAGAGTATTGTCAAGGCCGTGTTGAGTGGCAAGAGTCAGCATATTGTTCTGCCCGAGACTGCCTGGTTCATGCTGCCAAGGATAAGGGGCTGGCCGTTGTGGATGCAATATGGCCTGAGGAAGAGGCTGGGCAAGCTTATGAAGGGTTGGAAAGGCAGGCAGGTCGTACAGCCTAGTTTGGCAGGAGGAGAGAATGAGAAGAGGGTTGAGGATAGTACTGTGCTTGTTGATGCTGAGTAGGATAGGGCATGGCGAGTCAAGTAATTTATGGTGACGAGAGTAATTTACAGTTCTTCCGAAGTAGCCTTGTAGATACCAGATGTTGATACCTCTTTTGACTTGTAACATAATCTTGAGCTTCACTCATGTATCCATGGATGATCTCACTACTCGACAGCAATGTGTAGGAGGTTGATCCTCATAGTACAGTTGGTGTGATGAATGAGTGCCTCATACCGTACCGTGAGCTGAAATGAGCTGTTTTCGAATGACGTAAGCTTATGGGTTGTGCATCCGTCAACATCCTCACAGAGCAAGCACGATACTTTCGGAGCATTTGTCACTTCCCATCTCGCTGTGTTCAAGCTTCATAGGATCCCGCAGCAAACATGGCGCATCTTACACGCGATGAAGTCCTCAAGTCAGGTGAGGTATCCGAGGTATACAGAAAGGTAGTTTAGTTCTACTTCTTGCCTGAGATAGTTTGTCGCCGTCTCCAACGACTTTCTTCCAAAACAGAAACAACAAGCATTATTCGTCATCTCATCAGATTCCCAGGCTTTCGAGTCTCGCCCTGTAGACATCACTGGCGACGACTTTTTCGCCCACCGCGCGTCTCGTGCAGACCACCTCTTGCGCCTACGCCATCTCTACCCGATCCCCGGCCCCATCCCAGATCTTGTCCAAGAAAGTTTACATGATGTACCTACTCGAGATGGGGCATCCATCCGCGTTAAAGTCTACCAATCCGTTGCCGGTCCGCCGGAAGATGGTAGTCCGCTCATCATGATGTACCATGAAGGAGGCTGGAGTATGGGTGACTTGACAGACGAAGATCTGAATTGCAGGATGTTTGCCAGAGACCTGAGGGCTGTTTGTGTGAACGTTGAGTATCGGTAAGGATACATATACGCCCCTTCTTGATTGTTCTACTTTCTCTTATCGTTGCTTTTTCAACAAGAAGAGTACATGCTTACCCATTCACTCTAGTCTAGCACCCGAGCACAAGTTTCCCACTGGAGTGCATGACTGCTATGACGCCCTACTATGGAGTCTGAAGAACAGCGCCACACTTAACGCAACACCCTCCCGTGGTCTCCTTGTCGGCGGCGCATCAGCAGGAGGTAACATCGCCGCCGTCCTCGCTCTCCTTGCTCGAGACGAAAAGCTCAGTCCACCCATCACCGGCCAGTATCTATGCGTCCCCGCACTGCTCCCTGATACAAACGTCCCGCCTAACCTGGTCCCACTCTACCTATCTCGGACGCAAAGTACCAACGACCCAGTTTTGAAAGGTATTCCACCGGGTATGATTGAGGAGATTTATGCTCCTGACCCTAAATCTCCTCTATGGGATCCATTCAACCACCCAGATGGGCATGAAGGTGTGGCAAAAGCCTTCTTCCAGGTCGGTGGCTTGGATCCGTTGAGGGACGAAGCGGTGCTTTACGATAGAATCCTGAGAGAGAATGGAATACTGACGAGATTTGAGTTGTACGCCGGGTATGGCCATATGTTCTGGACAAACTATCCGGAGCTGGAGGAGAGCGAGAAGTTTGTCAAGGATACGTTGAATGGTGTAAAGTGGTTGTTGGAGAAATAGAAGGGATTTTGAATCTTATCATTCAACATTACAGCATGCTAGTATCCACATATCGCGATTACTTGCCTACTCCATGACTTATAACCTCCACTCAGCGATACCGCCAGTCTCTCCTGGCATCGCCCCACTGATACCCATTCCTCCAGCCCCATTGCCCTCTCCTCTCGTTCCAATATCCTTGCATTCCTTGTGGATTAGCCATATGCCTCCACTGTCCCCAGTTGAAGTGCCCCTCGGGTACTTGAGCTAGATTGTTCTCTGTAATGCGATCAGGGCGGCGGTAATCAGCCCAGCGGATCCGTCTCCCTGTCATGATGGGGGATTTGATGAGCAAAGATGGGGTTAAGTTCGACAAGGCAATCGGTTCGTTAGTCAAGTTGTATTCGCTGTATGGTGAGAGTGGTGCAAGTAGGATGCTGAAGAGAGAGACAAAGTAGGAAGACATGAAGATGAGGAACGAGTAGATGTAGGCATGTAATCGAGGTTTGAAGTATCTCGTGCGTGTCTTCAGCCATGAAGACATCGAGTTGTCGAGCTAATGTGTCATACGCTGTACAACATTCACTATCACGGCATGACGAAACTGACGGCGACAAACTCAGTGACAATACCTGTGTAGTGCATAGTCTTAAAGCGAAGACATTGAATGAAAAGCTTGTATTGGGTACGGAAATACACTGTGGGTATAGAGCCATGCTAATGACGACCGTGAACCAGTAAGAAAGCCTCTGTTATCGGAAAGTCGAATAAACATGTGTGTAGTACATGTAGCAGAATAGTTGGAAAGCGCTCATTTGAAAGTAGATCTATTCTATGATCCTCTCGGACTGTTTGAAGGCGCCTTGTTGACCAAACTTGAGAAGAAGGACCTCAGCTTCTCGTTGTCGTTGATGTTGGTATCCTGTGTCTTTGGGGGTGGTGTCTCGGGCTCATCTAATCGGTTGGCTTGCCGGTCCTGGATTGAAGTCAGCAAATCTTCGGACAGTACGCATGAATTCTCCACGTACCTGTAGTCTCTTCACCATCTCATCGGCATTGACTTGAATACCACCCATGTTGAACTGTACAGGTCCGATATGCTCTTCGACAACTCCTGATGCATCTTCGGTCCACGCTCTAGAAGCCGAGGGGTCTTGTTCCTTGCGCGCAGCTTTGATGGCAGCTTCGTTTTCATCTTCCCGCCGTAGATGTTCAAGGACGTTGACTTGGTCAGCAAGGAAGGCCTGTGGATCCTTGCTAGACACCTCGAGCCCGTCCGCTTGTTTCGATAAGCTGGAAAGTGCGTAATCTGACTCTGGGTTGCGGATCGTTTCCTCATAAATTGATGTCGCTGAGGGGCCCTCCTCCTCTTCTTCCGCAACCTGTGTGTCTTCGCCGTTGGGCTGTGCTTCTCCTTCGATAGGTGTAGATACCTGGCCGTTGGTTGGGCGCATGTGCTGAGGTATATCAATGTCAACACTCCATTTCTCGCTGATGCCTTCAACATCAAACCCTTCTCGTAGAATACGAATCTTGGCCCATGAATCCCAGTTGGGTGGGACCAATACTCGGTCACGGTCCGTTACGTTGTGCCTGAGCTGCTCTTGTTTGAGCAGAGACTTGATGCCCAGGGTGGAGTGGATAAGTGTTTGCAACGACCCCGGTGCCGTAGGCATGGTGTAAATCAAGCTTGAGCCGTGCTTGAGAAGGATAGTGCGCATGTACTGTAGTATGAAGTCGAACTCCTCCTCTTTCCAGCCCCTCTCCTTTTCAAGAGTCTCGATCTTGTCAGCATTTTGACATACTACGCATAACGGTATGCCGAGTGGCTCATCCCATTCTCCGGGCCCAAGTGGTATCTTTACGTTCTCCATGCTGCTGCCTTCAGCTGGCAAATTGCGTCCCTTGTCTTGCAGTGTTTGGATGTTCTCTTCCAAGACGACCTTTGAGTTATCGTCGAGGGAGACGATGAGTGATCGCAGCACTCTGATCCAGTCGCGAAGTTGCCGTATCCACAGCCATGGGTGATTCCAGTCTAGGAGTATGACGATAAGCATGTGCGGGAGGGTTCGTGGGTTGAGGTAGGGCTTGATAAGGGGGGTGAATGAGGGCGAGGGGTTAGCAAGCAGGTAGAGCGAAAGACGAGCAAGTGTATCTGGCTTTGTTAGCAAACCATGATTCTACAGCCAGCGACGCTACATACCCTCGTGATCCGTATCCAGCACATCCTGGTACGTGTAGCCCAGGGCGAATTGGTTCGCAATTGGCGGCTTCCTGCCTCGGTCTGGCGGTCTTCGGTTGTTTGCAGAGTCTGTGGACACCGACTCGAGGAACTCTCGCTGTGTTTCTGGAGTTCCGCCTGGGGTTGAGCATTAGCTGTGTCCCCTATTCTGCCTATTGTGGCCCTCACCCAGCACGAGTAGACTCTTTTCTGGCAGTCGCTTCCCACTCGAAATGTTATCCAGCATAGGCTTCCATATCTCCTCCTTGTCCGTGTCTCTGCTCCCCGGGCGGTCGTGGCTTCCGGGGACGCGTGTGGGGAAGTTGGAGGTCCGACGCGCGCTCGCCATTGCGGAGGTGGTGCGGAGCTTCGTCGCCGGTGACACGAGGCTTTGTCGACTAAGCGATGATGTGTGGATGCTGTATACAAGATATGCGACGGAGGCGGAAAGGCTAGTGCGGCACCCGAGTGAATGTCTAGTGGGGTTGCGGTGTGCTTGTTTGGCCGCATTGTTCGCTGGTACCTTTTCTGCAGGGATGCTGCTGCTGGCCAAGCCCGAGCTTCAAAAGTTCCAGCGGACCTTCCTGCTACCTCCGCGCACACCAAAACAAGTTTCCAATACATGCTCAGCGCCATGTTCAGCATTTCAGCCGCATGAGAAACCTCTTCTAGCACCCGCAATGCACATCTGATCCGCCTACTCAACGCTAGTGCACTACAACCCTACCCTAAACCCACCCTCCGAACGCGCCTTCCTCACCTCTCCCACATCACCGCTCCGTCTACACTACGCCCACTATGAACTCGGTGCGCGCCATCCAGCAGCTCAATAAGCGCGAACTCGAGGCAGGCATCAATCCCGAAGGTTCATGGCATACCGACTACCGGGACACGGCCTTTGTCTACATCGGCGGCCTACCGTTTGAACTTTCAGAAGGTGACATCATCACCATATTCTCCCAGTACGGCGAACCAGTATGGATTAAGCTGGCGCGCGACAAGGAGACAGGAAAGTCACGAGGTTTCGCATGGATCAAGTACGAAGACCAGAGGAGTTGCGACTTGGCCGTGGACAATCTAGGTGGAGCGAGTATCATGGATCGCATCATCAGGGTAGATCATGCGCGATACAAACCCAAGGACGACGAAGACATGAGGGACAACACTATGGGAGAGCTCGACCTCGACCCTGGTCATGAGTCTGATGGTGGCAGAAGGAAGCGGAGAAAGACAGAGAGCGAAAGCGACTCGGACGACGACCGACCACTGCTACCGGAAGAGATCGAATTAGGGCGTCTGTTGGAGAAGCTGGACGAAGACGACCCTATGCGTGACTCTATGATCAAGCGCCAGCAAGAGAAAGTAGACGATGCACTCAAGAAGCTGAAGAAGCAAAAGCGTAAAGAAAAGGAGAGGGCAAAGCGCAAGGACAGGCATAGCCGGAGAGACAGGTCGAGAGATCGGGACCATGACAAGGACAGGAGACGGATCAAGGATGCAGGGGAAGACGATGAGCGTGACAAGCGGTCACGGCGAAGGAGTAGAAGTCGCGACAAAAGCCCGCATGACGACCGTCGACATCGCAAGTCAAAGCCACGGGACAACTCGGAAGACAGAGAGCGTCGCCATCGATCGGAACGAACTCGAGATCGAAGCGAGGATTCTAGAGACAGGCGCGATCGACATCGAAGGCGCGAGCGAAGAGGTTCAGATTCTGAAGGCGATGACACAGGGCGATCTCGGAGGAAACCGTCGCGCTCACCGTTGCCGTATCGAGCTCGTTCTCCTTAATATTTAGACAATCAGTGTGTCTACAGCTATGGAAAGAAGAATCTGGCCCTTTCCCGTAGTACAATTCACCAATATTCCCTGGCTATCATTTCAAGGCTCAGTCTTACAGCCCCGCCTTTCCGAGCCGCCCCTAGCCCTCTGTGACCATTTCTTACGAACATTTGAGTTCTCCAAGCCGAGAGACCTTATTTACTAAGTAGCTCGGCATAGATAAGCCAATTTTCAACTTCCTCAAGCCGTCTAGCCGGTTGAGTGGCTCGACATGCAAATCTTGCGCCATCTCGTCCTTTGGTCTCAGTACTAACTCCCCTTCGCAAAGCTTTATTCTGCAGCGATTATCCAATCCTAAAATTAGGTTGCGAAAATAGGCGGACCTGGTCGTTATAATCCCACACGTATTAGCCTCTGATGTTCTCTTCATCCCGTCCAGTTACTTACTTCCATCTTCATGAACCTCTAGATTACAACATAAGATTATAGGCATATATCTTAAGCCGTCGATTTGTAAAAGCACTGTTATCAGGGGCGTACGCATATCTGGCTACTCTCTAGTCACAAGAGGGATGCGACAGATGGTTGGTATTTTGAGTTGGAGTTTGACATGACTTCACAGTTCCTACTTGCTTCTAAAGCGCAAAGTCCACTTGTAAGGCAGGCAGAACGTGATTCGCAACATGGTGTAACGGGCGCGTCAGGGTCGCACGGAACGTCTGTGCTTGTATCGCCATTGTGATAGTAACAGATGTTGCCTGTCCGGGACAGACGGATCAAATAGAGTACAAGAAACATAATATTGAGACACATGATGATGCCGTTGACCAGAAATGAAAGAAGGAGATGTCCGCAGCATATAGCAGATACTAATTATGCTGTTATGACCCCTAAATTTTCAGTTTTACACTGCATCTCCGAGGCGTAACTGCTGTAGCATGGTTACACTGTCATAGAGAGAGAGAAAAGTTGATAATGCATGCAGAGAGGCCCATATCCGATCCAATGTCGGGTTGTTGACCCACTATATTCCTTTGGGTATATATACGCACGCCACCCATCCTTCAATCCATATCACCCTTATGCAAGTTGCTTTTGGCCAGTGACTGGGCATACAGCACCATCTGCTGCTCCGTCTACGCTTGGGTGTGTAACCACCTTGTTCTTATGGTGTCCAACTGTTGCCTTGGTGACAGGGCATACGTCGCCCTCACTTGCCTTAAGCATGTCTGGGTGGTCGGGAGGAAGAACAGTGGTAGCGGTGCCTACAACAGGGCAGAGGGCATCATCCATCTCCTGGGCCTTGGTCTCCTTGACAGTGTTCTTGAGAGCGGGGCATGATGTAGCCTCGTTGCCTTGGGTGGGGACGGGAGGGTGCGAGTGTAGGTTGTGGTGGTGGTCGGTTGTGGCTCCTACTACAGGGCACTATCTTCGTGTCAGTCTGGTTCGAACACAAGGAAGGTACTTTCGATTACGTACAACTTGGCCATCCTTTGCGAGATCGATAGAAGGATGGTTCGGCGGGAGGACATCATTGGTGGTTCCAATCACGGGGCAAGACATGTTGATAAACTGCTGTTGTTGTTGATTACAAAGTCGGATGGCAAAAGTTGTGGCTCGAGAAGAAGTGAAGAGGGGTATCAACAATCAATATGGACTTGTTAGCAAGCGCCAGACTCTTACTGCGGCTTGCACGGCCGCCTCGAAGCTACCCCAGATTCGCAGGGGTCATGCCACTAGCGCCTTTGTCAGCTGCTTCACCTTACTGCTGATTGGACAACGCGTCGACTCGATGCCCCACAACGCGCGCCTTTTGAAGCTTCTACGGACAGCTAACCTTCCAGCGTGATCCTGTAAGTCACTTGCGGAGGCACCATCCAACCAAACAACCCGGAATCGCAAGAATGTACCCAGGTCATGAAGGACGGAGAAGCATATAGACGACGAACCACAGACAGCCATCTTACAAGCTCAATAGATACTAGGATCACCACGCGACAGCGGTAATTGCACTAGAGGACGATACGCGATTATTTTACTCGAGCTTTATCTATCGAGCTGAGTTCAGAGACTTGGTATACTCGGACCAACAAACCTCTGTCTAAAGTACTTACAGCCTTCATCTATATGATCGGAGCAGGCCCAGCCATAGCCAGAGTCTTTGTATACGCGTTTCTGAACCCGATGCGCGTCACGACGTGTGCCATGTCGGTGTTATTTAGGGTAACCAGGACCCCACCAGCACGTCCTCTCCAAGCACCCCATCGGCGCGCCAATTCGACTTGGATACCGCGCTCCAAGTTTCGCCGAACGAGGAAGCCCATCATCATCCACTTGCCAAGGTCCTCTAGCACGTCCAAATCTGTCATGACGCCTCCTTGCGTTGGTCGGACGTATATACCGTCAATATACACTTCCTCTAGGCTACTACAGCCGAAAATTGTCTCCAGTTTGAAGCGATTAATAACCTCAGGAAGGGGAAGCGATTTGCGCTCATAACTTGTGGATTCGTTACATATGCTTACCTTGTCGACATGGAAGGTCATGTCGAGTTTGCGCAGCTTTTTGCAAACGATGGCCAAGTCTAAGCTCGGGTTGGTCAGAGCTGGCGAATTGCGTCCATGATTGAACCAGTGCATGTGTGGAAAGTTGAGATGTCTCACCGCCTCTTCACCTCCGTTACCCGGAATCGCCTTGAGGAACTTGCTAAACCAAGTCGCAATTTTGAAATCCGTGTTGCGAAACATATACTTCAGATTGAACTGCTCGGTCCGTCGCAGCATCATAACGAGGACTTCCTCGTGCATTTGATGGCTTACAAATGCAAGGTTTGGCAACCAACCCATGGGACATCGACCTGTACTAGCCTCTGGGAATGCTTTCGCCTCTTGATTGTCGCAAGCAATAAGCTCCCAGGGATACTTCCATGTGCAGCATGGGTTACTGAACTGATCGTAGTGCTGGTGCTTACTCAGGCGACCAGCATCACTCTCGAGCAAGAGGTACACGTGCGTGATATTCTCCCGGAGCTCCCCAGGCAGGCTGAGAAATCGCTGGAACCACTGGTAGTCTGGGCAAACATACGAGACGCAGTCCACCACTACCGAGAATTCGCGGAAAGCGGCAATCTTTGGGTCGTTCCAGTTATCGAAGTCGTTGGCATACTCCATGTACTGTTCAATCGTCTCAACCAGATCTCGAAAGACAACATCTTCAACGCGACCGAGGCCATTGGTAGTTTCGTACATATATGTGACGGCTGTCGGGACATCGCGGTAGTCGAGTATATTGGGTGTCCACCAGTATTGGTTCTGCCTACGGTCGCAGAAACATTCGTCATCCCAGCGTTCGGTCCAGACATGACCCCAAGCACACCAGAAGTAAGCATTCTCGAATGAAGCTACCATATCCAGAAAGATTATGTCTTCGAATGGTGTGTATCCCATATGGCGATATACTCTTTGCAGTGCGTCTGGCAAGGGCGGGTAGGAAAGCAGATCCATTGGCGTAGGATTGTAGGCGTACTTCATAGTCCTCATACCAGCTCTAACCATGTCGAAGAATTCTCCTTTGGCGGAGGGAGGGTTGTAGGTATGTGCTATTGACTTCAACCCAGCTCGCATCATCTTGAAGAACTCGCCGTCAGCCGACGTCTTCTGATGCTCATACTCGATATAACCTATGCATGCATGACTTAGACATTGGAAGACATCGTCATCGTTGAAGCGAGTTTCTACCCAGTCTTCCACATAACCGTATTCGTTGGCGTACTCGATGTAACCTTCCGCGATCTTCCCAAGCTCCTGGAAGTCTAAAAGCAGGGATATGTTCTCGAACTGGTCCTTGGAAGCGGACTTTTCCTCGATCGTTTGTACAACATCTATGTAGGTTTTCTGGATATCCTCCTAGGATTCATCAGCAACCATACTAGAGGAGAAGACTGGAACAGACTTACTGATAAAGGGTAGTTAATGCTCTTGACCATTGGTAGATTTGATATATTGGGTTGAGAGAATTGTAGACCTTCAGGTTGAGTTTACTGGACCTGAAGAAGAGTAATACTACTATAAAGCTGGGATTGATATAAAGCCAAGAAGAGGGTGCCTGGAAAAGGGGGGCCCAACAGCAGCGAGTGCAAGCTGTTGATCCTCACGGAACAGTATGTACGTCTGTGCACTCTTGCCTGCTACGGCTCAGGCACTAGAAATATGTAATTCTCGGAAGAGTGAAAGGGAGTTCGAGTATAATGTAAGATTTACCTTGTAAGTTTGTTTACATCAAGCTCGTTGGACAGCTTGTATAGATGCTAACATGTGCATAATCAGAAACAACAATTTACAGACTTTATAAGAAATTTCGAGGATGACGGATGTGCGCGCAATTGCAATACCATGGTTGCTATCCATTTCAGCCATGGTATTGCGATAACCCGAACCGACGACTAGCCACTCACAAATCCTGAAATCCATATTCTCCACATGTAAAAGAGGCTCTCGAATCAAAATGTCGCAAACGCAAAAGCCTCGAGGATGACATAAAACGATGTTGAATACTGTTAACTCGTTCTACCAACCTATTCTACTACAATCTCACCCTCTTGCCTTATGTCACGACTGCTTGCTCCCACCCAAACTGCATACCTGCCTCGCTGAAGCTCCCATGACTGCGCGGTAACATTCCAGACACTCAGATCGCGCCTGTCCAATGCAAATTCAACCTCTCGACTTTCGCCAGGCTGCAATAAACCTACGCGTTCGAAACCTCTCAGCTGCCTTTGCGGCGCATTGGGTACTCCCAAGTACAGCTGCGCCACCTCATGACCAGCGACCTTGCCAGTGTTGGTAATAGTGACTGTGGCGCGGTACAACACTTGCCATAGCCATGGATGACCTCCTTGTACAATCGGCACAGACGATGACGGGAAAGCAGAAAGACTCGCGTTCGCCACGCGTTCAACTGTCATGTTTGAATAACCAAATGTCGTGTACGAAAGGCCGTAACCGAACTCATACTGTGGTGTGATGTTCTGCGCATCGAAAGCGCGGTAATCGATATACAGACCCTCGGTAAAGTTCGATTGCAAGAAAGCCGGGATGGAGAGATCGACAGTTCCGTTCAGCAAGTGGCCGTAATCAGACTCTTTCCGAGCGACAGTATATGGCAGGCGACCAGAAGGGTTCACATCGCCATACAAGACATCGGCGATGGCGTTGCCACTCTCCTGGCCGGGGACGCCGGCGAAGAGAACAGCGGTGATGTTTGGATGGTCGATCCAGGCGTCTACGGTGCGGATACCAGCATTGTGAATCACAACGATCGTGTTTGAACAGTTGGTAGCAACGTTGTTGACGAGCTGATCACTAAACTCGTCTGTGAGGGAAGTGCGATCGAAGCTTTCTGATGCGTAGGCGTTGATGAAGACGAGACATGCATCGGCGTTGGCGTATACAGTTGGGTTTACACCGAAGAAGTCCCATCGTAGTGTTCCGCGATCTGCAATGATACGGTCTTGGATAGCCTTGAAGGGACTGATCACGTATGGCGGAGTGCTGGAGCCCGAACCACCTGCTGTGATCAGAGTGCCGTTGAGTGTATTCCAACCGAAATTCTCTTCGTAGCCGCCACCGAAGCGGGAAGGGTTGTTCCAAGGCTGAGCTTTCACTTCAGCGTCATAGCCATAGATGTTCAGAAAACGAGGATTGCGAAGCGGTAGAGTGTTGTTGAAGTTCTTGACCAGCACGGTTCCGGCAGCTCCAATTTCTCTGATGAGTGACCCATGGTCTTCGCGTACATCCACAATCTCGTGTTCTACGTTGTATGGATATACAGCGTTTTCTGGGAACCCTTCGTTCTGGTTGAGATAGAACCACGCTGCAAGAAGTCGTGTATTCATGTCATCCAGTCTCTCCGTTGTTACGGATCCATTGTTGACAGCGTCAGTAAGATTTCCGCCCCAGAATTTAGCGACTGGCATCACTACGTCAAGGCCTGCATTCGCTGAAGCAACACCAGCATGTTGTGCGTCCCAATCAGATACCTATAGGTTATTAGTGACGTCTTGGTAACAGTCGGTATAGTACATACGACAAAGCCCTCAAATCCTAACTCTTCCTTCAGGATGCCATTGAGAAGCTTGCTGTTCTGACATCCGTATGAGTTGTTCACACGCTGGTATGAACACATCAACGAGCCTGCTCCTTCGCGTAGGGCGTCCATGAACGGCCACGCATAGAGCTCGTGTAGTGTACGGTCGTCTACATTTGAGGAGACTGCCTCGCCCTCGTCACCGGGGCGCCGCCTATACTCTTGCTCTTGCGCAAGCCAATGCTGTTGGTGCTGTCAGCTTCTGATTCGTATGAATACAATGAAATCGCATACCTTTGGTGTAGCAATCACGCCCTCTTTTTGTGTACCTCTGGTAATAAGCGCACCGCCAATACCGGCAAGGTACGGGTCTAGATGTAGGCGTACGAACTTAGTATCCGTGTCACATGCAGTTCGTATATGGACACTTACCAGCACCAAGACCTTCCCAATTCCTGCCACCGCGCACGACTCTTCCAATAGGGCCTATGAATGGGCCAAGAGCAACATGAATCCCTTTGCCTCTATATTCTCTACCAAGAGCATGACCGTACCTGAGCATCAGGTCCCTGTCGAAGGTTGCTCCAAGATGAATGCCAGCAGGAAATGATGACACGAACTCCTGTCCTCGCACACCTGCAGGAGCATCCGCAAAGCATAACTCTGGAATCTGGAGACGGGGAACAGCGCCCGTTTGGCCTACACAAGGCCCGGAGACGCCATGTGTGAGATTCGACTTCTCTTCCAGTGTTAATTGAGCCACGAGGTCTTTCGCACGAGCATACGCTGACGCCCAACCCGACGAAGTTGTCCCATTACCGACAGCTACGTACGGTCAGTTTGTTGATTCCTCGACATGAGCAAAACACTTACGGCTGGGATATACTGGTGGGCTGAGTCCGTATAGCGGTACTTCGGACTCATTGGTGTATCCTTGCGAGACTACTAGATTTGGCAATAGAGCAAAGCTCGCTGCGACGGCACTGGAGTACCTCATCTTGCAAATCCCTCGTCTTCGACAAGATGTTTGCAGCTCTCAGAATCACGCGAAGCTAAATACTCTCGAAAATTTTACATGCTTTCGCAATTGACCTGCGTCATTCGGGAAAACAATGGGCTTCCATCACGACCTCGTAACGAGTCCTCCGCAATGTTACCGTTCTCTCCAACCGTTCTCCGCATTTCGTCTTGGCGGAGAGGGGAGAGCGGATACAAGTGTCGATGGCTGCTGTATGGAGGATGGCCGACCCGACTGCATCGTTGCCGAGAGGCTAGCTTCGGCGGCGATTTCTTCGTCGCATCGCCCCGCTCTGCATTTCTTGAATGCACAACATTTCCATTCGTGATGAGCATGCTGCTTCGATCCTGAAAGTATTCCAGAGGCGCAAAGCAAATTTAGATGCAAAGGGCAGTGAAGTGCCCGGAGACCCGTCTTTCATCTGAACTTTCCAACTCGGGGGCAGGACAGATACAAACTACCGTAGCGGTCGTAGCATCGTGATGCATGGCCTGAGTACCATGCCTTCATCTAGTACGTATGTACACGACTCAGTCGTCTCCCCTTTGCTCTGCGCTATCGGGGGCTGGCGCGTGGGACCGCTCCGGGTATCAATTGCCCGAACTCCGAAATGATTTAGTGTATCCGACATGATGTCGTGCTTGAAAGCTTCACAGAACGTCGAAGTCAATTTCACCTATTATAGAGCAGCCTAGCGATATGATGACGGAACGATCCGGAAAGCCTTGGTTCAGTTCCTGGGTCTGACGCCTGTTTCAGCCTGACAACGGCGACGCCTTGGTGCCTCAGGTTCTGTCTCAACACCGTCAACACGTGGAGAGACAAGCATAACCCCAACCGTTCCTAATTATCGGGACGTCAGCACCATCAATGCGCGAGGATGCATCTTTTGTATAGCGGATCGCAACATTCCGTGGAGAATCCTCGGGGTTGCTAGCCAATCACCATGCCGCAACGGCTCGAATGCTTGAACAATGAGCTGCGAGGCTAGAGGCAAGGGTACAGATAGAGACCAGTGCCTCAGCAGAATCTTCTACCTTATGTCCCGGTACGCGTCGGTGAGCAGAGTCCCGCGTGGGATATGCTGTGGCGCGTCAATATCGAAGGTTCTGAATCAGGTGTGCCTGCATGCTCAGGCACAACCAGCCACCTAGGTTGTTTCCACCCCCCTCCAGCTGCGCAAGGCATCACAACAAGGCACTCGGCTCCTGAGACTCCGATTCTGTGTACGATATGACGTTTGCTCAATAGCTATGCTTCGTCCGCTCCTGAGCAAGGGATTTCTATCCGCGTCTACCACTCACTCGTTTAGACACCACCTACTTTCATCTAGCGCTCTGTGAGCAGCTGCCAGCTGGACTGTGCTTATACTATACACTCATTTCACGCTACTTGCTTCGTTGGCTTCGTGTACAAGAATGGGATATGGCAAATCCATCCTACTGTCATCGAGGGTCCTGGCCCTCATCATAGCGTTGGGGTCGCTAGGATTAGGTGCTTGGTGTAAGCATTCAAAATCCTCAACTGAATTTATCAATGAATGTTCCTAAACAATTTAATTAGCACAATTCATCATTCGCGATATCAATCGCCGTGGTACTGGCATACTCGAGATGGTCCAGCCAGAACCGCAGCAGGCGCAGCTTTGGAAGGATTACTTCATTGCGGTTCTAGCGGGCGCCATCAAGATCTGGATATCGATCGCCTGTGTGCGTAAATCAACCATCAGTTTATCAGACCGTGCTAACAACTCAGGCCGCCTTTGCTTCACTCGCCGGAATTATCATCGTCTTAACGAATATACTCCAACGTATGCGCATAGCCTCATCGGTCATCATTCCTATCGAAAGTCTCTGTATGTGTGCCATGGCCGCAGCCCTCGGCGTGTCTCTCAGCTTCAACATGAGTCTCGAGACTTTCAGCAAAACACGCCTCGACACCGCTACCTCCCCAGATCTCACAAAGTTCGCGATGCTGGTTGACCTCAGCCGAGGTTACACTATCGCAGCCGGCGCAGGATGGTTCCTCTTCTTGGTCACATTCATTACGGCGACGATTGACGCATGCCGTCGCGCTCGAGAGAAGGAGAGCTGCTCATTTGAACCCACGGCATCGGCACTCGGCATGGGGCATGGATATGCCGCTGTCGTCCCACCTCCTTCACGTAGTCGCGTCCCAACCATGTACGACCCGCGTATACCATCGACTTTGTTTGAGCAAAATGCGCATGGGCGAGCGTCAGTAGGCAAGGATATTGAGATGGGGCGTGCAGACTCAGTTCTCAGTCAAGAGGGCAGGATCTCGTATGAGTTCGAAAAGGAGATATCTGGGCCACTAAGTTTGGAGAAGCCATCCAAAGTGCAGCAAATGCGACCTTCACGGCCATGGAGTGAAGCACATGCAGTACAGAATGCGGACGGAGTGATACATGCCATGTAGATCTGATCAAACCCTTGACCCTTAGATAGCTTGACACTCGTTTTGATAGTACAAGAAGAATGATCGAAAGACAGAAGATTGTTGTGATAGAGCATACTTGGAGCAACGCCTAATCACATGACCGTGTCTCTAGCGCGACACATTAGCGCGAAATGCATGCCCTGCGTCATCGCCAGGAGCAGCGCGGCGCGTGAAACCGCAACCATCCACTTTCCACATCCCAATCTACACGTCCCAAAACAAGATGGCCGGTTTCAAGCGTGGTGGTGCCCGAGGGGGCAGCGCATTCAAGAAAACTTTCCCAAAGAAACGTTCCTCGCCCGACGCTGATGACGATAACGCGGCGCGCGCGAGCAAGAAGACCAAGGCCGGAGACGACAACGACGACGACTCTGTACCAGTGGTACCCGAGCTCAAGACAGACGACAATGGCGATGCATATGTCAGCGTAAGTTGCACAAGGAAAGGGGAACAAAGAGAAGAACGGAGAGGATAGTGCTAAGGTAATCCTAGCTAAATACCAGCGGAAAACGACGCGTGACTGTAAGCGACTTCAACAAGAGCACACTAGTTAGTATACGAGAGTACTATGTTACCGATTCTGGAGAGACGAAACCGGGCAAGAAGGTATGTGCTGATGACTTAAGATGTTTCGATCCTGTCTTCCCCTCTACGTGTTTAGATGATGATAGATTTACTGACGGTCACTGTACACAGGGCATCTCACTTACAATCGATCAATACAACGCTTTGCTCGCTTCAGCACCTCTTATCGAATCTGCGCTTGCGAAGAAGGACATACAGGTCGTAAGACCGGATTATGAGGCTGATCTGGGTGCAAAGATTGGGGAGCACGAAAAGGAAGAGGAAGAAAATGAAGAGAGAGACGATGAGAAGACTGCGAAGAAAGAAGAAGACGAGGATGATGATGATGATGAGGAGTAATAGTCAAACATTCTCCGGGCGCACTGCTGCACTATTGTTCACACACGACTATAAATATGGTCATGCAACAGTAGTTCGGACAAGTCGAAAGACACATGACCACGGCAATGGGAACAAAGAACGAAGGCGATCGTTTCATTACGCTCATAGAAGAGCCTACGTATCGACTAAAGTTATAAACAAGAACATGTATGTAATCAGCAATGTTACTCAAGTGAGGTAACCAAACAAACTCCAGGCCGATAAACCCAAATGCATATCCGCCGATAGCTTCCCCTAGCGCCTATGTAACCTCAAGTAAAGAACTCCGAGTGGAAAACTCAACACTCCTAAACGTTGGTCGAATCCATCATTCCTCGTGAACCCTCATCAGATCAACAGGAACCAAAGCCAACCAAACTCCATCGTGCCGGGGCATATACACATAAGCCATCAATCGTGCATCGCGATTCTGGAGAACACGCCACTATCAAGCTCGACATATCAATCGGCGATGCCAACTCTGAAACCCTAGGAGGGCGAGTCGAAGCTTCAAACCAAAAGACACGGAGCGAGACATCAGAGCGTAGGTAACTCAGTAATCGTTAACAGATTTGGTAGGTGTTGATTTAGCCGACAGTGCTCGCCTCCTCCTCAGCCTGACGTCGGAAATAGTCAGCATCGACTAAGGAGTTACTGAGGTCGGCGGTAGGTAGATCAGTGCCAACCCCGGAGTCGCTAGGTGGAGAGTAGTTTTCCTTCATCTCTTCCCGGACGGCATCAACAGCACGAACAATTTCTGACTGAGTTGGCAGGTCGACGTCGTGGTCAGCGGTGGCGGTCGAGATCTCCGAGCCAGTGACATCCGAGGGGTTGATAGTAGCCGTGGGCTCATTGTCTTCTTCGTCATCGGAATACACCGACCCTTCCTCGTCGATGGGCTGTTCACCACGAGCAGCAGAGTGAGCCGACTGCGCACCGTATGAGGTACGGCGGTCGTGATCAATGTCGCTACCGGTCATGTACGACGAACCAGAAGCGTATGTGTACTCGCTCCCTGTGCCGCCGAAGCTGGAGCGTCCATCGTAGCCTGGTGTCTCGCCTTCAGCATAGTCGCGGCTATCGAGACTGTAGCGACGCTCAGTGCCGGTCTCACTCTGTGCATCTTCCTCAATGATATCGTGAGATATCGGCGTCGTCTCGTGCTCATCTTCCTCAGGTAGAACACCGTTTTCCTTGTTGGCGATAGTGGCGCTGGGACGACCACCCCAAGACCCCTTCCGAGAGTAATTGCTCGTCTTGACAGAGTGACTGCGGCCCAGTCCGCCAGCTTTGCTATTAGCTGGGGTCGAAGTTGCCGGGTAAGCTTGAGCTCCACTGGGCGCGTTGCCGCTGATTTGACTGAGAGACAAGATACGGCGCTGTGCTGGGTTGGCAGGCGCCCCGCGGCGAATAGCAGGGCGAGGCTTGAGCGCAAGAGAGAGTCCATTAGCTGCAGTGCTGGGAGGGGGCATAGCCCTGGCGTCTTCGTTCCCAGCTTCTGCGTTCATACGCTTCTTGAGTTTGGAAGCATTCTTCGACCCACCCTTGGTCATCATCAGAGCACGGGAGTGATCCATGATACCGTTCAAGATGCGACGCTCCAGTGCATCGGCCTTGGTGTCCATGAAGTGCAGTTCCTCTCGACGAATGTCGAGCGCAGTGTGAAGAGACGAGACCTCGCCAGTGAGGCGCACCTTTTGGTTCGCAAGGTTCTCGCGCTCGGCTTGCAGACTTGCGACGGCAGCAAGGAGGGAGTCTTTCTCCTCCTTGAGCTCTGCCATGGTCCGATCTTTCTCTTCTTGCAGTTCAGCCATGACGCGTTCCTTCTCTTCCTTCAGTTCTTGCACAACACGCTCCTTTTCGGCCTTCATCTCCTGGATGTCCGCAAAGAGCTGCTCCTTCTGTGTCGCCTTCTCGGCTCGCAAGCTTTCCAAGTCAATCTCCAGCTGCTCCTTCTGAGTCGTCCTGCGTTCAATGAGCAGACCAAGTTCCTCAGCTTCGCGTTCCTTAGACTCATTGCCGTCGGTAATAAACTGCGTCTGCTTGGCAACGAACTCGCTCAGCTCTGCAGCGGTTATCTTGACTTGGGCGTGGATCGCGTCTAGCTTCTCAAGGTTTCCTGCCGATTTACCTGCCTCATCAGCATGACCGAGGAGCTTGTCAAGCTTCTCATGCACCGCGCCGTCATCGTAATTTGGCGACGGTTCAATCGCAAGCAGCTTGTCGAGTTTCTCTTGCACAGGTGCATCGTCGTACTTGTCCGGAAGCTCGATAGCTGGAGCTGGCGCAGGGAGAAGCTTCGGCAGATTGGCAAAGTGCGTTTGCAATTCTTCGGAACGAGCCTTAGCTTCTTCGTTCCAAGCACGAGCGTTCTCATCTGCCTCTTCCTTAGCCTTCTGCGCGTGCTCATAGTGAGCCTTGACCAATGCTTCAATCTCGTGCAGGGCAACCATGAACTTGGGATGATACTCAGTAATGTTATCCTGGATGTTGTTGAAGACGTTTTCGACGTTCTTGATCTCGTCACGAGTGTGAGAATGCTCAGTCTTGTCGTCGAGCTTCTGCTCCTCGTACTTGGTGATGGTCTCGTTCTTTTGCTCCTCAAGCTTGGCGATGTACTCGATTTTCTGCTCCTCAAGCTTTGCGATGGTTTCAAGCTTCTGCTCATCGAGCTTTTCCATCAATGCGAGTTTCTGTTCTTCGTACTTCGCAAGAGTTTCGTCCACCTTGCTGATGACGGCTGAGGAGTCGGTCGTCCACTGGGTAGAGGCACCTTCAAATTGGGAAGTGGCACCTTCGAATCGATCGTTCATACCCGCGATAGTAGCGCCAAGAGTATCGATGGTCAGACGAAGCTCGTCGGCAGTTGCCTTGGTGCTCTCGAGCATCTTCTCTTGTTCTTCTGACTTCTCCTTCATGACCTTTGCAAGTTCGTCGGCCAGGAGTTGAGCATCGTCGTACTTCGCCATGAGCGTGTTGAACTTGTCCTCTAGGCTTTCTGTGAAGCCTGCAACAATGGCGTCCTTGACTTCATCGTGCTTCTCAAGATGAAGTGCCGATTTCTCCGCTTGGTCGTTCTGGAGGCCCTCGATAGATCCGTGAGCGCGCTCGAACTCTCTCGAAAGAATCTCCATGAGTTCCTTGACATCAGCGGTGACGTTGTTAGCACCGATAGTCTCCTCCATCGTTTTGAAGGAAGCTTGGAGGCCTTCGATAGGACCGCCTTCAATGAGGTTGGTCTTGATCTCCTCTCGCATCTCATCCAAGGCAGTCTTGACCCCAGTGATATCTTCCACAAGTTGCGCAGCTTCAGCGCGACGTTCGTCGAAGTTGGTGGCGGTCTTCATGATGTCTTCCTCGTAGGTGTCCTTCATCTTGTCGTGGCTATCGCGGAAGTCGTGAATCAAGCCAGTGAGCTGTTCCAAGTCAGCCTTGGAGGGGAGCTCTTCTGGATCCGGGATCTTCAGGTCGTCGAGTTTAACCTTGAGATCGTCCACGAGCAGGGTTACAGCGTCGATGTCCGCCTTGGTTGCTTGTGGGTTGGACTCGTCATCAGCCTTGGCTGTCTTCATTTCGTCAAGAGCAAGTTTAATATCGTCGGCAATGACTTGAATGACTGTAACGTCGGCCTTCGTCGCGCCTTCATCCTCGAACTTCTTCGCGAGCGCCTCCAAGGCCTCGGATGTGGTACGTACGACGATCTCAACATCCTCCAAGTTCTCCTTGGTGACAGCAGTGGCTGGGTCGGGCAGGACGAGCTCTTCGATCTTGGCTTTGGTGTTTGCGAGAAGAGTCTCGATGGCATCAGTGTCTTCTTTTCTAGCGACACCTTCCAGTGCAGGTGGTGCGGATTCCCGATCCTGCATGACAAGGACAGCAGCTTGCACGTCTTTCAGGAGTTCTTCGATAGCAACCAGGTCCTCCTTCATAGCGGATCCAGCTGCCACGGCAGCAGGTTCGGATGATGGCACTGGCTCAGCCCTAGCAGCATCCATGGCTTCGACCTTATCCTGAATCTGCTCCAGCATAAGCTCCATTCTCGACAAGTCGGCCGATTGCTGAGGAGGCAGGGTTGGTGACGGCGGGAGCTCCGCTTGCGTAGCTTCCTCAACAATTTCACGTGACATTGACTCTCCACCTGCTGCTTCGTTCGCGAGAGCAATCTCGTTTCCAGCAGGAGGAAGAGGAACATACTCTTCGACATAAGTTTCCTGCCTTACACCTTTGAGCATGTCGATGTCGTCACGCAACGCGTTCAACCCTTCCTTGAGCGTATCCAAGATCTCGTACGATACGCTCATGTCGACAGTGTTCTCCGCCATTTTGGAAACGTCGGCCCTCAGACCATCGAGACCCTCGTTCATCGCATCCATGATCTCGCTAGTAGCAGACGCGTTGCGGTCGGGGGTGTCGAGCTTCTTGTCCAGATGCGATTGAAGATCGTCGAGACCCAATTTGAGGGCTTCCAGGACCTCCTCGGTATCAGCCCGGTTGTGTTGTCTGGTGACGTTGTCAGACTGGCGGAGAAGGTCCAGCTCTCCGCGGAAAGCTTCTAGGAGTTCTTCGTTAACGCCAGCAGACTGGAGGTTGGTCTTGATATCATCTAGTGCAGCCTTGACAACCATGATCATCTCGGCTTTGTCGTTGTCACTGGATGGCACAAGGGCATTGCCAAATGATTCCTTCAAGGCCTCCAGTTCGCCACGAATGAGCGCGATGTTGTCCTTTGAAGTAGTCTCTTGGGATGTGTGCAAACCGTCGATGAGTTCCCGAATAGCGTCGACAATGTCATCTTTCTCGGCTCCGCCACCGGATTTCGTCAGTGAGCCGCCCAAGGTCTCCCGAAGGTGCTCGAACTCCTCCTTCAGTGATGCTAGCATGTCGTCGTTCGATGTAGTCGCAGTCTGCTTCTCGCCCATCAAAGTATGGAGCCCGTCAAAACCGGCTTGAAGCTTCTCAAGGATATCGTTCTTGTTGCTGGAGGTATCGCCAAGAACAACTTCCTTCAGCTGATCGAACTCGTGCTTGATGGCCTCACTGATGTCATCGTTAGAGTCATCATCTTCCGATCGAAGTGCAACCTGTGACTTCATCTCGTCGAACCCAGCATTGATGGCAGCGAGAATCTCTTCGTTGTTCTTGGAAGAAGGAAGGAACTGAGAGCTCAGCTTCTCATGGAGGTTCTCGAACTCAGACTTGATGTATTCTACCATGTCACCACGGCTCCAAGCTTGGTCTCCACGAGGACCTTCGGCGACGTAGCCTTGAACATCTTCGCGCAACTTGTCGAGTTCAGCCTTGATGACGTCGATCATTTCGCCGTCCTGGGTGATCTCTCGGGGCTGGTTGACAGAGCCTTGGAGGTCGGTACGGAGACTGTCCAGTCCCTCACGAAGGGTTTGGAGAACTTGCTCGGTTTCACGCCCGTTGGCTGAAGAGAAACCTTGGAATTGGGTGTTCACCTCGTCTAGCATAGACTGTAGACGTTCCATGACAGCATCGTTGTGAGCCTGTGAAGCGCTTTGTACAGCCTCTGTGATGCTTTCTTGAGGGATCTCAACTTCCATTGGCGCAGGTTGTTGCTCAGAAAGCGCTTGACGAATCACCTCCTCGAGCATTTCCCTTGACAGAGCGTCCGTTGGCGGGTTTTGAGCTGCAAGTGCAGGTTTCAGTTCCTCCAAAGACTCTCGCACGGCCATAAGAACTTCCTCGCGGATCTCGTGGACCTCGTTAATAGGAGGAGGGAGCTGAATCTTCTGCAATGAGTCCTGGAGCATGGTCTCAATCTCCTCCTTCGTGACGGCGCCGGAGCCGTTGAAGTCTTGTAGGCCTTCGCGAAGACATTGCAAAATCTCATCATTCCCTAAGCCGACCTGTTGCACTTCGACGTTCGGGTTTATCTCGACGCCGTCAAAGGCCTCTCGAACAGCACTGATGATTGATTCTTTATCGACAGCTGCAGCTTGGGGTGTTGGTTGATCCAAGCCGCGTTCTGCCAGTGCTTGCTTGACGACGTCGTAGACCTCGTTATTGTCGACTGTGGTGCGCGTCACGACAGATGACATGGATTGCCGTCTTCGCTCACGCATGACTTTGTCCATATGGTCTTTAAGGTTGGCAAGGCCCTCTTGAACGATGGCGTTGATGTCCTCGTTTGATGCGCTCGAATCAGGCCCAGCTTCGACTTGCCTGGCCTGTTCTGCTTCCTCAACCTTGCGAGCAAGTTCCCGTCCCATTCCGAGTACCTCACCGCGGAGATCTTGGATGAGGGTCTTGGTGGCCATTGTGACACACCCTGACTCGGCGACACTATCCTTGATCTTACGGAGGAACTTCAGCATCTCCTCGCTCACAAAATCGGCAGCCTTTGGACTGGAATAAGCTTTGCTATCAGCGGATATCGTCCGCGTCAAGGCACCGGATCCTGGGGAAGGCTGGAACGATGCCGATCCAGGAGCTGCTGCATTCATAAAGCCACCGGCTGAGCCTTGCTTGACGAACTCGGCCAGCTCAGTAACCTTCTTGGCAGTCTCTCCCGTGGCCTTGTCGACTAGCTTCTGCAGACTCGCTACCAGGCGCTCTTGACCATCCTTGGTTACCATCTCGCGTATGATCTTCTCCAGCATTGCGACACTAGCGGCTCCCTCGACAGAGTATGGATTCGGACTACCGATGCGCTCGTCTGTCCATGGGCTGGTGGGTGCCATACGAGGGAAAGTGAATTGCTTCGTTGGGGTCATGTGAGGATCTTGGAGGTTGAGGCTACTAGAGCGAGAGGTGTCGCCATTCATGGCCGCTGCAGCTTGAGCTTGCTGCTTTTGTGACATGGTGGAAAGAAGATCTTTCAGCGACTTGCGGATGTCTTCGTCGCGGGTGTTGGTGGCTTCCTTCAAGCTGATAAGATCAGTGGCATTGTCCTTGCTCCGTCGGCTGAGCTGCGACATGTCTTTCTGCAAGCTCGAGACGATGTTGTTGATGCTCATGAGCTGACTAGAGATGTTATCGAAGTTCTGCGGCGGCGGTGGTCCATGGACTGGTGCAGACGCCGGAGCTGAAGCTGGCGTAGCCGCAGGTGAAGAATGCGCTGAGCGATTGGTGATGTTCGATAACGGCGGGTCAAGCATGTGTTGAGGAATGGTCATACTTTGCAAGGCCTGCATTGTGGCAGAGGGTGGTGTGTTCTCTCCCAGGATGGCCCTCTGGCTAGGCCGTAAGGCAGGTGTGTCTTTGATCTCGAATCGTGATGCTGGTGTAGGAGTGAGTTGTCGGATAGGACTCACGTCGGCATCCTTTCCAAAGTAATCCCTCTCGTAGTCCCTTGACATGGGCCGTCCTCCCCTACTCGATGGTCGCTCGCGTTCGGGCGACCGCTCGGGCGACCGGGCATCGAGATAGGCACGCTCAGGTGAGCGGTTGTCAAGGTAGCTGCGTAGATCACGAACGCTGCCCGGCTGTAATGACTGCATGCGCTTGTGCTGTGTGCCTTTAATCAGAGATCGCTCGGGAGACGTCTGCAACTTCTGTGGCATGGGGTTAGTAGTGTATGAGCTCGCTGGTAAACTCTCTCGCGCCTTCTCTTCCAGCGCCTTGGCCGCCTTCATGATGGCCGCAGATGTGTTTGGACGAACGCCGAGAGTGGGTGAGCCTGGGTTGAGAGGTAATGGCGGAGGTGCGCGGTCTGGGTCAGCACTATCCCACCTGAAGCACGGTGTTAGTGGCACACGGCGATGGGTTTACATGGCGGTGAGGAAGACGAACATGGGGATCATCCTGTCTTGTGAGAACGAATGTGAGTGTCTGACGAGTTCCCGGTCGCGGGAGACCTCTCTGTCTGATGAAGGCATTATGGTATGTGGTCTGGTGTGTGCTCAACCCAAAATGGTAGTTGTGAGGTGGAGAGTGGGAGCGAGTTGAATTGAGAGCGCGTGAGTAGAATTGGGGTATACAGCTGAGGGTATTGATCGTGAAAAGCTATCAGCGATCCAGCGCAGGGTATATAATAGTTCGTGATATCGTGGAGGGTGGGAGTGTGGGAAAGTGGACTGGAGATGCAGGGCGGGCGGTGTGTTGATCAATAGCTTGGGGTTTGTTTACGTGCACTGGCCAATAGGCGATGACGATGGAGGCGCGACTGCCAACTCAGCCGTCGCTGGGGCAGCAATGGCGCGAAGAGGATAGCCCCGTTACGATGATACGCCAATTGCTTGCACAAAATTGGATAGATCTAGCAAACCGACATTAAGGCGAACGCTTTTAGCGGATATCATGGCCCTTTCTCGTCGCGCGTTGTTGACCGAACTGCGGTTGCCATGTGCCCTGGATGTGTGGCGCGGCGGTGTGGCGTCTTTACCGTAACTGTCGGAATTACGTACCGCCGACCTTGCATCCGCCGCATCTCCATGTGAGCTTGTGAGCTCAACATCACCAAACAGTTCCATCTCTGCCACTCCATCGCACGCTCCACCTCACGACCCGCGCGTACAAATCACCTCAAATCATCGCGTATACCACCAGGACTCAGTGAACCACCATGGCTGTCCCGGAAACGAGCTCGCGGATAGCGGAGGCGCAGAAGCTGGCCAAGTCGGATCCCTCCAAGGCCGAGCAGATCTTCAAAGACGTCCTATCACAAGATCCAGGCCAGAATGAGACTGCTATCAAGAACTATGAGAGTGCTTTGATCGGGCTTGGTGAGCTGTACCGTGACCAGAAGAGGGTGGATGCGCTGGCGGAGCTGGTCAAGCAGGCGCGGTCCATAATGTCGTCCTTTGCTAAGGCGAAGACATCCAAGTTGGGTAAGAAGATATGTCCAGGTACACATTCAAGCGCTTGCAGCTAATCGTCGCAGTCCGACAACTACTTGACCTGTTCACCGCCATCCCCAACACTGTCGACATCCAGATCGACGTCACCAAGTCATGCATAGAGTGGGCCGTGTCAGAGCGGAGAGGTTTCCTTCGGCAGAACCTAGAAACCCGACTCGTGTCCCTGTACATGCAGAAGCAATCCTATTACGAAGCCCTCACACTCATCAACAGCCTACTGAAGGAGTTGAAGCGCTTGGACGATAAGTTGGTCTTGGTCGAGGTTCAGCTCCTCGAATCAAGAGTTTACCATGCATTGGGCAACATACCAAAGGGTCGCGCTGCCCTCACATCGGCACGGACTTCAGCTGCTTCAGTCTACACCCCGCCTCTGCTGCAAGCCGGGCTGGATATGCAGAGTGGTATGCTGCATGCAGAGGACGGCGACTTCAACACGTCGTTCTCCTACTTCATCGAAGCTATGGAGGGGTACCACTCACAAGACGAAGAACAGAAGGCTACTTCAGCACTCCAGTACATGCTGCTGTGCAAGATTATGCTCAACCTTGGAGACGACGTCACCTCGCTCATGACTTCCAAGCACGCTGTCAAGTACGCGGGCAAGCGGTTAGAGGCCATGAAGGCCGTAGCGCGAGCACACACCAATCGCAGTCTTGAAGAGTACGAGACGGCCTTGACCGACTACCGTCAGCAGCTCGGCAGCGACCGCTTTATCACCTCCCATCTCCGACGCCTGTACGACAACATGCTGGAGCAGAACCTGATCAAGGTCATCGAGCCCTTCAGCAGAGTAGAGATTGACCACGTCGCCAAGATGGTCGGGCTCGACACGATACAAGTTGAGCGCAAGCTCTCGCAGATGATCCTTGACAAGGTCATCATTGGAGTCTTAGACCAGGGCGCGGGTTGTCTGATCGTGTACGACGAGTCAGAGCGTGACCAAGGCTATGACGCGGCACTCAGTACACTTGAAAAGCTGAGCAACGTGGTCGATGTGCTCTACACCAACCAAGCCTCTCTGCTGGAGTAAGACACGTGGAAAGGGGAACTTTGACAGCTCCCAAAGCGATGTACAATAGAAGCATAGATGGTTAAGCATGCTATACCTGCAATGCGACTAGCTAATAACGATGACATATGACATGGTAAACCATTGCTTAATTGAATTTGTGTTGTGCCTCGAGGATAACATTAACCTTGCTCCGCTAGAGCACAGCAGAATAACATTACCTATCGCTCATGATTCAGGTCGGCTATACATCGGCAAGCCATCACATTAACCTTGCTTCTTTTCCCAGAATATATTGTCTTGTACTATCCGGCAGCGAGAAGGCAGCCTTACCGAGCCGGCACTATACATATCCCCGTCTCATTCGCTAATCCTTGGCGATCTATATCCACTCCATAGCGGATCCACACAACAACGATATATCGTCTTCAGATAAATTGACACGCTCAATGATGCTGGTTTTTGATTTGGAATCACGGACAAGGGGACAGTATAGGCGGAGATATGAGGAGATATCTAGTGGCGATGAGAGTGCGTGTATAAAATGCCATGTCCGTCGCAGAAATCATAAGTGCAAAGCAGAGTGTTTCTATCATTCTTTCTGGTTTATTTCTGGTTTATTTCTGTAAAAGCATCTTGCGCGCTGCCCAAGATGTACTTCACCACCGTAGCCACAGCGACATTCCTCACTCTCATCCCCAGAGTTCTTTCCCATGGCCTCATTACCTCACCCCCCTCGCGTCCCACTGGTCCTACTCTAAACTCTCTCTGTGGTCCTGCCATCACGCGCACTATCAACAATGACAACACCTCGCATGTCGAAGGCCTCCCCGAACTCCTAGCCGCCCCCTACAGCGCCTCCACCTGCAACCTCTGGCTCTGCAAAGGCCTGCAATTCTCCGACAATCCTGCCAACAACACACAGGTATGGTCAGCTGGCCAGGTGGTCCCGCTCAAAGTATGGATTCGAATTCCGCACGAAGGGTCGGCGAACGTGAGTATCGTGGATACGAAGCGAAACGAAATTGTGGGGGATATGTTGAAGGTGTGGGAAGAAGGGTATGCCCCAGGAAAGAGCGAGAGCGACGTTCCCATTGGACAGAGGGAGTTTAGTGTAACGATTCCCGAGGGATTGGAAGAGAAATGTGCAGTGGCTGGTGACTGTGTAAGTACCATGAGCGCACTGGTTTTGGCGCAATGATGCATATAGATTGCTAACTAGAGTATAGGTGTTGCAGTGGTGGTGGTATGGAAATGCTGCGAAGCAAACCTACGAATCTTGCGTTGACTTCAAGATCGCGAAAATGGGAGCAAAAAGAGATGCTTTTGGTCGAGCG
>Ga0265797_10001393_pt1 | contig 42398 bp, 35 predicted proteins | sample P2T30metagenome_FD_192433 | JGI IMG/M metagenome (GOLD analysis project Ga0265797, IMG submission 192433) | Plant litter microbial communities from East Loma Ridge, Irvine, California - P2 T30 | ecosystem: Environmental > Terrestrial > Plant litter > Unclassified | place: USA: California...
AAACTATAGGAGCTTTTTTCTTACCCTTTTTCGCCTTTTTTTCCTTTACTACTTTTTCTACTTTTTCGATCTCCCTTAAGATCGAGTCCCTTAAAAGGATAACCTGGCCTTTAATTATAACCCTCTTACCTATCTTACGCTTCTTACAAGCGTTAAGTAACGCGTCCTTCTCGCGTAGCTCTCTCTATAAGAGCGTCGCTTTAGTATTCCTTTCTTCTATAAAGATAAGAAGTTCTTAGATAAAGGCCTTACTCTAAGGGCTTAGAACTCTATAAGAGATAACCTCTTTAACGAGGTCTTCGAAAGGGATAATTGGTAGTGTCTTATCCCTCGATCACTCTCTTAGGACTTAGGGCATATCCTTAAGAAGAGTAGAATTTTCGGATCTAGAAGGTAGGGTCGCTTAGGGGGGTTTAAAAGTTAAAAGGATAACTTTAGGGTCTAATAGGTAGATACTAGCCTTCCTAAATATAGCTTCGATAGTATAGGGCTTAAAGTACTTAGCCCTCGCTCAGATATACGCAGAAGTCCACTTAACGCGTAGGAGACTTATTACCGAATTAACTTAAAAAGGAGAGAAACTCTTCTAATATAATCTTTAATATTAATAAGATAGGTTTTTTAATTAGCTCTATTAAGAATATAATAGTAGTGTTTAATAAGATCCTCAACTTATATAGAAATAAATAGGCTAGTAAATAGGAATAAATTATAGTAATTAAATATATTTCTACTTCTAAAATAATTCTATTTCTAATAATTATTTTTAAGAATTATAATATTAATTTAAGCTAGATTCTAGATATAATACTCCTAAAATAGTATTCTTTAATATTAAATAAGAGCTACACTTCTAATTTATATAGTTTTAAATAGATTTTAATATATTCTAAATTTAAAATATATCAAAATAATAGAAAATAAGAACTTTTAATTATTAATAATGTTAGATATTCTAATTACTTAATAGGAAGGTTCCTATATTTTTATATTACTAAAGAGAACAATTTAGCTCTATCATTATTTTCTATCTCTTATATTATATAGCTTCTTAATACTATTTATTTTAAATTCTTAAAAATAATAATGTATATTAAGATAGACTAGATCTTTTAATATTCTACTAAGTAATTATAATATACTAAATAAACTTAGGCCTATATTAATATAAGGACTGGATATTTTAAGCTTATATATATTAAATCTACTTTTCAAATACTTTAGAATCTATTTTCTAAAGCTTATAATAGTCCTTAAGAGCTTATTCTTTTCTAAAATAATTTTACTCTTACTAGATAAAATTATACCTTCCTTAGCTGAAGGTATATATCTATATTAATAGAAGATTTAAGAGAGTTTATAAAGGAAAGAAGTTCTCTAACTTATTATCCTAAGATTATAAAATAGAACTTTAAAGATATGAGATCTAAACTAAGCTAAATAGCCTTAAAAGCTAAGGAATATCTATATATCTAAATTACTAGTAAATCTAAGACTATTCTATACTAAGAAGAGATTCTCTTTTTATTCTTCTAAAACTAGTAAGTAGATACTTTAGAATAAAAGATTTTATCTAGACTAGTCAGCTTCAAGAATCAAAGAATATCTATTTACCTAAATTATTAGGAATATTAGAATAATTAAATAAAATAAAGAGGCTCTCTAATTTACTCCTTAAAGATTAAATTTAGAGTTAAATTTATAAATCTAAAAAATTCATTTATACTAATTAGCTTTAAAAATTAGAGAGTAATACATCTAACCTCAGGTAAAGGTTTAAGAGATTTAAGTAGATAGAGAGGTTCTCTAACTTAATTTCATAAGCTTATTAGATAGAAAATTTAAATCTAAGATTTCTATCTAATATAATTAGCTATTAAAGTTAGGGAACATAAATAAGCCTTATATAAGAGACAAATTAGAAGAACTTTACTATTTAAATATATTCTCTAATTTATACATATAGATTAGATGAAAAATAGTTTATATAACTTTAGTAAATATTTTATTTTAGCTAATTAGCCTCTAGAACTAAAGAACTTAGATATAAACAAATTAAGAGAGAAATTAGGAGGTTTATATAAGCTTAAAAAGTTCTCTAATTTATCATTTTATAGCTATTAGATAATAAGCTCTAAATTTTGAGAAAAATTAGATAAATTCTATGTGTTTAAGAGATTCTCTAACTTATTACTTAAGATCTATCAAATCGAAATTAGAAACTTCAGTACTTAATTCTTACTAATTAGGCTTTAGACTTAGAGATTCTAAATTTCTTCTAAATTAAGAAGAGAATTAGGTAAATTTTTTAAGCTAAAGGAGTTCCTTACTTTCCTTTTCTAAGCCTAATAGATAGTACTTATAAGGCTAAGGAATTAATCTAAGCTAATTAGGCTCTTAAGTTAGAGAATATTAGTTAGCTAAAAATTAGAGAAAATCTAGAAGAATCCTATAATATTAGAAAGCTCTTTAACTTAGCTCTCTAAGCTCTTTAGAAATCGATTTTAGAGTAGTACAATTAATCTAGGCTAATTAGGAATTAAAGCAGAGAACCCCTCTATTTCTAGATTAAGAGTAGAATAAGTAGTATTTTATAATAGTAAGTAGTTCTCTAACTTCTTATTCTAAGTTTATTAAATTTATATCTTAACGCTAATTAGAAGTATTAGTTAGAGAACCTCTTTGTTTTATAGAAGTCTTATACCTTTTCTCTATTTTAGCTTTATTTAGATTCTCTAATACTAGCTCTTAAGAAAGCTTAATATAATTTCTAAAACTAGGAGTATAGATTTCTACTAGGAGTATAGTATTCTACTAAAAGCATTAAATTTTACTAGGAATATAGATCTCTACTAGAAGTAACTTATAGAGAATTATTAGAAGTATAAAACTCTATAAGAAGTATAGAATTCTACTAAGAGTATAAAACTCTATTAGAAGTATAGAATACTAGAAGTAATTTTATAGAACTCTACTAAGAGTATAGAACTCTACTAAGAGTATAGAACTCTACTAAGAGTATAGAATACTACTAAAAGTATAGAATCCTACTAAGAGTAATAGAACTCTACTAAGAGTATAGAACCCTACTAAGAGTATAGAACTCTACTAATAATATAGAACTCTACTAGAAGTATACAACTCTATTAGAAATATAGATTTCTATGAGATATATAAATTTCTACTAGGAGTAACTTATTGAATTATATTAGAAGTATAGATTTCTACTAAGAGTAAGTTATAGATTTCTATTTAAAGTATAGATTTCTATCTAAGGCTCTATCTAGAGTATAGAATTTTACTTAGAGTATAGAATCTACCTTAATTAGGTATAAATCTATTCTAGGAGTATAGAATTCTTCTATAAGTAGTTAATAGACTCCTCCTAAAGTAGGTTATAGTTTAATATTATTATGATCCTACTAGAAGTAAGAGTGATTATATTCTGCTTTTCTTTTCGAAATTATTGTTCTTCTAGATAAATATTCTACAATGTCTTGTTCTTACTCCAGTCGCTCTCCTCTTTTAACCAAGTACGGAAATCGCTCATAAAAGGGTAACGCGCTCTCACATCCTGAACGTCGGTACCAAACCCGGATTCCGCGAACCAAGCAAACATGTGTCGCAGCTCCGGCACGAGAGTACGGATGGTCCAAGCAAGCCAAGGGTAGGTGGAAGGGATTTCCTTGGCCAGTCTCTTCTTTAAAGATACGGGCAGCGTCCCTAGGAGTGAGGGCGTCACCTGCGAGTGAGATGCCTGTGTTGCGGTAGCGCTCATCGCTCGCATTAAGGAAGGCTTCCGCAGCCACTGTCCCGATGTCCTTTGTCGAGATCATCTGCAAGTTGCGGTCAAGTCCGTTGAGTCGCCACATCGAAACAAACGCTTTGCCGATGAAATTGTCGGTGAGGTTAGCGAAGAAAGCGACAGGTCGGAGGAAGGTGTAAGTCATCTGGCCGTTGCTAGCTGCGGCAGCTCTCTTGATGTCTTGTTCAATCCTGTACTTGCTGGCGAAGTGAGGCACTTCTGAAGGATTGTTTTCGCTCTTGTCCTGGCCTTCTCGGTCGATAGAAGTGAAGACGATGTGCGAAACACCAGCCTCGACCGACGCTCTCGTCAAATCTTTGCCTTGATTTTCCTCCTTCTTGATGCCCTTGTCAAGGATCGGGACAGAGAAGACGCCCCAAATTGGTGAAGGAACTTGGGCGAAGAGCGCGTCGACGTTGTCCAAGTTGCCTTCTTGGCGAGGAGTTTCGAAGCTTTGGAGTCCTTGTTGCGTGTGATCGCATAGAGTTCAAATGTATGCAAAGGCCTGGCCAGCAGAGCGTCGATAAGAGCGCCGCCTTGTTTACCAGTGGCCCCAGAGATCAACAAGCGGCGAGGGGTTGCCATGATGGGATGCTGCGGTGATGGAGAGATGATTATCGGGATCGATGACCAGAATTTGTTTTACTGACTGCCAGAGTATGATTGATGCGACAACAAGACCGACCTTGTCGACATTTATACGACTAAAGTTCCTAGTAAGGTCGTGTTGTGCTTCTGAGTATGCCGGCTCCGGCGACGAAGACGGACATGCCATTCAGCCGCGCGCCTAGCACGTGCATAAGAATTGGCGGACAAACATACTGTTCCGGTCCCTACCTGTATAACTTGAGCAGAACTCAGATGCAGAGTCGTGCCGCCTAAGGATGTCGGTGCGGTACCTTCATGGCGGATGAGCAACGACGAAAGCTTGCAAGGATGCGCGGTGCAACTTGCTCCGCTCAAGATTCCACTCGCTGCATCGGCCTAAATATTCCTCCGTAGATGGATAAGATAAGATCCCCGATTTCTCAGGTTGTGCCGCATGTTCAACACCTTGCTAATGAGTTAAGTCTCAATGCTCAGAATAATTCCACACAGAAAAGCCGTAGTGGTATGGGACTTGTCGGCACATCCGCACGTCCCTATCAGCGTCTGAATGGGTTCCGTTTCGGATTTCACATCTAAAGACGACTTGAAGAGCGGCTAGAGATAGTTGCAAAGCCATGAACGATATATGAAACACTGTCATATCTGCTAATATACTTAGATCAAAGGCTGACTCGGTAACATAGGCTCAAGGCACTCAGTTCACCTGACTTCTCAGGTCTTCGACTTTGTCGAGACGAGTACGGTATCAACACGCTCCGAGCTATCGGCATCCATGCTTGCAGGTGTCTGGCTTCTGTCGAATCTCCTGGAGGAAAGTCAGTTTGACCCTTAGATCCTACTGGAAAAGGGACTTACTTCTCTCGCTTCAAGTACAAATTCAACAGATGTACACCAATGATAAGAGATGTCGACATGGAAAAGGAGAAAGCGTAGCCTTTGAGGAAACGAGGCGCTTCAGTGGTCGGATAAGTGAGGATGTTGGTCCAAGCCGTCGAAGATTGAGCCATGATGTTGATGAACACCAACGTGAACGATCTTGTCTCGGGAGAGTCGCGCAGTATGTTGTTGACCCAGCCGTAAAGACTGCTCGATAGTGCGTAACTCCAACCGAGACTGCAGAAGGCGAACCATTTTGCACCATCTGGAACGTCCCAGATGAGCTGGAAATCCATGCGTTAGCTTCGTGTTGCAAATTTTTCGTGGACTTTCGAACTCACTAGGATTAAGTTGGACAGCGTGTTCATGCTGCTCGCGAAAGTGATACCCCATACAGGTCCCCAGAGCAGATCAGATGAGAAGTTCACGAGCAACACGAGGAAGATGCCCAAAGCCGATGGGATGGTTCCATAGTTGTTGACAGTCGCAGAATCATATTTGTTCAGGCTCTTCAGCCACAACAGGAATGCACCTGAGTTAGCACCAGCGTTCCAAAAGAAAATGTCGACAAGGACCACGATCCAGAAGTGCTTGCTGGTCGTGATCTCTTTGATGTGCCGAAGACGCAGTCTTCCCTGAAGGGTGTGCCCAGCCTTGTCGAGACGCTTGCGAGCTATTACCAGGTCTTTCTCCTTGAAGATGTAGGTATTCGGCTGGTCGATGGTTCCAGGAACGACGAAGTATCCAATAATTCCGACTGGGATCGTGATGATCGCACATATGATGTACATCCATCTGATTAGAGGCGTTAACAAGTATTGATGCGCAAGTGGAGGGATAAACCACTTACCTCCATCCTGCGAGACCATGGACGCCTTCAAGACGGGTGGTGGTGCCTGCCTGAACGAGGCCGGCCGTCAACGTTCCCAACGGCAGTCCGACATACCACATCCCACCTCGACGGCCAAGCTCGTGTCCTCGGTACCAGGACCCTGTCATTCGTCAGTTCCAGTTCCAATCGGCGCCCCAGATGCCGACTGGCGATGAATTCACCTAACATATAATGTATCGCCGGGAAGTAAGCAGCCTGTCCAAACATCGTCAGACCCCCATCTCATCTTACCAAACGAGAGAACATACCTCAAACCACCCGACCAGAAACCTATAGGCCGCCATCTCCGCAAAAGACTGAGCCCGAAACTGCAACAGCGTTGCGATCCCCCAGCAAATATCCATCCCCGGCACCAACCAGTACATCGGGACGTACGTGAAGATGAATAAGAACGGGATCTGCCCGACCGCCGCGCCAATGATGTACATGGTCTGCAGTTGCGACAATTCGTTCCCGTAGAACCCGAGGTCTTCTTTCATACCCGCGACGTACGCATTATCTACGCCGAAGGTTAGTAAAATGTAATCACTTGTTGCGGACCGCACAGAGGAGATACGAACTCAGATTGTTCTGATCCAGGTTCTTGACCCAGTACGAGAGCAGGAGGTACGGAACCAGGATCAAGTCGAGCTTCGTGATGAATCTGCGCTCTTCTTTCGTGTCGTCTTTCGCGAACCATTGGATCTTCCACCACTTTTCTCGAGGCACGCCGCCGTAGGATGCCATGGTTCGAGTATGGCAGAATGTTAAGCGAGAGACAAGAAGCAAGCGTGTAGCCTGAAAACCACCCTGTCAGCATGATCGCCGTGATCTTTGTACTCCATCCACCACGCCAGTCCCACTATTCGTGCTGCTGAATCTAGACATGGGGCAAGGTCTGCAGACTGCAGACCACATGGCGACATTCAAAGGCCCCGTAATCGGCGTTGCTTATCTGTGCTTTAATGCCTGCAACAATACCTTGGTCAGCCTATCGTGCAGTTGTGGTGGACTGCTCCCAAGAGCATATGCATGCTTGTGAGCACGCAAGCATGACAAGCGCGTTAGCGCCGAAGACGTGATGGCGCAACCTGCCACGAGCAACTCCCCTCGTCTCAGCAGTGCGTACATCGCTACCAAAGTCAATAGTATGTTCTCCATATCTGTAAGACCAGATGCCATCACATCCCCACACGAGCACGCGAGCCCAACATCTTACCTAGTGCGCAGATGCACCCACCACGTGGCGCTTGGTGTCGGATCGGCAATTGATCAAAAAAGTGTCAACCTTATCATTCATATGCATGTGTATATTCTCCGCTCCAATGCTCGCTATGCCGCCACTTACAAGTAAGAGAAAATTGAGATAACCTCCCAACCAAAAAAAGCCCCCCTTCATGCATCATCATTATCATCACCGTCTCGCGCGACCTTTGTCCTCCTTTTCCATCTCTCGAATCTCCATCTCTGCTAGCTTGACACACACGTCCGCGATATCGCTTCCGACTCTCCAGGTGCGCAGCGTGACTCCGTTCCGATCCATGACGGCCTTGGCCTTGGCCCAGCGCTGCTGCCACAAGTACTCTTTCTTACCCATACCGTCGCCCGGACTGGCAGGCATACCGTCGTCGCTCCAAGCTCCGCTGTCGCGGTTCATGCGACTCGAGGTTGTGAACGAGAGGGTACTGCCAACACGTCGAGGCGGGGCTGGAAGCGGGGCAAAAGGACGTGTGCTCGACGACGATGGCTCGAAAGCAGGATCGAAGTTGGCACGCTGGTTTGGTTTGCTAGGTGGGTTTCCATAGGCAAGACCGGACTCCCAGGAACCAGGGATTGACGATACCTCGGGCTTGGGCTTGGGCTTGGTCTCTGTGCGCTTAGCCTGGCCACGACGAGTTGGAAGTGGTGGTGGTTGTTTAGGACTCGAGACAGAGCGGGTGACTTGAGATAACGGGGAGTGCTTGACGGGCTGGGTGTTCGGGAAAGGTGGCTGGGGTGAAGGCGGTTTCACTGTAGTGGAGGGTTTGCGTGGCCGGGGAGGAGGCGGCTTGCCGGAGTCTGTATTTGTCGAACCATTGCTTGGTCGGCGCAGTGCTTGTGGTTTGGGCGGAGGTGCTGGTGAGTGCCTGTGCGGTTCTGATGCACCATGTGCTCTCCGAGCTGCAATATTACCATCCGATGGCGACAAGTACATTTGCGGTCTTTTGGGAACATGCACTTGCTCGCTAAAGTCGATCAAGTCTTCCTCCGGAGAGTCTGAGCGCTTCCACGAACTTCCTCCTGGTGAGGTGGCCATTCGATCAGGCAATCGCGGACGGCCAGCCCGCCCTTCATCAATGTGAGCATCTGGGTTTATATTCCGCTTGACCTGTCGCATTTCCTCTTCCATATCTTGCAAAGATGCCGCAATTGCAGCTTTGAAATCAGCGTCGTCTTCACGGATGTCGTCAGGACGGCTGATCCTTTTCGACCTTGCCAAGCTATCGCCGCTTTGCGTTCTCGAGTGGTGTCTCGAGTTGCTTCGACTGCCAGGTCTACTGTTCTTGCCACTGCCCGAACCACCATTCGGGTCAAAGTAACCTGACTGCTGAGGTGTAGTAACGTCTCTGATGAACACGCCCAGGATTCGCCCAGGGTTTCCTAGTACAACCTCTGTGTAGACTTCGAGATCTGCTTCGCCACTATCGCCAACAAGAATGAATTTGCGTTCAGGAAAGTCGCGCATGAGTCTGTCCAATGTGCCCTTCTTTCGCTCAGCCACGGGTTCAAAGATGCCCTGTAGCGCTCCACTGTATTGCTTTAAATGGAATGAGCCGGGCGGCAGATTTGCCAACTTGAAATAAGTAGACAGCACAGGATAAACTTGCCACGGCGCATTAGAGACGTAGTGTATTTTGACACCCATGTCATGCAAGGTGTTGTACCATTCGCGAACGCCATCTATGGTCAGATCAGCCAGGTCGCGAATGAAGGCGTTGCGGAATATTTCGCGAGCACCGCCATTAATGTTAGAATGTTTGATGGTATCGTCGATATCGCTGATTAAGCTGACGCCCTTGTCAGTGGTCACATTGACTTCTTCCGTTGCAGAGAAGCCCTCGCCAGCAAGGACTCGAACATGCGTAGGGATGAAATCGAGTGGCGCTCTGACGTTGAAATGGCCGGAAGCGTCTGTGTACACTGTACGCTGGCGAGAGATGGAGTCGTTGTAAAAGAATGCACTGACAGGCTGCTCGGCAAGTCCAGTTGCAAGGAAAGGCTTTAGACGTGTGAGCAAATGTCCATTGGCTGTGGCGAGCTCAGCGGCGGTCATGTTCGCAGGTTGCGCCCAGCTGCTGCGCTTTTGCAAAGGTGTAATATTCAGTGTTTCCGATGATTTCGTCGCTGTTTGGGAGCGTCCGAGGCTGTCTGATGGTTGGCGACCTCTGTTTGTGCCGTTCGAGTGGTTGTGATAGTCGCCTCGTTGTATTCTCTCGGTCTCGGCATTGCCTTCTTGCACGAGCTTTTCCGCTTCGAAGTTGATCAGGTCTTCCTCTTGAGCGGATGGTCGATTTGGGCTTGATGTGCGACTTGAAGGTGCACTGTTGTCCGCTGACTTATTTGCGGCAGACGCTGGCAGACCAACGACCTGACGAGCGACGCCTATCATCAAACGATGTTTTCGACCATGAGGCCCGCGTTGCGGGTTGTATATCCATCCTCGCACGTCAACATCTACAATGGCTTTATCGGCTTCGTGTTGGTCCCATTGCTTTCTCCAGAAATCCTCGTCGTTGCTTGAGTCGTCCGAAACAGGTCGTTCCTGAATATGGTCAGCCAATATGCACAGAGAAATAAATTGTACTCAACAAATCTCACCTTGGTCTTGATATGCTTGCGAGCGTAACTAGGAAACAAAATCATTTCCGCATTGCCGTGCTTCACAATGGCTGCGTCCGGGAATGGATTGTCGTGTGCCTCGTCGCCAACTTTCGGTGCATGTGTGTCTCCTCCTGCCCAATAACTCGACCGCAATTCATTCGCCGCTTTCAAGTAGCCTGCCAACTTCTTTCGTCTTGCGCCAGGTTCCCTGCCCTCGGAGCGGAAAGCAGACAAGTCGGCATAGCCGGTGCCGCCAGAGCCGTTGAACGCCATTCTGTCCTTGGATTGCACTGTGGCAGCATCTTTCGGAGCCCGTATAGAGCGACGGGCTTCTCGAGGCGTCCTGAGGCGTCCGAGGAAGCCGGAGACCTTGCGCTTCTGCTTGCGCAGTTGGCGGGCGACCAGGTAGCGGTAGATGGAAGCCTGGGCGCGGTGTCGAAGGTTAGGGAAGCGAGTATAGCGAAGATGCTCTAGCTTCCTCTTTGCCTCTGCGTGGACGTTGGGAAAGAGGTAGCGCAGGAAGGGTAGGCGGCCTTGCTGGGAGGAGCGTGGGAAGAAACGAGACCAGAATTGAGGAGCCAGCGTGGCTTTGGGGGCCTAAGTACTCTCAGGCGAGAGGTGAGGTCGCAGCAGGCACGCGAGCAGAGAGCGCGTTCGCGTTGTATGCAGCAGATGATTTGTTTGACGGATCAGCAGCGCCTGAGAGCTCCAACAATAATGCTGGGCAGGGCAGATTCGCCGTGAGCTTGCCTCCGTCCCACTCAAGTCGGTCTGGACTGCTGTGTCGTCATATGCCGGCAATTCCCGCATAAGGCGAACAAGGATACGGCGATCCACCGATGATCGATCCATGGCTGCATGTGCGGAGCAATACAATTGAGTTAACCGGCATAATCCACGTAGCCGAAGACTTATAATAACATCACCACCAAACGTGTCTTGTTTCAATCATCGTAGGGTTTCCATCACTATTTTCAAAACTCCCTAATCATTTGTTACGCGTACTTCCACGCAAGCCACAACGTTACCATACAGCCCAATTCAAGCACAGAGAGTCAGGCATTGATCACGAAAGGACCACACTAAAGAACATCCGCTTGCTCTTTCAGCACCATGCCTTCGGTTTCATCTTCACGAGATGCCGCGTCCGGCCCAAAGACGCTCATATGCAAGGCAGCCCATGGACTTGCGTTCGAGGTCAAGAAGGGCGAGCGTTTCCGTGTTGTTGATCTCCATGGCGAGCAGGTCGTGGATTTCGCTGCTTGGGTGCAAGGCACTAATCTTGTCGAAAAGCTGAGCATGGCGTACACGCGCTTCCATCTGAACGGCGTCACCCCGGCCGTCGGAGAGTACCTGTGGACCAACAACGACGAGCCCATATTGAAGCTCGTGGAAGACACAGTCAAAGTGCACGACATGACCTTCATGAGCTGCTTCCCGAAAATGTACGAGAAAGAAGGTCGACCTGGGCACCGATCTTGCGCTTCCAACATCGCCGAGGCCATGGAGCCGTATGGAATGAAAAGCCACCTGGATGTCACAGACCCCTTCAACATTTTCCAGAACACGCCCAACTACAGCCTGAAACGCCTGGGAAGCAGCAAAGCCGGCGACTTTGTTGAATTCGAGGCCATGCAAGATTGCGTTTGCGCCTGCAGCAGCTGCCCTTACGATGCGGAAGGGTTCAACGGTGGCAAGATCACAGACATTGCAGTTGTGATAAGGATGCCTCCCAAGGATTGAACGGAACTGGGTATATGTTGCTCGGTGGGTTATGTGTGTGTGCTGATGAGAGGTAGGACATCACGCGACCGTGTCACATGTACATATTGCCTACTCCAATCAGAAGTCACCATAATTGAACCAAGAAAATTACCTGCTATTCAGGGAGGATCTGAGAATACATAATGTCATGGCTCATAGGCTTACTGGTGAGTAGCCATGCGTTGGCGACTTCCACCCTGGACCGGTGAGAATTGAGCTGAATCGCCAAGGTCGTGCAACTGCCCGATTACCATGCAGCTCTCGACAATTGATAGGACAGGATGCAACGAGCTCTTGCTGGACGTTTCCTGTTATGTGCTTCGACCAGCGTCGTGACGATTCTCTGACGTGCTGGGCGCATGGAAGGATTGCGGTGCTTTCTTTTCGGGGTCCGGCAGGTCATCTGGATTCGAATGCATAGCAACGTCTGGAACAATGTTCTACACAAACGGACGCCATTGGTGACAATCGGTCACGCACATTGATCGTAACGTCTGCGCATAGTCCAAAGATGGACGTTCTCCAGAACTGGGCAAGTCACAACGCTCGAATTCAAATTTGACTTCCAACGTCGCCAGTGCAGGTGAGACAAACTGCTGACGCCGAACGACAACTGCTACAACAAACTCCATGATTCGATCATAGCGCACCTGCGTCCTCCGGTCAACCAGCGTCCACGCTGCGCAAAACATTACCATGGCAATACTGTTCGTCGAAGCGGGGAAGAGGCTTCCTCGCAACGGTCGAGCATGCCCATAGATATTTGCCTTTGCTCTTGCATTCGCTGGAGCTTCTTTCTGTTCTGTAGACCGTGATACGACCTTCAAACTCTTGTACCAATCGAATTTTCTAACCCGACAGATTATCGCCGCCCCGATCGTTATACAGGACCGCCTGTAAGGAGCCAACCTACTACTTGTTCATCGACTTTACCACCACAACACGACCTCGCCTACTTGGAACTACTGGATCTGGATACTGGACGCCTAGGATTGAAGGACTGGAAGGCGCAGCAAAAGTGACTGGAAGAAGGACGGATACATAAACAGCTAAGTATAATTTTCATCTTCTCCCACTGGGCACATTCAGGATCGCATCTGGTGTCAAAGCAGCATATTGCTGGCGTTGATTATCCACTGCAAACCCATTCTGCCTACTTTGGCACACCACAGACATCATCTACACAATGTCATCACCAAGAATTAAGATGGCTTCCATAACTGTAAGTTTTTGTAATCACGACACGCATGTAAAGCTGTACTGATAGGGGCATAGGTCGCCCTTGTGGCTCTCATGGCACCTCTTACACACGCCAAACCCCTCTCACACTCCCAACGCACCTCCAACACATTCACAAACACCACACTTGAAGACATGACTGCTACTGATATGCTGGCTCCTACACCCACGGACGCCGCACTGGGCTGCTTCGAGACTTACATTCCCTTGCCCGATGAGACTTGCGGTGAACTTGCTTCCGACTATGGTATCTTCTTGTCCGATTTCGAAGCCGATTACGCAGCAGACTCGGATTTCTGCGAGACTATGCTCACCGGCCAAGGATACTGCGCATCGAAAGAAGACGGAGATGACGAAGGTTTCGACTACACTAGCATAGTTTATGCTGATGCGACGGTGACGCTGGATGACTTCGGGAATCCTGCGGTCAGACCGGCTGTCACTCCTGCTCCCAGAGATGCGCCCGAGCCTTCTGTCACAGAGACAACCATCACTTTCTCCGCTGTGACTACGTTGACCTACACGATCGGAACGGAAGGCGCGAAGCAAGAGCGCACCAAAGTCATCACTCATACGGATGTGCAAGTGGAAACATTCTCGATCCTCAACGCGGTCGCTACTGGTGCGCCATCGGCTGCGTCTGTGGGAACAGTGACCAGACAGTCGGGCTCTTCTGAGAACGCAACGTCTATAATTACTGTTCACGAAACGCAGACGATTGCTGTCACCAGTACTATGTCCGTGTTGGGGAACGGCAGCTCTACACTAACCTCTCTCAGTACCCCTATACCTACACTACGCGCCGCAAAGGCTTACAAGAGTTACACCGGTAACGGCACCGCAGCTGAAGGATGGCCAACTGAGGCTGACTGGGTCTCCTTCGAAGACATGTGAGTATACGCAGCGATAGGCTGGAAAATTCAAGCTGACACTTTCCAGGTTCGCTGCCAACCAACAAATCATCGACGAATCTTGCGACACTTGGGAAGTCACCCGCAACACCAAAGACGAAATCTCAGCGATCCACGAGTCGATCGTCGACATCGCCAACGCCACTGGAGTCGACAGCCGCTTCATTCTCGCCACGATCATGCAAACCTCCAACGGCTGCGTGCGCGCCACGACAACGCACCCCAACTATCTCGCCGCCGGCCTGATGCAAAGGTACGTCCACAACCTCTTCAATTCCCAAAATCACCCACTAACCGCCTCCACCAGCCCTAACGGCGCCCAAACCTGCAACCAATCCCCCGCCATGCTCTCCTCCCTCAGCTCCGACGCCCCCGCCAACGTCACCGTGCCCCGCGGCGCCCTCACGCCCTGCGCGCCCTCGACAATCCACCAAATGATCCTCGACGGCACCAACGGCACCGACACCCGCGACGGCCTCGCGCAACTGCTACAAAAACCCGACTCCCAAGGCCGCATCATGACCAGCCTGACGCACGACGTCAGCGACTTCTACCGCGCCGCGCGCTGGTACAACGGCGGCGGCATCGACCCGTCCGGCGACCTGGCCAAGGGATGCTGCATGGCGTCTTTTGCGAGCGATATCGCTAACAGGTTGACTGGGTGGGTTGGGTGGGAGAGGGAGTTTGATGATGGGAGTGATTAGGGGAGACTGAGGAACTGATGAGAAGGTCTTCTCTTTCTCTCACTGCTGTTGGGATTTGCTTTTTTGTGACTGGTTATTGAGCATGGTGTTTGGGGATATTTGGGATATTTGCTTTGCTATCATGCACATGAAAGATCGGCCTCTTACGAGAGAGTCAGACACCATTTTATCGTTTTTTGGGAAGGAGGGACATACCGCAGTCTGCTGTCGTTTTCTGGGCAGAAGTCCCAGCTTTCTTTTGTTTGATTGAGATAAGACGTGCGCATGCGCATCATCACTCGGATGAGTACCGCGTCGAGAATATAATCAATCGAGGCGTTGAGTCAATTCGGCGCCTCTTACCTGCCATTTATATCGTGCTTCACTGAATTACTATGCTGCTTAATTACTACCTAGACTGTAAGATGTAGTGTGAGTTTTCCTCAATCGTGAGCACTGTCAGTTATGCATCAAGTTCAGCACTCGTGCAATTTTAGTGAGAGGTATTGTTGTGAAGACAGAACACCGCAAAGCATGACTCGGGTTTGGAGTTGTGCTGGTCACGTGCGCCCGGCAGGTGAGGTCGAACGAGCGGGTGCATCCACTAGCGTAGAAAAGGCTGTAGTCAATGAGCGCCGTTGAGCGGACGCTTCCACGTGATCTGGTGGAAACTTGATATCAAGTTGCATCTGAGGAAGGCACGACCTTGGCTCGCTGTTTGATAAGGAAGGAGCGATGGGCAGAGTGAACTGAAGTGAACTCCGGGGCCCATGGAATTTGAGTTTCGTCGCGCGCCGGGACAGCCCGCTGAGCCGCAACGCGCTGCTTCGCGAACACAGGCTGGCTCAAGACAGGCATAGGCACATCCTCACTTTGCGACATCCTCGACCAACACATCCAACAACACCTTGCAAGGATGAATGGCTACGAGTATGATCCCTATGGCGAGAGCCTCGATAACTCGGACTCTGGTCCTCAGGTCACGATCCGCACGATGAACCACGAGGTCATCGACTTCTCCCTCCGCAACACCACGCTTGCCTTTGCGAACACAGTGCGCCGTGTCATGCTGGCCGAGATCGCCACCCTTGCCGTCGACCTGGTCGAAATCGAGTCGAACAACACCGTCCTTGCCGATGAATTCATTGCCCACCGTCTGGGTCTGCTCCCGCTGAGCGCGAAGAACATCAACGACTTGCTCTACTCCCGCGACTGCGACAACTGCGACAAGTACTGCGAACAGTGCTCTGTCGTCCTCAGCCTCAACGTCCAGAACCGCAACTCCGATGAACATCTGCACGTCTACGCCAAAGACCTCTTTATCGAATCACAGACCGGCGCGCCCCGCTACCAGCCTCATCCCTCTGGCGACGACGACACCCTGCCTGAGCTCGGCACTCCCATCTGTTCCGACGAAGAACGCAACGGACCTCTCATCTGCAAGCTCCGCCGAGGACAGGACCTCCGCCTCCGCTGTGTCGCAAAGAAGGGTATCGCGAAAGAACACTCCAAGTGGGCACCCACAGCAGCCGTCGGCTTCGAATACGACCCCTGGAACAAGCTCCGTCACACCACACTCTGGTACGAGGTCGACCCGAAGACTGAGTGGCCCGACCCAGTGAAGAACGGCCCTATGGAGGCACCACCCCAAGAAGGCGAGCCTTTCGACTACGATGCAGAGCCACACACATTCTATTTCAATCTCGAGAGCACTGGAGCCATGCCTCCAGACACTATCCTACACGAGGGCATCAAGGTCCTGCAGCAGAAGTTGGCAGGTGTCATTCAAGAACTTGGAGATGCAAGCGACCCGTCGCAGCCCTCCGCACTTGACTTGCATGGCGGCCAGAGCCCAGACATGATGAACGGAGGCGGCATGAGCGCGTACGGCGGACAGAGTGCATACGGTGGAAACCGCTCTGCGTACGGTGGCGGAGGAGCCGACCCGGGCTACACAACACCCGGTTTCGGAGGCGCAAGTGCGTACGGAGGTGGCATGACACCTGGAGCCATGCCTTATGGCGGACAAAGGTACTAGACGGGCAGGCAGTGGGAAAACGGCAAAATCTGAATGAACAAAGCGTAGGAGTTATGGAGTTTGAATTACGGAATGTACGAGTACGTCCCATTGTTAGGGTGTGGGTTTAGATCGGGCGGTGCAAGGAGGCCATAAGGTCACCTAATCTCTGCATTGAGGACATGGAGCATGAGCCTTGATCAGAAGTCGAAAATCACTTGAGATGTGAGACCGTTTGATCGCGCGGGTATAGCATGATGTAGCCAACATGCGCAGAACGCTTTCTGTTATAGAATGCTTTTTTGTTGGTACCGATATCGTCAGACTATTCATAATTTAAGGCTCGCAATCCATGATCGAACCGCGTTTTCATCCCTTGTGTGCCGCCTCAATTGCCACGTGCTGGCCGGCCTGCAGGAACCTCCGCCCACTCTTCCCAAACTCCGGCTCAACCAGACTCTTGGCTCCTGCTAAACAAACAAATTCCAACCTTGCCCACGCCCTTAACTGATCCTTCGACAACTTTTAACTTCGACAATCCGTTAGTGTCCCCCAGCCTCGTGTCGCTCGTGATTTGCGCAAACGGCTCCCGCGTGGGAGGCGGTCGTCATATGTAATTACTAGGGTTGGGAAGCTTCGGTGTCGGAGGTTCGCTGTTTGCTCGTCGGCCGAAGGCGATAGGCTTTGGTGCAACCACTGGCGTCCGCTGGTCGAGAGCTGGATGTCATTGGCGTTTGTGAACTCGAGCAGGGATGTGTGGTTGGCGTGCAAGACCTGCTTTAGGAAGTTGGTGTTGTGATTTGATGTCGCCGGCGTGTGGCGGAGAGAAGCAGAGGAATGACACAGTACCTCAGACATTTTCTACGGGTCACGGTACAGGCATGCATGAGCCTTCATCAGGACTACTATAATTTATACTTCTGATGAAGGTCAGTGATGCTATATGAATAATGTGATACCACGGCATCACGCACCAGTCCTGTGCTAGGGCACGCTAATGTGTGCTTGCAGCCATGCGCTCATATCAAGTTTGTATACAGAGGAACAGTATCATCTACTATGCGAGTTAAGTCAGAGATGAAAATTATGAGAGGATGTTTGGGACGCTTGGGTATGCTGGGAGCCGGTCCACTTTCCATCGACTATGAAGACTTGAATTGTCTTTACTTACGACAGAAATATGGTACCCAAACTTCTGTGCGTTGACCAGCGCATCAACTGCGGCTGTGCCTAATTGTGCACAGCCGCAGGATGGTGAGATAAAGAAATGACTACCATGCACAATGGTGCGCTGCGACATAGGTATATCTGGCAAGCGACGCGATGTTGTTCCCTGACGACAACCACTCCAGACGATGTAGTCTTTGTGCCAAATTTCTACGCCGGGAGAGACTCAACGTCTACGATTTCAACGCAGAGCCTCTGGCTGCCGGATGTCCATACTACCAACTGCAACAAGGCCTAATCGAGCTTTCGCTCGGACCCGAACCGTCCCGATGGAGGCAAGCCATCGATTGGGAGCCAATACCGTCCAATGACACTGGTTACGTGGCGAGAATGAGGTCTCATGATTATACATACGAGTATTGGGACGTATATCTCGAGCCTGGTAAGTGCGGTGCTATTGCATCCTTTTCCTGTCTCACGCTGATCATACGTGTACAGGTTCAGTAAATTTGCCAGGACTTGCGTACGCGGCCGAGCCAGGAGAGTACCATCACAGCCCGGAGACTTTCGTTTTCGTTGAGCGATGTAAAGATATTTGCAAGAGAAAGCATCCTGACTGTCAGCATGAAGACGATGAACGTATTCTACCCCCACGACTGATACGGGTTGATGAATATTGTCTTGTCTTGATTGACAGCGTGACACTTCCCCAAAACTCGAGATATGTAGCTTTGAGCTACTGCTGGGGAAAGAGCATGTCTCTGTGTACAACGAAGAAAACCATAGCCTCATTTCGAAAAGGTATCTCTCTCGAGAACCTTCCACCTGTCCTGTTAGATGCTGCCGAGGTGACCAAGAAGCTTGGCGAGAGATACATCTGGATCGACCGGCTCTGCATTCAACAGGATAACGCTTTAGACTGGCAGGAGAACGCTTCGATTATGGCTCGCATCTTTGAGCAAGCAGAACTTACTATCGGTGCCGTATCGTCCGCTTCCGTCGACGAATCGTTCCTTCGACCGCTGAATAAGGAGCATCGAAACGGAAGATCCTCACTCGCTGTGCAGTGGCCGGACACATGCAAAGACCGTTTCAGGGATATCCGAGTTCGTGTCAGGTCAAAGGCTTTAGACATATCCTATACCGATGACATGAAACCCCATCACGAGCCTTTGCAGGACGTGTACCCTCTCGATACTAGAGGATGGACATACCAGGAACGTTATCTGTCTCGGCGAAACATTCGATACCTTCCACATCAGATCGCCTGGGAATGCTACACCGCGCAGTATCTAGAGAAGTATCCATTCGACACGCTTGATCCGGCACCTCGAGATGAGTGGCAGCAATCGGTTCAAAATTTCACCCGGAGACTGCTCACTTTCGCTACAGACAGACCTGCGGCAATATCAGGAGTGGCATCTAAAAACTGGTGGCGAGGCGAACCGTATGTCGCTGGACACTGGGATAATGGCGCCTTCATCTCACAACTTCGCTGGAGCCCAGATCACCGATCGGAAGCCCATTTCTGCGACGAACATGCATTGAGCGGCGCACCCTCTTGGTCATGGTTATCTGTCACACAGCCCATTGTCTGGAACATGGGCGAAGACAACGATCTGGAGTTCATTTCGGAAATTCACATTGTCGAAATCGATGTCATGCCTTCAGGACCAGACCCCTTCGGAGCATTCTTATCGCCAGGAAAGCTTGTCCTGAGAGCCAGGCTGCTTGATGCGATACTCCGTTGCCAGCAGCAAGCCCAGAAGTCACATTTGCCCCCAGTATACGAATGTGCCGTTCACCACGACGGCGAGGCTCATCCTGTCGCTGGTGTGTCAGTGGATACACATTTAGAGCTAATGACGGCTGATGGCGTGAGGCGATGGACACGACAATGCAAGACAGACTCCAGCAATCTTCGCCCCGGGAGTATTGCTTCGGTCAAGCTCCTCCCCATCGAGGTTACTAGAGACGAGTTTAACTCCTTTGCACTGATATTGAGTCCTGTGCAAGGAGCTTTGCATGGATCCATGCCGATGTACGAACGTGTAGGACACGTCAGCATTGATCGATACGAACGCAAAAGACGAGGTGGCGTTGATCCTGGTGACGAATGTATGCAAGAAGCGCTGGCCAAAGCAGAACACGGCATCTTTTGTATCGTGTAGTGACGAACGGCTGGCATTCAAAATATACTCCGTTGAGGGTACCAAGAAGGCCTGGTGTAGAGACATAGAGATATGAGACGTTACAGCTCACCAACGACAAAGCTTTGGGGAATCGACAACAGCGAACGCAGTTTCTCTCAGCTGAAGATCACCACTCGGAACAGACAAACGTCGGAAAAACGATGATAGGTGTTGATGATCCCCAGAGTGACGACGTAGAGGTAAGTTCGGAGGGAGTGTTTAGCGGAGAAGTTTGTCGATCCTCGGTGAAACTGTCCAGATGGGGAAACAACACATTCTCCACCACCTTGCCGTCCCGATTTTTGGGGACGCTACCTCCAAACGAGGCTCTCACATCTCCACAGAACAAACCCATCAGTGGTTCATCTCTTGTTGACGTTCCTGCGGGGTTCCCACACTCTCCACCGATTCTGCAAACCGATGGAGCCCACTGTACTCGGTGCTATCACGGTGTAGCAGCCATGACGAAGGCCTCTGCTTGGAGAACGGGACCGGCACGACATATAAGCACTCGTAGTGGACTTCGACCATGATTCTGCTCACACAGAAGCTCGTTCCCGTACACTATGTACATTACTTCATCCATTTTGGTGCTTGCAGCATCTTCTTTGGCTGCAGCAGCCGGCAACCACTCCCAAGCATGGTGGAAAGAAGGCATTGTCTACCAGGTCTACCCTTCCAGCTTCAAGGAAAGTCGAAGCAATGACTCAATCGGCTGGGGAGACATCAAGGGCATTACCAGCAAGCTGGATCATATCCATGACCTCGGAGCAGACATCGTATGGCTCTCGCCTTTCTACGATTCACCTTTGCAAGACATGGGCTATGACATAAGCGACTACAAATCCGTGAACGACATCTTTGGAGGGAGTCTCGAAGACATCAAGGAATTCATCTCGGAGGTTCACCGTCGTGGCATGCGTTGCCTGTTCGACCTTGTCATCAATCACACGAGTGACAAGCACCAATGGTTCGAAACTAGCGCAAGCAGCAAGAACAGCAGTTTGCGCGACAGATATTTCTGGAGGGAGCCAAAAATCCTTCCCAACGGAACGCAAGCGCCCCCGAACAACTGGCTAGGTAGCAATGGCGGCAGCGCCTGGCACTTTGACAACCGCACCGGCGAGTACTATCTTGGTTTATTCAACGACTTCCAGCCAGATCTCAACTGGGACAACGCCACCAACAGACAAGCCATCTTCAATGACGCCTTGAATTTCTGGCTCGATTTTGGCATTGATGGTTTCCGCATGGATGCGTTCTCGATCTTCTCGAAGCCTGCGGGCCTTCCCGACGTTCCAGCAAATGACACTGGCCTTCATGATGCTCGACCTCTGTACAATGACGGTCCCCACGAGCATGAATACTTGAGAGAGATGACGCGGGAATGCCTCGCAGGGCGTGATACCTTCACAGTCGGCGAATACGGCATGTCCGACAACATGACCTCTGTACAAGAGTATATCGGTGCGTCCCGCAAGGAAGTCAACTCCATATTCCTGACCAACATGTGTGACATCGGTCGTGATGGCTACAAGCCGACCGCCTGGAATCTCACCGGCTGGCGAGACGCGATCAACTTCACTCAGGCCGCAGGTAGCCGTACTGTCGGAGGCTCGGTCTATCTGGAGAACCATGATCTGCCACGTTCGATCAGTCGCTTCGGCGATGATTCTCCAGAGTACCGTGTGCAGAGTGGCAAAGCATTGGCGATGCTGCTCAGCACCCTTTCAGGCACATTGTTCCTGTACCAAGGACAGGAAATCGGCATGATCAACGTCCCCAGCAACTGGACTATCAACGACTACCAGGACGCAAACAGCATCTCGTACTACGACGGCGTCGTCAAAGATGGAGGCAACGTTACCGAAGCGCTCCACAACCTTACTCGTCTCTCGCGTGATAATGCAAGAACGCCTTTCAACTGGGATCGTTCCGGCTCATTCTCGTCAAACACCACAAGTTGGACACCCGCAGCCAACCTCGACATCAACCTCGCAGATCAGATCAATGATTCTGACAGCGTCTACTCGTTCTGGGCCGAGATGATTCGCCTACGCAAATCACACAAAGATGTGTTTGTGTATGGCGAGTTCGAGTTCATCGACCTCGACAGCCCAGACTTCCTGGCTTATCGCAAGAAGAACGATGCGAGCGAAGCGACGGTGATCATCAATCTGTCCAAGAATGCGGGCAAACCACCGGTAAATGTTGCAAAGCACTCCAAGCTGCTGGCACAAACTCAGCAGAATTGTTCAAGCACAATCTATTCACCTTTCGAGGGTCGGGTGTACCATTTGTGATGAAGCATCGTCTCACAGAACCTTTTGTGGACAACTTGTACTGATTTCTGAGCTACACTTCAGCGCATATACATCGTTGACATAACAAAAGTATTGAAAGCATCTCATCATTTCCTCACACCTGCACCGGTGTCTCGCTCATCTGTGGCATTCTGTCCATTGCTGAATGGCTAGCAGCCCATGCTTTGGCTCCCTTGTACATGCAGTTGTAATCCATAAACTCATCTGGCCGCCTGTGAGTTTGTCAGTCAGTCGCTTCTACGATTGCACAATGTTGTGGTACTCACATCGTGACCTCTTTGGTCTCCTTTACAGCCGCGGGCTTCGCCGCATCTCTGCTGTACTTCTGAATCAAACTTGCTCGATCGTATCTGCATCTGAAGATCTTCTCCAGAATCTGCTCGACTGGTTCGGCCGTATTCGACTCTTTGTCAAAGCCTTCAAAGAATGCGCCGAGTGCTTCAGCATCCTCGAGGGCCTGGCTGGCACCTTGACCCTGTGTTGGCAACATCGCGTGGGCAGCGTCACCTATGAGGATGGCTTTGCCCTTGGTCCAAGTGGTCAGAGGGTCGATGTCTCGCAGCTGCCAAAGACCGAGATCATCAGTCTGCTTGAAGACGTCCTTCATCCATTCCGGGAAATCTTTGAATGTGTCAAGCATCAGATTGAGGTCGCCTCTTGATACCCAAGACTGTTTGCTGTCGGTATCCTCGTTCATGCGGGCGTCAGGCACCAGGCCAACGATGCTCCAGACACTCCCTTCTCGGGCCGGTCCCATGATCAAGCGGCAGTCGTGCGCCATCATCATGGATGTGAAAGGCTGTCTTGGATCCATCTTCTTGCAAAATTCTGGTGTCTCTCGCTCGAGCTTTTCCGTAGGTATAGTGAGGCGATATGCCGACAGACCTGTCGGCTTAGGAGTGATTTCACCGACTAGCGATTTTCGAATGGTACTGTGGATGCCATCTGCAGCTACTCTGTTGGTGGACATATGGTCAGCAAGGGTTCTTGCAACTTTTTGGCTAGCAACTTTTTGGCTAGGTATTCTTACATGAGGGCTGCATGTAGCTCTTCTCCGCTCTCCAAGGTTACAGAACCTTTGATGTGGTCGCAGGAAACGACCTTGGCAGATGTCCGAACGATCGCTGGGTTACCGGCTCGGTCCTTAGAAGTAGCCGCTCTTGTTAGACACGAGTGCAGGTCTTGCCTGTGGTACATCACTCGCTGTCCACCGTATTCGTGTTTGTTGAGTAGAGGCACTGAGTTAACCATGTGCCCGTCCGTGTTAAAGATTCTAAAACCATGGTCCACGATTCCTCTCGCCTCCGTCATACTGTCCACATTCCACACGCTCTGCAATATCCTGGAAGCATTGGGTTGCAACGAGATCGTCGCGCCAATTTCAGACGCCAATGCGGATCGTTCGAGTATTGTGATCTCGCGGCCGGGCGCTCTGAGGGCTATGGCTGCTGACATGCCTGCGATACCTCCGCCGCTGATGATGATCCGGAATGGCGTTGACGACGACATCTTGTGTAGAGCTTGATGATACTGTAAAGGCAAATGCACAAGCTGTGAGCGAGAAAGCTGATCGCAAAGTGGCGGACAGCATGTTGATGAACTCGTGCGGAAATGACATTTTTCAGATCACGGAAGCGACTCGCAGCTAATACTTCAGCATGCGCCGCCGTGATCCACACTGCTTACCATCACATATGAACTGCTGTAACATTGGTTGTAACGAGGTTCCGAGCACCATCGGCGTGGCGATTGCTCCCCTTCTTCCCCACCCGGATGAAGTGGACGATCATGTCCGCTCATTCCGACTCCGATCAATGTCGGCACATGTGGGACATCGGGCCCACGATAGCATCGGGCATGTACGAGCATTGATATAACTCTTCAAGTGATGCTTTTCTTGACTTCCGATATACCGAACAACATCTTTTCATACGCTTATTACACAACTCATCGATTCTGTTTTGGCCAATAGTCTACATCCTCACTCATCAGGGAACGATGTCCACAACCACCACCACCACAGCCACTGCAGCTCAGCCTAAGCTGCAGCTGACTGCTGCTTTGAAGGATGGTGTTGCACCGAACTACGGAGATTGGCGCGATGATCTGATCCGCGATGGCTATGCCATCGTCAAGGGCGCCATTCCCCGTGAGAGAGCTGACGGATATGCAAATGCCATGTACGACTGGCTTGAAGGCTTGTAAGTAATCCAATATTCGACTTTTTTTTAGATATAGTCGACTGATTCGTATATGTAGCAAGCTTGGCTTTGATCGCAATGATCGTTCCACCATCCACAAAGACAAGCTTCCGAACATTACTGAGAAGGGCATGTGCCTACAGTACGCTGTGACCCACGAAGACTTTGCGTGGGGCATTCGTGGCGAGCCAGGCGTTGTCGAAGCATTCGAGAAGGTCTACGACACTAAAGATCTCATCGTCTCTTTTGATGCAGTAAACTTCGGCTTCCCCAAGTAAGTTCATACTCTCAGCATCATTCGGACAACCGTCACTAACATGAACGCTCTAGCCGTACAGACATTGCCAAGAATGTTCCCTGGCCTCACCAAGATCAGGATCCCCTCAAGCCTGGTTTCCGCTGCTTGCAGGGCCTGGTGAACCTTCTGCCCAACGGACCTAAGGACGGTGGTCTCATCGTCTGCAAGGGCGGACATGCTGTCTCCGAGGAGTTCCACGAGGCCATGAAAGATGAGCCCAAGATCCCAGCCTGGACTAACGAGTGGTTCGGCTTCACCGAGAACGGCATGAAGTGGCTCGAGAACAAGGGCCTGAAGTGGGAGAAGCTTTGCGCCGAGCCTGGTGACCTCCTGCTCTGGGACTCAAGGACTCCCCACTACAACCTTAGTTCTGAGACCACACAGCCGCGCTTCTGCATCTACACATGCTATATGCCCGTAGCAGATGCGTCACAGGAGGACTTGCTTCGCAAGAAGGACGCTCTCGAGCGCTGGGTCGGCACTACTCACTGGCCCAATGCTAGACACACTGGCTCCAATGTTGCGAAGAGGGATGGCGAGGACGATCCTCACAACCGCTTCGAGCCTGTTAACAAGCCGCAGTGGAACGAGCGTACGTACAAGCTGACCGGCATTCCTTACATCAACCCTGCGGCCGGCCTTTCGGCCACAGAGGAGCAAGCCGTTCGCGCATAGGGTGATAGGTCTAGGGTAGCAGGAAAACGAATCAGGCGTTAGGATGGCTTTGTGTAATTGTCAGTTTAGGAACATCAAAGTATCACTTTTACATCAAGATTTCTTACCACTCGGTCTTGGGCATGGTTTTGATGACCTAAGTATGACTTCAATGGTGTCGATAAGAGTCAGTAGAAGTGTGCGGTGCCTTGTGATTGTTCAGCCGTGGAATCTTCAAGCCACTGAGATAAATTGCTTATCTCATATATCCTCCTCTACAACAACGGTAGTGCCTAACAAGTTAGCGAAGGATCTGATAGCGTGTGCCATTGAGACTATTTCGGTGAGTTCTGGCCATCTCAACGGCTTGTGTGCGGATACTATTAGTCCTGGGTAAATGTATTGGCATATTTGCCACTGAGATACGATTGTAGCTTAGCTCGTATGTAAGTATTCCGTATGCTAGTACCATCCGAATCAGGTGCCAAGACTGATCGCGCCTGCCTCTGAGATACAGGCGATGAAGTAGCTAAGGTGAAAGCTGTACAGAGGTTCTTGCGCATGTTACCAGCTTGATGAGCCGTGGCATTGTAGGTCATCATAAAGGCGCTTTTGTTTTACAGGTATATGCATACATCAGCTTCGTTACGCCGTCAATCATGCAATGATGCTCACTTCAAACCTCCCAGCTCATCTAATAAATTACACAGGCTCTCAATCATTGCGGGCAGACGGCCTCTGCTTTCGCCAGGACAGTTGTTCTCCAGCAATTTACTTCCAAGATTGAGCACACTTGCTGGATTGCGTAGCTCGCAAAGTCTTCCATCCGGATACCGTAGTGATGGGCGTCCTTTGCCCATATACAAGAAAGCTTCCATCTGGGGATTGTTCAATGCATCATCTAGGAACACATTCGTTTCGGCAGTCGATTGGAGAGCAAGTCGCGTCGGCAGTTGACCTTTGTTATTGCCACGGACAGGTGTGTTCGTGCCCGTCCGTCGAGCTGTGTCGATCAGCATCATACCATAGACCCACAACACCATAAGCGCATGGTATGTGACGAAAGCGTCTGCGCCTCGGATCTGAAAGGGAGGGACTGCTTTGGCAGCACGTAGAAGCTGACCAGCATGCCTGAGATGAGGAAATATGTTAGACAAGACCACAGTATATCAGTCATATGCCCCCTGAGAGCTGCGAATACACTACGAGGTGACTTACCATATGGCGATACGCGCTGTCTTCTCGACGCTCCAAAGACGTAGTTCTTGATAAGCGCAGTGGGCTTCCGCTTCGCCGCATTTGCCCGCGAAGCGTATGACTGTATCAACGTTGACGTGTAAGCTCATCATTTGATACTGGTAGGTCAGATGAGCTGTGGCAGGCGAATGTTCGAGATTGACCGTCAAACTCTTCAATTTTTGGTACAAAGATTGATGTCGGCTCTGCATCCATAGTTGAAGGGAGGCATCGTCATCATTGCCGCTAGCCGTCAGTATAGACTGCTGATTGTACTCCCAGGTCTGCGCGGATATACCATACAAGTACATGGTGGTGGCAAGTCCGTGGTCGTATTGTCCAGGTAAGCACGACAGCGGCTTCTGGTCTGCAAGCATCGATCTCACTGATCGGTGGTCGCTCTGTGTAGGTTCAGGGTTTTCCATGAAGAGCTTGTGCCATATCTCAGCGGAAGGCGCTAGCCAGAGATTTCTCGACGCGGGTAAAGGCAGCGAGAGTTCGGCATATGAGATCAAAGGTTGTCGATGCTTGGCCATGGCCATGAGCATGTCGTGTTCAAATAGATGATGTACAAGTCGCTTATACGACTCCACATGTACCCAACGCCGCCACTTTGCATCGATCTCCTCGGTGGTGTCAATGGGAGTCGGAGTGACTGCTTCGTACGCAGCCTTATCGAATTTGCCGAACCGGCGAAGAGCTGTGACGAGAGGCTGTAAATTGCTCTCAGCAATCTCCATCTTACGCTTGTGACCGCAAAAGCCGCACACGTCGAGCCAGATCATAGAAGCTTGCAGGTACTGTAGATCCCTTATCGTGCTGTTGTCTTCCTCGATAAGCTTGTTCAAAGCTACACGAGCAATCTCGAGCAAAACCAAGCCAGTACGGTTGACCGCCGGTACACCAAAGCATACGCATCCAGCAGCAACAAGCGCAATGAGGAGCTCCGGACGTGTATGTTCGGAAGAGAATGTGTACGGATGTATCCAGGCATCGGTTTCCAGCCTCTTCGCTATGCCGACCTTTACAAGAATGTCCAGACACTCCACAGACGGGAAAGTAGGCACCGACACCTTTGCATCGGCTGTGGTTACCACTAGCCGAAGCATTTGATCGCGCGAAGATGAAAGTAGCTCATCTGGGAACATGAGTGTAGTCGAATAGTTCTGATGAGGCGAAGCGGCAATATCGACTTGTTCGTTGTCAACTTGGATTCTGTTGTGTTCACTGAAAGCATGGGAGTTTGACGTCGGTTTCCATAGCCTAGCACGAGGTCAGCTAAGCGCACATGTGCTCAAATACAGCTATTGCTTACCAAGGAGATTTCTTGAAGATATCATGCCGTTGGCGTGCGTTGTTGGTCAAGGAGTTTGCAACTACAGCACCATTTGTGAGGGTATTCTGGTCCTCAATCGGCTCATTGTTGACCGGAGAAGGTTGCATAGCTTGTTGAAACGCTGCAGAAAAGTCGAACCCAAAGATATCGCCAGATCCAGGCCATTCTTCGTAATCTGGTATCACTGTTGCTAGATCTGGCGGCAACTGCACCTCGCCAGCACCAACCCAATCATGCTCGGGAACCATGATCGACTCGAAGAAACTGGGGAAGCTGAGGTCAAAATCCAGCTGAGGCCATGCTTCTACTGGGTCTGCTAAAGGGGCGATGCTGTACATGCTCTCTGGCGGAGGATAGTCTGCCACCGAATCGTTGACATCGACGGAAACAGCCGTAACGCTCTCTCTAGCATGTGCCATCTGTAATGAAGATGAAGAGGTGGGTAGGACATTGCTCTCCGGCGGGTTGATGGAGGCAGCCGTAGTGCTCTCTCTGGCAGGCGCCAGCTGTATCGAAGATGAAGGAGTGGGTGTGAGGTTGCTCTCCGCGAGGTTGTTGGAGACAATCGGGAGATTCTCCCCGGCTTCTGCTAGTTGTATTGAAGACGAAGAGGTCGGTATGGGCACGCTCTCCACAAAGCCTCCCGTTGAGAGCTGTTCTAGCGATTCGCTTGAACATGCGATACCACGCTTCTGGCATCTCTTACATGGCCGTTCGTTTCCTCGAAAGATACGCATCAGTAAAAACGCCTGGAGATAATTGAAGCGCATTGCCACTGAGATACGGTAACATACCACATTTCAGCTTCGACTTGACGCAAGCATCGCAGGCCCTAATAGCTCGCTCCGAAGAGCGATCTGGGCTACTGCCATCCTCTGTTGCATTGGTCTTGTGATTCACCTGATGTCTAACAAGAAGATCTCTGGCAAGTGTCAGCGGAGGTCGCAACCAAAAGGTCAATGTTACGCTGGTATGAGGGCAGCCCTGCAACGGAAAACCTCTCTACCCCACAGAAGAACAGACTGGCAGTAACTGACCTCCTGTTGAACGCTTTGGGGCATTCTGAACATTTGAAGGACCTCACGTTCCGGTCTGCAAACCGTTAGCAGTGAACAAACGAAGGACCTTGCATTTCTGGTGATATTTACGCGAGTCCAAATGCCTGTTCAAGTGATCTAATCGTTCGTAGGCTCGATGGCACACTTGACATGCATACGTTGCTTTCACACCGCTCGCAGCTTGCGAGGTCTCAACAACCATGTCTGATAGTAAGCGAGTGGGATTGCGTAAAAAAACGCGCAGCACGGCGTGGGTGGGGGACCTCCCCTATTATGATAGCCGTGACAATCTCATCCACGGAATGGTGGGGAGGTGGCGTGGAAAGGTGTGGAGGTGGATCGGATCCCCAGCTACGCTTGTGTCGTGCCGTGCAGATTCCACGGAAGATACCGGCCTGGGGCTGGTCAGCCCGGTCTAGAGCCTCCGGATTGGAGAGTTGTCCTGAAGACACGAGTCAGACGTCCGAGACATACACCGGCCCACCTTCGAAATTGGTAAGGCTGGTCGTTACAAGTCTACGCGCGCGTCGCCCATCGTCGGGCTGTCGTTCTGTCTCCGTGTTAACAACAATGCTCTCGGATCTGTACTCCTCAGTAGTAGTACAACTACTGTTGAGATATTTGTGATTCCACCATAATCTCAATGGCAAATTCGTCATACAGTACCCATACGAGATGAAACTAGCACATTGAGAGGCTGGCGACGGGCAGATTTACGACCACGGACTCAGGCAAGCCTGGCTCGCCTCGCTTCCTCCGGAGGCATCTTCGACTCAATCTCATGAACTGAGTCGCCTGACACAGGTACACTTTGCACCAACGTTCAGATTCCTCAAAAAAATTACTTATAGTCCATCGATTTCGGTATTGTTCCACGGGTGAAGCCATCAAGCAACACCAAGGCGGACTAAGTACAGGAGAGACTGCTCGAACTCACCGAAGCACTTGATGAATGCGATTTAATGCTTCGTAACGAACATTAACTTGTTGGAGAAGCTACAAGCGGAAAACAACTGTACAAAAATCTCAAAAACACCGCCCCCATCACCCTCTCATTTTGTGCTTTGACACAAACCACCGGAACCATGCTTGCAGGCTCGAGGACGTTTAACGTGCCATCGAGGGCTTTCCAAGGCGCTCCTTCACGGCCCACTTGCCAGTGAACTGTCTGATCTGCTTGCCGTAGAAGTAGATGGGAATGCCGAGCAGTCCCAGAACTGCAGTAATTCCTGCATACGCGCCGAAAGAGCCATCGTATCCGGCAGTCTCAATGAAGGTAGCAACACCGTAGCTGGTGCCGAAGCTGACGAAACCACGCAGGGCGGTGATGACCACAAGGCAAGGGCCTGCTCGTGCAGGGTAAGAGTCGAGCAGGTATGTGATACCAGCAATGTTGGCGCCAATGAAGCCGAAGTAGTATCCACCGAAGGCGAAGACGATCGCAAACCAGTGGTACTTCTCCGGGTGTGATCCAGCGAGACCATAGAGTACGGACGAGATGATTGCAATGACAATGGGAATCCACAGGAGAAGTAGACGGGCCTCAGGCTCATGGACACCACCGTTGCGCCTCGCACGCCACTTGACAGCGTAGTCAGAGCCATGACCGAGAAGCGGGAGTGCGACGAGCGCAACGACAATCTGGGCCGTGTTGACATAGCTCGCAGACTTGTCAGGCCAGTTGTATGGTGGTGCAGAGACAATGGTCGAGTACGTAGTCGCAATCGCTATATTCACGCCCAAGGTGAAGCCGTTCAAGCAGAATGCCCATAGGACACCAGGGAACAACATGATCTGGAAGGTGTTCTGCGATCTCAAGTCAGCTTTTGCCCGAATCCCGCAATGACCAGACACCGTACCTTGAGCGAATAGAGGCCTTCAGCCCAGTCAAACTCGCCGACGAATATCCTCATATCCGACCAGATTGTCCTGTCCTGGAATCTCTCGTAGTCCAGAGCCGGGCGTTGGCTGATCCTCACCGCCACTTGAGGAACATCCTTACCATCCGCATCCGTTTGCTGTTGGTATGCCTCTAGCGGGCGCTCATATCTTGTTTCCGGGATGTAGACAAACGATACGACGAATACTGCTGCGGAGAGCCCGGTACCCAAAAGGTACCAGTTCGAGGGGCCGATGGCGCCGGCGATAGGGGACGCGAAAAGACCGAGGAGGGCGCTGATAATAGTTTGACCAGCAACCTGCCACATGAGGCACGTGCTACGTTCGTGGAGGAAGTGGACCTCTTGAATCCTATGATTATATTGTTAGCGCACGATTACAGAGAAGATAGACCAATAGTACTCACATCATAGGGACAAGAGCCTCGCTGTTGCCCGCTCCAACACCCAGGAGCATTCTAACGCCGAGGTGCATCTCGTAGTCTTCCGAGTAGGCAGCGAGGACACCGCCCAAGACTAGAATGAGACAAGAGGCGAGGAAGACCGGCCGGCGACCCACAGCCAGTGCAAGCGGCATGCAGATAAGGTTACCAACTCCCATAAACATCGTCGGGAAAGTCATCAAGTGGGTGATATCGGCGAAGGTCGCTCCCTCTGCGGCATTGAGTCAGTCTTGGTTGCAAGCACATAGCTCGAAGTGTTGTGAAAGACGTACTCTCGACATAACCTGGGATGTAGAAACCCAGCAACCCTCCGAAACCGGAGACCATCGACAATCCAACGGCGGAGACTAAAGATGTGTTAACGATACCCACTGGAACAGTTGTAGGGTCATACAAATAGAGACAAGCACTACCAGCAACTTCTTCCTCCAAAGCGGCATATTGAGAGGATCTATATTGGCTGTTAGTGCATCTCGGGCATGATATGCGTAGCTTTTACGACATTGTTTACCTCTTGGATCAGCACTCGGCGTCGGCACGAGGATAGTGTCCGCAGAGTCGCTGATGGTGACCGTGCCCATCGTCGTCGATTTGGTGATCTCGGTCAAGTCCTCAGTACTGGAGTCCTCGCATCGCTCCACCATATCGATTTCGACATCTTTGCGCATGTTGTCGTGCGTCTTTGGGGCAGCCGCCATTGTCACAAGACAGTTTGCCTGTGGCTGTAGATGTAATAAATTATAAAAAAAGCTGGTTGAACTCGGTTCGATGAGTCTGTGAAGATTTGACGCTGATCGACGGGCAGCAGACTCAGCAATATACATATCGCTCAAAGCGCCACCGTGGGTTCGGAACGTTATCTCTTGCTCAAGGCTTCCAAGGGTTCATGTTCGGTCGGGAGACAGCCAAGGATACTTTGATGGCGACAGCAAGCACGACCACATGGCATCCCCACATATCTTCCCCCAGTTCCCCAGATGGAGAGGGGGAAAAGTATAATTATTCTATACAACGGATTCCGGGGGATGTGGGGAATGCTGGTCTTGTGCGGTTTGAGAGCTCGGGCGCGGTGGACAAGCCACGCGAGGCAACGGCGCCGAGACCGCATAAGACGCATTCGTGTTGTCTGATCACCTTGGCCTCGGGCAACATACATTGGGGTGGCTTGCAACCGGATGTCTGGACGACCAGATACATGTCCGCCGGAAGACGTGGGTTGGCCATCGTGCTTTTGATCGGTCTCTAGACGATGTTTGCTGTTGTGCCTTTTGTTGGTCTTTCTTTTTGGGTTTCGCCTGTACGTACCATAACTTTGCACTGTAGCGTAAAAGCTACAAATAAACATTAATCTTCGTCGTTGAGTTTGAACCTGCTCGCGTGGTAGTTGGGTTCAATCGGTATGCCATGCTCCGATTTCCGCAAGCACACTTGACATATGTCTCGCTCTCAGTGGCTCAAATGCAATGGTTGGTGTTTCTGAGACCCTGGTGTGTCTCCCGCCAACTCTCCGGTGACGAACTCGAATATATGAGATTGAAACGATCATCTATTGTTCACTTTCGATGAAGTTGAGTGAGGTAAACTGCTTCTGAAAACTGTCATAGCTAATTCTATCTGCCAACTAAGGTAAGAACATGATTCCTGTCCCTGCTCAGTCTGAAGCGGCATGAAAGCATGGATGATGCTGCTTGGATGGTGCTGCTAGGACGAGCCGGTCCGCTGTGAATCTTATGCATTCCTTGTTCTTCTCCTCCTCGAGTCGAGGCTTGGACCATGCCGGGAACTCAGCAATGCTCGGGAGCTGTCCGCCGACCTAAAAGGAGATGGATTCGCCAGCATCGAAGTCGACCCATATGGCCCAAATGCCAGTCGTCTGTGGGGATGGGTTCGCGGGACTCAGTACCTGAAATGGTGGCAGCCAGATGATGCTATCAGCCGTTGGATGATTGCTGGGAGCTTTTCTTGCTCGGGGCCCTCTGGCCTGTAGACGTCTGCGTAAGATTTCATTCAACCACGAGTCTTGAAGCCAACAGCGCAAACGCGGATACTGCCGTTCAGAGCCCTGGCATTGAAAGTATTCCAGTCTTCGGAGGGTACCCCAGTCAGGCCAGATTGGAAGCCTGCATAGTTGCTATGGCCGACCACTGCTAGACCGATGTCCTTCAAGATGATAGGTACATTCAATGCGTCCTGGATTGTGGTGATGGGTATATGCCCTTGGGGAAAACAAAGATAATCTGCGAAAAGCTTACCATAGAGGGAGAATGTTGTCAACTTATGGTAGACATTGGGCTTTAGGTTGAGACTCCCGACCGTAGTATTAGCCACTTTCCTCCGTGGATGGAATCATGTGAGTGCCCACATAATTCCGAGCATCTTTTGAGAGTCGAACTGCCGCGTTTCCGCTCTCTTGCGGAAAACACAACGCGACACAGCCGAACGCACCTTCAAACCGAACCGAAAGGTCCGTGCTGTTGTTGCATCTGCCCCACAGATGCCCCCAGGCCCACCTCCACACACCCCGCGCTCGGCCTCAAACGCTGTCCGTGCTTCGGATTCTGGTCGTTTGACTCGTTTCCTTCCTCTGGAGGTTGTCCTGGCTCTGATGAATCGGAGGTCGGATTTGGCGGGGGGCACACGATGAGGTTGGCGGAGGCGTACTGGACCGGATCACCGAACCGAAGCTACACTTTTCCAGTCAGTCGACAAGATACATAAGCCCACGCCTCTCGAGGTCATTGAACTATCATCACTCACTCCAAACAACTCATTCCAAAACAAACAAACAACAAACCTTCTGTTCCAACATCCATTATCCAGCACATCAAACCAACAGAACCATAACGATGGCGCCTCACGCTGAGCCGATCCCCGATTCTGGCGTTGACCTTATCCAGCACGACGCCTCCAAGCAATACGGCGACTGGCGTGACGAGTTCCACAAGACTGGTGTCGCCATCGTAAAAGGCGTGATCACTCCCGAGCGCGCCGCTTACTACCGCCAGAAGCAGATCGACTGGCTGCAATCGTTCGGCCTTGGCTTTGATCCCAACGATGAATCCACCTGGACTGCGGACCACCTTCCCGTGTCCTTCAAGGGTGGCATGTACTTCGGCTATGCTTCCAACCACGAGAAGTACGTCTGGGAAGCCCGCACAGAGCCCAAGGTGGTCGATGTCTTCGAGAAGCTCTGGGAGACCAAGGAGCTCACCGTCTCCTTCGACGGCCAAAACATCACTCTGCCTCGCCAGAAGGACCTTACTTGGTCCCCTTGGCCCCACTGTGACCAATCTCCCGAGCGCAAGGGCATGCAGTGTGTTCAGGGTCTCCTGAACTACCAGCCCAACGGCCCTAAGGACGGTGGCCTCATCGTCATGAAGGGCTCCAGCAAGCTCTTCGACCAGTTCTTCAAGGAGTCCCGCGAGCAGGACGACCACGAGGACAAGCCCCCAGAGGAGGAGAACTTCCGCGACCTCTTCATCTTTAAGGAGGAAGACGTCAAGTGGTTCGAGAAGCGTGGCTGTGAAATGATCAAGGTCAACCTCGAGCCCGGTGACCTTGTCCTTTGGGACTCGCGCACCATGCACTACGCATGCTTCCCTGAGGGAGACCTCATCAGACACGTGCAGTACATCTGCATGACCCCCACCAAGTTCGCCAAGCAGGAGGATCTGGACTTGAAGGCTGAGCTCTTCAGGACATGGCAGGGCACTACCCACTGGCCTCACTGGTGAGCAGCATTCCAAACACTCAGCTTTGAGCTTCACTGACATTTCACGCAGCAACATCCGCCAGGCCGGAGTACCCCAGCGAAATGGCAAGGAGGACATTCACAACCGCACTGAGCCCCTTGAGAAGCCGGAGATGACACAACAGATCTTGCGACTTGCAGGTGTTGAGGCTTACTAGGTTTACTAAATGTGTCATGAATCGATTGTCATTTCTAGCGCAGAACTATTTCATAGCATACGATCTCTCTCTCTCTCACACTCTCTCGCCTGTTTTCTCCTGCCTCAATTCCCAGAGGACTTCACCTATTCCACATTCGAGAAGACCTTAAGCTCATACTTGTGTCTTGAGATGATAAGATTTCAAATTCATTAATTCAAGTGCTTACAACTCAAAATTATGCTCTCTCATTACATCGTGAATCAATCCTCAGGGCTTACAAATTTACGATTTCCACAACGCCAAAAAAAAAAGTTAACGCTGCCCAGGTTCCAGCAGCAACCATCATGAACTGTGCGCCATCTTCTTGAAAGCATACTTCCCAGCGGTAGTCATTGTCCCCTGGACATGGAAGCGCATCCTCGCCACTTTCGCCTCGTTGTGTTCCACATGGGCGAATTCATTCGAAGGGGTGTGCTCGAGAGCTGCCACGAGCAGCTGCGTGGGCGACCGGTACCTCCGCCGGTCGATGAAGCCAAGCAACAGTTGCGCCAACACCACTGCAACGCCCAGTAGAACCACCATCACTCCGAGCTTCGATGTGCGGCTTCCCAGGCCATATGCCCAGACGTACAATCTGGCGTTGCGTGTAAGATGCGGATGTTTCACGTCCGCGTTGGAGGAAGCGCGCTTGGAATCAGCGTAATCCAGGGTCGTGAAATCGATGAGTGATAACGTTTGGATTACCGGCAGCAAACACATGTATTCATTAGTGACAAAGGCCTGTGATTCGAGTTTTGTCATGCCCGCCATGGTCTGCACCAGCTGTATGGCTGCAGTTCGGTCAGGGTTCAAGGTTCCATTGTTGTCGACGCTCCACGCAGCAAGTACCCACGACGGATCCACTTTGATGACATCGCCGGTCTTAGGAAGATCGAGGGTCTGCACAAGAGTCATCGGGTTTGATAGTGGTGAAGGATCCAGGGTGTACGTGGTGAAATTGAGGAATGCCACGAAGTCGACAGAAAGCGTGAGAATGGTAGGCTCTCCCGTACCATTATAGTATCCAGATTGCGACATCCCAACCGTGACCACATTCTGTGTTCGATTGAGGAGGCCAGGCTCAAGCTGTTCAGAGAACATCCTCTCCCAATCACATTCGAGTGATAAGTCCACGGGGCCGGATGCTACGCAAGCGCGTGGCATCCAAGCCGGCAAAACGTCGTCCTTGAAGAACTGCGCTTTGTCGGAAGTGAAAACTTCGATATTGACATCTGGTGCGGTCGTGTTCGTTGTGTAGTCCTGGACGCCACGTACATTGAACGAGACCCTCTTGTTATCGGCGCTCCAACCACGTCCCATTCGCACACATTTCGTGTAAACTCCCGAGAATGCACCATACGCCATTGGAGATAAACTGAGATCATAGCCTTGGTAACACCGCACCGCCCGAGTTTCATCTATGATGGTCGTTGAGGTCAAGGCGTTGTCAAAGTCAAAGTTGTACTGTACTATGGTACCAATCGTAGGACCAGCGCGCTGCATTGTCATCCCCACGCTGCTTTTGTACGCATTGTAGGTGTGCAGAGGGTCTGAATCATCTCTTAATGTGGCATACTGTATGTCCGTGGTATCGGGGCCAAGTGACACTGCTGCCACCATAACGGTATCGTTGTTCAGGCTTGACAAGATCTGCCGACTAGGAGTCCACCAAGTAAGGTCCGAGTAGTTCTGGCTGAGAACATCAGAACTCGAAACGCTGAATGTCTGGTTGATACTGAATGTCACAGCATCCTGCTGACCAACTCCGTAGTAGTAATCACCAGATGCGAGGTAGGATTCGATCCAGGAGTCCAGACTCGAAGCAAACGGCTGAGCCGTACAAGAGAAGTTCAGATTCTCGACCTCGGCGACTGTGCAATTCGTCTTGCTGAATGGCCCTAAGCCGCCTACCCTGGGCGGAGTTTCTGAATTGAGGGTAGCGAATGTGTGATTTCCCAAATGTGGTGTGGTGATCCATTGTAGACTTGGAAGTGCAAGCACGGCTGTGGCAGGGCCCATCAAATTACAGATCAAGCAAAGGAGAATCGTGAAGCTGATGAAGAGATAGATCCTTGGTCGATAACTCTTGCTTTCGGTCTTGCTTTTCCTCCGGGACATGAATGGTAACGTTCTCCAAAGCAACGGGTCCAGGAGTCCGGGCAGGTTGGCAAATTCACTTGGTCTAGTCAGGTATCCAATAGGAAGGCCATCACGTTTGCCTGCAATCAGGAAAGTGACGATGTAAACCAGAGCCGTAGCAATGAGACTAAACCAGATCTCAAGGGCTTTTGCGACAAATTGCAGTGCGCCCAGGAGGTTGTGATCACGCTTGTCGAAACTTCGGAGGGTTTGCAGCGGCACTGATCTGACCGGGTTGAACCAGCCGACGTAACAGTCTCGATCTGGGCACCAAGCACTGGCGCCAACGATGTAGTTCTTGAAGTTCAGCGTCAGGAGCGCCGCAATAGGCAACAACCAGAGAAAGCATGCTAGTTGGATGAGCAGAGTTTGTAGCCAGCCGCGTTTGTCGACCAGTTGAGGGTGCTGCCCGAGCTCCAGCTTCTGGAATCCCTGCTCATTACTCGAGCTGGGGGAAGGAGGACGAGAGCAGAGGCTCACTGCCTCCGGGCTATGTTGTCGTTGCGGCATGTTGATGTGTGAGCGTGAAAAGACTGCAGATCTGTCTATCGGAGGCGGACTGAAAAGTCAAACGCTCACGAAGTCATATGAAGAGCAAGGCTGAACGAAAGCTGAACGACTTTTCAAGGCTACACAGCAGGCGGAAGAGAGGTATTTGAATCTGTCACAGAAGCAGCCTTTGATGAAGGGACCTCACGCCGACACGTGAAGTTCCATACTCACAGAGATACACATTCGTGCTTACGCCATGAGGCTTTTGGTGGTAAGATGCGCCTTCGCAGGCAGGTTGTGGTATCGCAGCCCAGTTCTCGCCTGTTGCGTCCCATTATGAACTGCAGCTGCAGCCATGGGACCGGAGTCGCAGCTGGGGCCAGAAATAGAGACATCCCACGTCGTTGGCGGACTGGCGTGACTTATGAGTATGCAGTGTTACATGGAACCTGTACGCTACTGGCGGGGCTTCCATGTCCTGGCAAGGCTGAGCAAACAATTTGGGGGCTGAACGGGTCGTCGTGTGTATCCCGATCGAGGCAAGCAACTGACTTAGCTGCGAGGCGCCGCCAAGATATCACCTGGAGCTAGGCCTCTTTCATCTGCTCGAGCTGCCGTCCTGCATAAGGCTTGCATATAATGTGCCGCGTTATAAAAAGCACCATGATTGCGACTTGAGTGCTTTCGGCTACTGACACACCCCGCCAACTCGACAGTGGCAATGCCCGAATGGCAGACACTGTGACCTTGACAGATGTAAATTGTGGCACTGGACGCGACGTCTTGTGAGCACAGTGCGGAGTTGAATGTGAACTCGAACGTAACACTGTGGTCCGGAATCGAGGCTGACGATAGGGCCAATGGCTTGCAGATTCCATGCAAGATCCGTTACCCGGCACCATCAAGTGACATCGCCTTCCTGCCTCTAGATGCGCCTGGACTCCATACTCTTGCTCAGCATCTTCCGACAGGCACGCCTAAGATCCATGTCAGACCCAGGATCTTTGCCCAGGCGTCACTCGCCGTTATCTTGAGAGCCGACGCAGAAGCTCGCTCTTGACTACTCTGCCACCCATGGAACGGCAAAAGCAGCCACATTGCCCAGCTCCCTGCAAGGCTAGCATGCGTCAATGAATCTGAGGAAGCTGGATTCGTCGGTTTCTCGTCTCCAGTCGACCATTTCAGGACATTCTCGGCTCGTAGGTTATTACCAGCACCATTTGCACGCCACAAAATGCGTGTCCATGGCTCTCTGGCCTCGAGCAAAGCCTTGTCAAATCCCGATCGAGTACTTCGCGAGCTACTGACTGCATGGCGCAAGAACTGCAGGTACGTCTTCGTCGCACGCAACGCGTCGTTCGCGCGACAGTCGGGTAGCTGCTTGTTGCTGTGCGTCCAGATTCTCGAAGCATGGTACGGATGCGATAGTTCGCGAACGTTGCCCAAGTCGCCCAGAAGCCACTCTCCATCATGCTCCATGCTAGGCTGAGCGACAAAGACATTATCTAGCTTCAAATCGTCGTGGCAGAGTCCTTTTTTGTGTAACACCTGCAGCGCGCCCAGCAGCTCATCGAATCTAGGCCTAAATCGAACGTCCAGGGTACGTATCGCCAACTCAGTATCTGTTTGGTTTCGTGCTATCGTCTTCGCCAGGGTTTGCAGCGTGCCACCTTCCATCAGTGGTGTGACCAAATGCCACTGCGCCTCTTGTTCCGATGAGGTGCTGGAGTAAAAGATATCGCCGACGGGCAAAAAGCCTTGGATGGTTCCCATGGCCAGGGATGCTGGTATCTCGGTCGGCCAGCGTGTTCCCGGCGAACATGTTTGCCTCCCGTCCGACTGCAATTCCCCGGCTAGTTCCGGGGGAAGGCAATTACGAAGCGGACTTCCTTTTGGCTTGAACGTCTTGATCACATGTTGATCCCAGGTAAATGTACTGCCCTCGCACCCAGATCCGAGAGGACGCCAGCTTGCTTTGGCTCCGATCAATGCACTCCTGTTGGCTGCAAAATCTCCATCCAAAATCGAGTCATATCGATTTAGAAGTTCGACAGCGTCGCTGAATGTAGTGGTGGTATATTTGGCTTCGAGAGACTGTCGCGCAAGCACGTGCAGTTTAAGGAACTGCACCGTACAGCAAATCCCAACAATTAGAGCCAGGCGATGTATGACAGCGCGCTTCAGTCTGTAAGTCGATCGGACTTGTGTCTTCCGCGGATATCGATCGTACAGGTGCTGTTTGGAAGGCAACATGATAGTTTCTGCAACATGTCACTGCAAATAGCCATCATGACACAACGTCGCCACGGACCTGTCTTGCCTTTTACATCTGCGACGCCGCCGGTGAGTGCAAAGCCAAACCTGTTTCTTGTTCCTGCAACCTACACACCCACTCGCTTTAGACGTTGCTTGGCTGGGAGACCGCAGCCAGGCTGAGCGACCCTTCTATTTTGCGATCGTCAAGCTTAATTCGCTGGCAGTGCCCACTTATCCAGGAACTGAGCGACAGTGTGTCCTAACACGGGATGCACTCGGTTGCGCTGCATTGTGTTGTCGACATGCTGCGTGCCTTTCTTGTACGATGTTGAGGGGCACGCGTTCAGGTCCATTTCTGAGATAGACGTCACGAGTCTACCTCTTCATCAACTTCGCTTTCTCGCGGACGAGGCGGAGTATGCAGTCGGCTCAAAGGTCGTCAGTGGCTGTGATACCAAGCATTTTGATCGCCAATGAAGACCCAGAACTTGTGCCTCCGTGAGATGCGGCCACGCGACTTGGCAAGCCATTGAAGTCGCGACGGTGACATGCATTTGTCTTGTCGAAGATATCAGACGGATGTGGGATCGCATAGCCTCAATCATCCGTATGGTTGATGATGTCGAGTCTGTTCTGCCGAGGTTGATGGCAGGAACGAGCGTTCTGTCAACTTTTGGTGGAGGTTTGGAAAGTTGAGGGCAGTCAGTGTCATTGCTTGGGGTAAGTAGGGCTAGCACTACCCTCACAGAATATGCATTATCTCGTTCTGAGATCCAAATTCAAATATAATGTCTTCGTCTGGTGATTCCTCTCGGGCTTGTTACTTGTCTAGCAGTGGTGTTGAGCCCTAACTGTGGTGTTGTGCTGTTCGAACGAGTCGTGTACTGATATTCGAGAAAGTCCACATGAACTTGGGCAGGAACAACCCATCATCGTTGGTCAAATGTACAACAGCAACCCCCTTTTTCTTTTTTCCTTTTGTGTTCATACACGTACATACCATAGGACAGTATTTGACTTCGTAACCCAGTCTAGGAGTTGTGCACCCGTGGCGAGAGCGAGGGCAACAATTGTAAAGAAGAATCTTCCAGGCTCAACCACTCAAACATGAACATCGCACAAGACCTAGTCAACAAATCATATATTACAAGCATGCATTGCGTCTATGGTATCATATATGTACAATCCTTCCCCCTCCTCCTCCTTATTCGCTGTACCTACTTGTTCAGCCCAAGAACCTCATCCGTTGAGCTCTTACCAGTAGTACTCGCCGCATCCGCCTCCTTCTGCGCCTTCAACTTCTCCTCAAACTTCTCAAACTCCTTCATAGCGATCTCCTCCTCCGCATCCATAACCTGCTGCACGCCCTTGACCTCCTCAATATAATGCATCAACATGCTCTCAATACCATTCTTCAGCGTGACGGTGCTGGAATCGCACGTCCTGCACGCGCCGCGCAGCTTCAGCATGACCTGGCCGTCGATGAAGCCGCGGAACTCGATGTCGCCGCCGTCTTCTTGGATGGCGGGGCGGATGCGGGTTTCGAGGAGCTCCTCGATCATGGCGACGACTTCCTCGTCCTTGGGGTCGTACTCTGCGGCTTCGGAGAAACCGCTCTGGCCATGCTCTTCGCCGTCTTTCTGCGCGACGGTGTTGACGATCGACTGCCCGCTTGTCACAGCTTCAGTGATCAGGGCGAAGACCTCGGGCTTGACGTGCGGCCAGGGCGTAGATGAGTCCTTGGTGACGGTGATGTAGTCGCGGCCGTAGAAGACGCTCTTGATGCCGTCGACATTGAGGAGGTTGGCGGCGAGGGGCGAGGGGTGTGGCGCTGCGAGGGTGGAGCGCGGCGTGAGGTATTCGAGGAAAGAGGAAGGGAAGTCTTCGGGGAGGATCTCGTGGTTTGGGCGGAACTTGAGGGCGTCGGCGTTGGGGGTATCTTCGGTTTGGATGAAGATTGTGCGCTTCGCTTGCGGTTGGCTGAAGAGTGGTGTGCGGGTGGTTTGCGCGGCGGGTCTTTGGCGGCGGGCGGAGGGTGATAATGTGGTTGCGATGGGCGCGTGTGAGAAGCTGCGAGTGGCGGCGGCGAGTCTCTGTGTTCTCGCGGCTGTGGAAGGGTTGAGGGTCGGGCGCGAGAG
>Ga0265797_10001394_pt1 | contig 42394 bp, 40 predicted proteins | sample P2T30metagenome_FD_192433 | JGI IMG/M metagenome (GOLD analysis project Ga0265797, IMG submission 192433) | Plant litter microbial communities from East Loma Ridge, Irvine, California - P2 T30 | ecosystem: Environmental > Terrestrial > Plant litter > Unclassified | place: USA: California...
TCCATCAGGCTCCAGGTCCTGAAGTTCTGGCCGACCGTGGTGCCGAGGTACTCCTTGATCAGCCAGAAGCCGGCGTCGTTCACGTGCGACAGGAAGACCGAGCCCGCACCGATGGCGAGCACCAGCAGCGAGGCCTCGGGGGTGGACATGTCGGCGGCGAGCGGGGCCATGATGCCGGCGGCCGTGACCGTGGCGACGGTGGCCGACCCGGTCGCGACGCGCACGAGGGCCGCGACGACCCAGGCGACGAGCAGGACGCTGACGCCCGACTCCGAGACGGCGTCGCCGATCACGGTGCCGATGCCGGTGTCGATCAACACCTGCTTGAACCCGCCGCCGGCGCCGACGATCAGCAGGATGCCGGCGACGTCGGGCAGCGACGAGCCGAGCGTCTTCGACACGGCGGCCTTGTCCATGCCCCCGGCGCGGGCGTAGAAGACCATCGCGTAGAGCACGGCGACGGTCAGCGCGACCATGGGCGTCCCGAGGAACTCGAGCAGGTCGACCCAGGTACCCGTGGCGGTCGGCAGCGCCGCCTCGCGGATCGACCGGGCGAGCATCAGCACGACGGGCAGCAGGATGCCGACCAGGGCGTTCGCGAAGCTGGGGCGCTTGCGGGCCGAGCCCTCGCCGCCGTCCTCCTCCTTCGAGACGAAGAGGTCGGGGACCGGCACGGGCGCCCACTTCGCGGCGAGCTTCGAGAACAAGGGGCCGGCGACGATCACCGTGGGGATCGCGACGAGCACGCCGAGGCCGAGCGTCAGGCCGAGGTCGGCGCCCACGGTCGAGACGGCGAGCAGCGGGCCGGGGTGCGGGGGCACGAGGGCGTGCATCGCCGAGAGTCCGGCGAGCGCCGGGATCGCGATGCGCATGAGCGGCAGGCCCGAGCGGCGGGCGACGAGCACGATGACCGGGATCAGCAGCACGAGGCCGACCTCGAAGAACATCGGCAGGCCGATCAGCGCGCCGATCAGTGCCATCACCCAGGGCAGCGCCTTCTGGGACGAGCGCGAGATCAGGGTGTCGACGATGCGGTCGGCTCCGCCCGAGTCGCTGAGCAGCTTGCCGAACATCGCGCCGAGTCCGATCAGGATGCCGACGCTCGTCATGGTCGAGCCGAAGCCGGTGCCGAAGCTCGTGACGGCGTCGCCGGGGGCGAGGCCGGCACCGATGCCGACCCCGACGGCGCCGAGCAGCAGCGCGAGGAAGGGGTGGACCTTCAGCCAGGTGATGAGGCCGACGATCACGACGATGCCCACGAGGGCCGCGATGATCAACTGTGCGTCGGTGCCCGAGGGCGTGGGGGCGGCCGTGGCCGCTGCGAGGAGGTGCATTCCGTCGCGTCCTTCCGAGGACGCTTCACTGCGACCTCTTCGTCGTGGGCCGGAGCCCGTGGGGTTGTCGTCCGGCTGCGCCCGACGGATGTCTGGCAGTCTTGTCTCGCGGACGAGTCTGATTAGTGTGAATAATCAGACTTATGGAGTGTGCCACAGTCACCACGACCGCGCCACCCCTCCTTTCCACCCCCTCTCCCCTAGGAGTCGACGATGACACCCGGTCTCTCTTCATCACGAGAACGCGGCCTGCACGCCCGGGTGGTCGACGTCCTCGGCACCGAGATCGTCGACGGTCGACTGGCCGTGGGCTCCATCCTGAACCTCGACGACCTGGCCGTCCGTTTCACGGTGTCCCGCTCGGTGCTGCGCGAGGCCCTGCGCGTGCTGCAGTCGCTCGGCATGGTCGAGCCGCGCCAGCGCATCGGCACGCAGGTGCTCCCCCGCACCTCGTGGGACCTCATGAACCCGCAGATCATCCTCTGGCGGGGTCGCAGCCCCGAGTACTTCGTCCAGATGCGCGAACTGCTCGAGCTGCGGCTCGGCCTCGAGCCGGTCGCGGCCCGGCTGAGCGCGCTGGCGTTCACCCCCGACCAGGCCTCCGCCGTCGAGGACGCCGCCCGCACCATGGTCGCCGCCGCCGCGTCCGGGGACGGTCGCGCCTACCTCGAGGCCGACGTCGAGTTCCACACGGCCGTGCTGCGCGGCTCGGGCAACGACGTCATCGGCCACTTCGCCTCGACCGTCGAGGCCCTGCTGCGCACCCGGACCGAAGAACGCCGCTTCACCATCACCGACTACACGCCCGCGGCGGCCGAGCTGCACCTCGACCTGGCCCTCGCGATCCGGGCCGGCGACGCGGACGCCGCCTTCTCCCGCTCGTGGCGACTGATCGACACGACCGTCGACGAGTTCGTCGCCGAGTCCGGCGGCTCCCCCGCGCCCTGACCCGCGCCTCCCGCTCAGGCCGACTCACACCCGTACGTCGCTCACGGCCGACACACCGAGGAGGCGCGGTGGACGCACAGGCGCCCGTCACGTCCCGTTCACGCCCCGGTCGCCCCCGGGGTGGAGCATCGACGCATGATCTCGCTCAGCGCCCTCGTGAAGCCGAAGGACGGAATCCACTCGGTCCGCCTGCTCGAGAAGAGCCTCCGCGACCACTACGAGAACGTGCCCGTGAAGGACCACCAGTACCTCGTCCGGTTCGCCGACGGCCCGGCCCTGGTGACCGACGAGCTCGCGGGCCTGCGGGTCGACGTCGTCGTCTCGGACGAGCGGGCCGCGACGCACTTCCGCGAGGCGCTGGCCGGCGAGATCGCGACCCGCGTCCTCGGACGCACCGTCGACGTCGTGTGGTCGCGGTCGGCGACCGTGCCCGCGCCGCTGCGCTGAGGCGCGTCGGAGACCGACGGGGTCAGGCGCCCTCGGCGTCGGCGGCGACGATCAGCTTCGTCATCGTGCGGTGCAGCACGACGAGCTCGTCGTGCGTCACCCCGAGCCGCGCCATCATGCGCCCGGGGATGCTCTCGGCCTCGCGCCTCAGGGCGGCACCCGCCGGGGTCAGCTCGATCGACAGCGCCCGCTCGTCGTCGGCCCGTCGCCCGCGGGTCAACAGCCCCTGGGCCTCGAGCCGCTTCAGCAGCGGACTGAGCGTGCCGGGGTCGAGCCGCAGCAGGCGGCTGAGTTCACGACCCGAGAGCGGTGCGTGCTGCCAGAGTGCCAGCATGACGAGGTACTGCGGATGCGTCAGCCCGAGAGGCTCGAGCACCGGACGGTAGGCCGCCACGACGCCCCGCGACGCGACCGAGAGCGCGAAGCAGATCTGGCTCTCGAGTTCGAGCGGGTCCTCGACGCCGGCGGCACTCATGCCCGAGGCGCCGGGCAGTGCACCATGGTGCGGACGCCCGTGCGGTCGACGACGTGCTCGTCCATCGGCGCACCGCAGAGCGGGCAGACGCCGCCGTGCTGCGGCGCGACCGCCGGGGCCTCGTTCTTCAACCCCAGCTGGGCGCCGCCGATGTAGGGCCGCAGCCGGGCGTTCATGCGCTCGACCAGGTCGCCGAACCTGCTGCCGTGGTCGTGGTTCCGCTCGGGTCTCGTCATGATCGTTAGTCTACCAACGATTGGTGCCCCAACGACAGGGCGACGGCCGGAGACACACGACCGCGCCCGCCCCGACGAACGGGGCGGGCGCGGAAGAGCGGCACCGAGGAGGCGCGGCGAGCGGCGGTCAGGCGACCTTGCGACCCTGCGCCAGCGTCTGGTGCGCCCGGGCGGCGAGTTCGCCGCGGACCAGCACCTCGTACCGACCGGCCTCCATGGTGCGGACCGACGAGAAGTCGCGGCGACCGCGCAGCATCTTGTGGCCGACGAAGCCCCAGAGGGCACCCCACAGGGCGCCGAGGCCGACGGCCACGAGCAGCACGCCGATCCAGGCGGCGCTCGGGGCGAAGATGCCGAACAGCAGTCCGAGCAGCAGGCCGAACCAGGCACCGCCACCGGCGCCGCGTCCGGCGGCCTTGCCCGAGGTCAGGCGACCCGAGACGTTCTCGACGGTGCGGATGTCGTGCCCGACGATCGAGACGCTCTCGACGGGGAATCCTTCGTCGGACAACAGGTCGACGGCCGACTGCGCGTCCTCGTACTTGGTGAAGGAGGCCAGCACCTGGGGGTAGCCCGCGCCGGCGAAGGCACCGATGCCACCGGGGCCGGGCGTGCCCGTCGTCGGGGTCGCCTGCGGGCCGGGCTGACCGTAGCCGGGCTGGCCGTACGGTGCACCCTGCTGACCGGGCATCTGCCCCGGCTGCTGCCCTTGGTCGGGCGAGGCCGGCTGACCGGCGGGCTGCTGCCCCGTGCCCTGCGGCGCGTACTCGCCGTACGCGGGGCGCGGGCGGTCGTCGGGGGTGGGCGTGGTGTCCTGCTCGTTGCTCATGCTCCCGTTCTATCGCGCCCGCGTCGACGCGGAGGGAATGCACAGTCGGCCCACAGCATTCCTTGGCGCGCTCCCAGTCGTGCCGTCCGCACCACCGCCCCTCCCCGCTCCGGTGTGACGTGGGGCAGGATCGGGGGATGACCACCACCCACGTCCTCGTGCTCGACTTCGACGGGACGGTCTGCCTGGGCGACGGTCCCGTGCTGACCTACGCGCGCCTCCTCGACGAGGCCCTCGCGGCGGCCGACGAACGACACCCGCCCCGGTTGGTCGAGGCGGTCCTGGCCCGGTTCGTGGGCAGCCCGCTCGACGACGAGCCGGCCGGGGTCGACGAGGCGATCGCGCACGCCGACGGCTCCCCCGACGGGTACGTCGTCGCCGAACGGGTCTCGCGAGCCCTGGGCGTCGACGACACGGCCCGCTCGGCCGCCTACGCCGGGGCTCGCGCGGCCCTCGCCGACGGTCGCCTCGAGACCACGGCCCCCGAGGGGCTCGCCGAGCTGCTCGACTCGCTGTCCGACGACGTGCACGTGGTGCTCGTCACGAACTCCCCCGAGCACGGCGTCGTGCAGCCCCTCGAGCGGCTCGGACTCGCCGACCGCGTCGACGAGATCGTCACCGACGCGCGCAAGCCGTCCGGGCTGCCCGCCGTGCTCGACCGGCTCCGGGCCGACGCGGGCCTCGAGGACCGGCCCGACCGTCTGCTCAGCGTGGGCGACATCTGGGCGAACGACCTCGAGCCGGCCGCGGCCCAGGGATCGCCGACCGCCCTGGTCGAGCGCTTCCCGGCCCCGGACGCCCGGCCGACGCACCGCGCGACGACGCTGCCCGAGCTGTACCCGGCGATCCGCGCCTGGGCGACCCGCACCTCCTGAGCCGCGGCGCGCCTCCCGAGCCGCGCCGCGCCTCCGGGGCACCACCCGGCAGGAGGCGCACCGCCGACGCGAGGACGACCTCAGACCGTCGCCGGCACCACCGCGAAGCGTGCACCGGGGTGGTCGGCCGAGAGGTGCGGCCCGGGACGGCCGAGCATCTGTTCGCGCAGCGTGCCCGTGGCGGGCTCGGCCGGCATGCGGCCGCGGCGACGCAGCTCGGGCACGACGAGGTCGGCGAAGTCGGCCAGGTCGGCCGTGCCGAAGATCGGCTCGAGCAGGAAGCCGTCGAGGTCGGTCTCGTCGACCAGGCGCTCGAGCTCGTCCGCGACCTCGACGGGGTCGCCGACCAGCTGGAGCCCGCGGGTGCCCTTGCCGCGCAGGTCGTCGAGGATCTCGCGCACGGTCGGCGCCGGCGAGCCGTCCTTCGGCAGGAAGCGGTCGATGTTGCTCTGCCCCATCTGCCCGACGGGCCCGCCGTCGTCCTGCAGCTGGGTCAGGTCTCGTGACGGGTCGAGCGAGAGCAGGTCGATGCCGGTGTTGCCCGCGTAGAGGACGGCGACGACCTCGTCGGTCTGCAGGTCGTCGAACTCCTTCCGCAGGGCGACGGCCTCGTCGTGGGTCGGGGCGACGGTGACGGTCAGCCCGACCATGATCTTGACCGACTCGGGGTCACGGCCGAGGGCGGCCGCCTTGGCCCGGATGTCGGCGACGTTCGCCGCGGTCTTCGGCACCGTCGTGCCCTGCACGAAGACGCACTCGGCGTTGCGCGCGGCGTAGGCGCGGCCCCGGTCGGACGTGCCGGCCTGGAACAGGACGGGCGTCCGCTGCGGCGAGGGGGCGACCGTGAAGTAGCCCGACGAGCGGAAGTGCTCGCCGGCGAACTCGACCCGGTGGATGCGGTCGCGATCGGCGAGGACGCCGGCCTCGGCGTCACCACGGAAGGCGCCGTCCTCCCAGCAGCCCTCCCAGAGCGTCATGGCCAGGTCGACGTACTCGTCCGCCTGGTCGTAGCGGGCGTCGTGGCCGCGCATCTCGTCGTGGCCGAACAGCTCGGCGACGGTGTTCTGCGAGGCGCCCGTGACGATGTTCCAGCCGATGCGGCCGCCCGTCAGGTGGTCGAGCGTGGCGAAGCGGCGTGCCGACTGCACGGGGTGGTCGAGGCCGGTCGACGAGGTGACGACGAAGCCGAGGCGCTCGGTCTCACGGGCCAGGGTCGGGATGAGCAGGGCGGGGTCCATGCCGGGGAAGTTGATGCCCCCGCGGGCCGCGGTCTCGGGCAGGTCGCCGTCGATCGACGGGTAGCCGAACCCGTCGGCGAAGAACAGGAAGTCGAAGCCTGCCCGGTCGAGCAGCTTGGCCATGCCGATCCACAGGTCGAGCCCGTGGTAGCCGAGCGAGTCGCTGCGCGGGTGGGACCAGCTGAGGGTGCCGCCGACCTGGGGGCCGGCGACTTCGAACACACCGAGACGGATCTGCTTCATGCCGTCAGTGAACCGGATGGTTCACCCAGAGTCCAGCCCCGAAACAAGGTCTTAACACGGGGCTCCCCTCAGGCGGGGACGGCGGCGGCGCGGACGCGGGCGACGAGCGCCGCGATCGCGTCGACGGCCGCGCGGTCGACGGCCGCGCTCGCCCCGGCGCTGAGCAGCGTCGCCTGGAGACCGCGCCAGAGCGCGACCGTCTCGTGCGCGAGCGACTCGGCCCGCGCCTCCTCGACGCCCTCGGCGCGGTACGCGGCCGCCACCTGACCCACCCACTCGGAGCCGATGTCGCCGAGCAGCGAGGCGTAGCGCTCGCGGTCGAAGCTCGCGAGGCCGAACACCTCGAAGAACAGCCGGTTGAACGGCTGGTTGACGGGGTCGGACACCGTCCGCCAGACGGCCAGGAGGCGCTGGTCGAGCGGCAGGTCCGGCCCGGCCAGGTGGTCCACGACCCCGACGATGCCCGGGAACCGTCGTTCGGCGCCGTGCAGCGCCGTCACGACCAGTTCTTCCCGGCTGCCGAAGTAGTACAGCAGCATGCGGTTGTTCGAGCCGACCGCCGTCGCGAGGCCCCGCAGGGTGAGCTGACCGACGCCGTGGTCGAGCACGTGGTCGACGACGCGCTCGAGCAGTTCGGCCCTCTTGTCGGACGACTCGCGGGTGGCCATGCCCCCGAAACTAACGTCCCGCGAGGTCGACGACGACGGCAACACGACCGAAACGACGATGAAACAGTCCGGGTCTAGCTTTTCGACACCTCACCCGAACGAACCTCAGGAGTTCCCCCATGAGCCCTCTCTCCGTTCCTCCCGCGTTCCGCTCCACCTCCCTCGACCGCCGCGGGTTCCTGCGCCTCGGCGGGTCGGCCGCCCTCGTCGTCGGCACGACCGCCCTGCTCGCCGCCTGCACCGACTCGTCGGCCGGGACGGGCGCGGCGACCGGCGGGGCCGCGTCCGGCGGGTCGTTCGGCACCATCGCCGTCCAGCTCTCGTGGATCAAGAACATCGAGTTCGCGGGCGAGTACTTCGCCACGGAGAAGGGCTACTACACCGACGCCGGCTTCAGCGAGGTCACGCTGCTGGCCGGTGGCGGACAGACCGGAGCCGAGGAGGCGCTGCTCGCCGGACAGGCCAAGGTCGGGTTGTCGTCGGCATCGCTCACCGGCCCGTCGGTGGCGCAGGGCGCGGCGCTCAAGATCATCGGCACGACGTTCCAGAAGAACCCGTTCTGCCTGCTCTCGCTCGAGGAGGGCGAGCCGATCCGCACCCTGGCCGACCTCAAGGGCAAGAAGATCGGCGTGCAGTCGGGCGGCAACCAGACGATCTTCGAGGGCTTCCTCAAGGCCAACGACATGACGCTCGACGACGTCGAGCTCGTCGCCACGCAGTACGACATCGCCCCGCTCGAGACGAACGCCTACGACGCGCACATGTCGTACATCACGAACGAGCCGATCCTCGCCGAGATGGACGGCTTCACCCCCGTCGTGCTGGGCTTCGCCGACAACGGACTGCCGTTCGTCGCCGAGACCTTCACCGTCACGCAGGAGACCATCGACAACGAGCGCGACATGCTCAAGGCCTTCCTGGTCGCCGAGATCAAGGGGTGGACCGACGCGGTGAAGGACCCGGAGCAGAGCGCGAAGTACGCCGCCGAGAAGTACGGCAAGGACCAGGACCTCGACGTCGAGGAGCAGACCGCCGAGGCCGAGGCGCAGAACACGCTGATCCTCACCGAGGACGTCAACGCCAACGGCCTGTTCACGATGACCGACGAGCTGGTCGCCGAGAACATCGCCTCGCTGAAGGCCATGGGCACCGACGTGTCGGCCGACGACCTCTTCGACCTCAGCATCATCAAAGAGGTCTACGAGGAGAACCCCGACCTCATCACGGCCTTCACGATCCCCACGGCATGACCATGACGGACGGCACCACGACCGCACCCACGACGGCGACGGGCGACCCCGCCGGTCGACCCGAGCTCGCCACCGGCATCAACATCCAGGGACTGACCAAGTCGTTCCAGCTCGGTCGGAAGAGCGTGCAGGCCCTGACGCAGATCGACCTGGGCACCAAGAAGGACTCGTTCCTCAGCCTGCTCGGGCCCTCGGGCTGCGGCAAGTCGACCATCCTGCGCATCCTGGCCGGGCTCGAGACGCCCACGTCGGGCAGCGTCGTGATCAACGGCAAGACCGCGGCCGAGGTGCAACGCGGCCACGAGACGGGCATCGCGTTCCAGGACTCGGCCCTGCTGCCCTGGCGCAGCGTCGAGAACAACATCCGGTTGCCGCTCGAGGTCGCCGGGCTCACTCCCCCGGCCGGCCTGATCGACGACCTGATCGACCTCGTCGGCCTGAAGGGCTTCGAGAAGGCCAAGCCGGCGCAGCTGTCGGGCGGCATGCGGCAGCGCGTCTCGATCGCCCGCTGCCTCGCCGTGCAGCCGACCATCATGCTGCTCGACGAGCCGTTCGGCGCGCTCGACGACATGACCCGGCAGCGCATGAACGTCGAGCTGCTGCGCATCTGGGGCGAGAAGCCCGCCACCACGCTGATGGTGACGCACGGCATCGCCGAGGCCGTGTTCCTGTCCGACGTCGTCGCCGTGATGAGCGCCCGGCCCGGCCGCATCGCCGAGGTGGTCGAGATCGACCTGCCCCGACCGCGCCTGCCCGAGCTGACCCGCACCCCGGAGTTCCACGCGTACGTCGACCGCATCTCCGAGATCCTGTTCGGCTCGCACGGGACGGTGGCCGATGACTGACCTGCACACGTCGCCGCGCGAGACCGCCGAGCGCGAGGTCGAGGCGGAGCTCGGCCAGAGCGTGGCGCTCTCGGCCGAGACCGCCCGGGGGCCTGAGCGACGCTCGGTGCTCGGCTCGATGGCCGCCGCCCCTCCGTGGGTCGGCGCCCTCGTCGGCATCGTGCTGATCGTCGCGATCTGGCAGGTCGTGGCCGTCACGCTCTTCTCGGTGACCGGGTCGGTTCCCCCGCCCGGCCAGGTGCTCGTCCAGCTCGTCACGGACCTCAGCGACCTCGTCTACTGGCGCGCCATCGGCGCGACCGCCGGCAGCGCGGCCTGGGGCTTCCTCTGGGGCAACCTGATCGCGTTCGCACTGGCCTTCGCCGTGCTGCTCGTGCCGTGGTTCGAGGGCCTCTCGACCCAGCTCGCCGTGGTCTGCTCGTGCATCCCGCTGACCGCGATCGCGCCGATCGTCACGCTCATGTCGCCCGCCGGCGGCCGGACGACGTCGATCTTCCTGGCCGCGCTCAGCGTGATCTTCACCACCGTGATCGGCACGCTGCTCGGCCTGCGGGCCGCGAGCGAGACCCAGCTCGACGTGATCACGGCCTACGGCGGTTCGCGCTGGACGCAGCTGGTCAAGGTCCGTCTGATCGCCGCCCTGCCCAGCATCCTCGCGGCGCTCAAGCTGGCGGCGCCCGCGGCGTTCCTCGGCGCGGTGCTCGGCGAGTACTTCCTCATCGGGGTCGACCAGGGCCTCGGCATCCTGCTGCTCGCGGCGCAGGCCACGGCGGCGTCGGTCAAGCTCTGGGCCCTGGCCCTGATCTCGGGCGGCATCGCCGGGATCGCCTACTTCGTCATCGGGCGGATCAGCCGACTGGTCACGCCCTGGTCGGCGGGCGACAGCCGCGCCGGAGAGGGGTTCTGATGGCCACGACCCTGCCCGCCGGCACCGGCACCCGCGTCACCGCCCCCGCGGTCTCGACCAGCGCCTCCTCGACGGCCCGGTTCGTCCTGCGGCGCATCGGCCGCACCGTGCTGACGATCGCGATCTCGGCGATCATCCTCGGCATCCTGTGGAACCTCGCCATCGTCGTGCTGCAGGCCAACGCGTTCATCGCGAAGACCCCGGCCGACGTGTTCCGCTGGTTCTTCGTCGACTCCGAGCTCAGCCGGACCACGGCGGCCGAGAACCGCGTGCACATCGCCGGCCTGCTCGGGGTGACCCTCTGGCACGCCGCGATCGGCTTCGTCTTCGGCGTCGGCGGTTCGCTGGTCGTGGCGATCGTCTTCACGCTGATCCGACCCGTCGAGTTCATGTTCATGCCGATCGCCATGCTGCTGCGCACCGTGCCCCTGCTGGCGATGGCCCCCGTCATCTACCTCGTGCTGGGCAACGGCATCGTCACCGCCGGCTTCATCGGCGGCGTGGTCGTGTTCTTCCCCCTGCTCGTCAACCTGACCCTCGGCTTCCGGTCGGTCAGCGCCCAGTCGGTCGACCTCATCCGGGTCTACGGCGGCAGCCGCTGGACGATCATGCGCAAGGTCGCGTTCCCCACGGCCCTGCCGTACTTCTTCGCCTCGATGCGCATCGCCGTGCCAGGAGCCATCACCGGCGCGATGCTCTACGAGTGGCTCTTCACCTACGAGGGCCTCGGCGCCGCCATCACGGCCGCCAAGTCGCAGTCGCAGTACGGCGAGATCTGGGCGATCGTCGTGCTGATCACGCTCGTCTCGATCGTGCTCTACACGATCACGACGTTCGTCGAGACGGCGGTGCTCGCGAAGTGGGGCCCCAACGCCGGCAAGGCGACCGCGTCGTGACCGGCCGCAGCGTGACCGGCCCCGGTGTGACCCGCCGCGTGCTGGTCGACACCGACACGGGCATCGACGACGCCCTCGCCCTGCTCTGGCTCGCCGCGCAGCCCGACGTCGAGATCGTGGGCATCACGGCCGTCTACGGCAACTGCGTCGTCGACGACGCCCTGCGCAACGTCGGGCACGTGCTCGGGCTCGTCGGTCTCGACGACGTGCCCGTCGCCCGAGGTGCCGAGGGACCCCTGGACGCGGAGGCGCACATCGCCCACTACGTCCACGGTCACGACGGTCTCGGTGACGTCGTCGCCGAGCGGCCGCTCCCGCGCGTGCTGCTCGACACCCCGGCGGCGGAGCGGCTCGTCGAGGTCGCCCGGGCGTCCCCGGGCGAGATCGACCTGCTCACCCTGGGGCCGCTCACCAACGTGGCCCTGGCGCTGAGGGCCGAGCCGCGCCTCCTGACCCTGTTCCGGTCGGTGACGATCATGGGCGGCAGCGGACCCTTCCCGGCCCTCGGCCGCACGGACATGGTCGACGCGAACGTGCAGAACGACGGCGTGGCCGCCCGCGAGGTCTTCGCCGCCCCGGCGACCTCGCGCCTCATGGTGGGCGTGAACGCGACGTCGCAGGTGATCACCGACGAGTCGCACGTCGCGGCGCTCCGCGACTCGGGCACGCCGACCGGCACCTTCGCCGCCGACGTCCTGGCGACCTACCTCGACTTCTACCGGAACGCCTGGGGCCGCCGGGTCAGTCCCGTGCACGACGGCCTCGCCGCGGCGCTGATGGTGCACCCCGAGTGGATCGCCGACAGCGTCACCGGCCCCGTCGGCATCACCCACGACGGCTTCGCGACGCGGGGCCGGGTGATGCGCACGGCCGACGGAGCCGAGGTCGACTGGCACCCGGACGGCCCCGTGCGGACCGGCCACCCGTCCACCGACACCACGGCGGTCACCGCCGTCCACACCGACCTCTTCCTGCCGTCGTTCGTCGACGCCCTGATCCACGGAGCCCGCTCGTGACCACCACCTCCCCCGCCGACGCCACCCGCGCCTCCTCGGTGACCTCCCCCTCGCCCGCCGACGCCGTGGCGCGCGACCTGCGCGCCCTGCCCAAGGGCCACCTGCACCTGCACATGGAGGCGGCGATCCGACCGGACTCGCTGGCCGACATGGCGGCGGGGTCGGGCGTCGTCGTGCCGATGCCGACCAGCTTCGGGGACTTCAGCGAGTTCAGCGCGACGTACCAGGGCATGCTCGTGGTCCTCGCCGAGAGCGCGAACCTCTTCCGCCTGATCGACGAGGCGATCGAGGACTGCGCCGACGAGGGCGTCGCCTACGTCGAGTTCGGGGCGAGCCCGCAGTTCTACGTCGCCACCTTCGGGTCGCTCGACGCCTCGCTGCGGGCGATGCTCGCGGCCTGCGCCGAGAGCGGCGAGCGATGGGGCGTCGAGGTCGGCCTGATGATCACGGTCGACCGCACCGAGAGCGTCGAGGCCGCGAACGAGCTGGCCCACCTGGCCGCCGCGTACGCCGACCGGGGCGTCGTCTCGCTCGGCCTCGCCAACGACGAGCGCGGCAACCCGGCGGCCCGCTACGAGGAGGCGTTCCGCATCGCCAAGCACGCGGGCCTGCTCTCGACGCCGCACGCCGGCGAGCTCGCCGGGCCGGACCAGATCGAGGAGGCGCTGGACGTCCTCGGCGCCGACCGCGTGCTGCACGGCGTGACGGCCGTGCGGAGCGAACCGCTGATGGCCCGACTGGCCGCCGAGGGCGTCTGCCTCGACGTGTGCCTCACCTCGAACGTGTTGCTCTCGGTGATCCCCACCATCGAGGACCACCCGCTGAAGCGCCTCGTCGAGGCCGGCGTGCGGTGCTCGATCAACGCCGACGACCCCATCCTGTTCGGGCCGGGTGTGCTCGCCGAGTACGAGCTGGCCCGCACGACCCTCGGTCTGTCCGACGAGCAGCTCGCCGCGTGCGCGCTGAGCTCGATCGAGTGCTCGGGCGCGTCGCCGGAACTGAAGGCCCGGGCCGTCGCCGAGATCGCGGCGTGGCTGGCGGCGTGACCGCACCCGCCTCCGCCTCGGTGGCGCCGGCCCGGCGGCTGGTCGTCGAGGGCGCACATGTCGCGACGGTCGACGCCCACGACACCGAACACGCCGGCGGGCACGTCGTCGTCGACGGAACGCGCATCGTCGCGGTCGGGCCCGGGCCCGCCCCCGCGTGGTGCACGGCCGGGCTCGCCGCACCCGGGTCGGCGGCCGGGTCGGTTCCCGGGTCCGCCGTGCCGGCTGCCGCGCCGATCCCGGTCGAGCGCGTCGACGGCCGGGGCCACCTGCTGACCCCCGGTCTGGTGAACACGCACCACCACCTCTACCAGTGGCTGACCCGCGGCATCGCGCAGGACTCGATCCTGTTCGACTGGCTCGTCGCGCTCTACCCGACCTGGGCGCGCATCGACGAGCCGCTCGTCGAGGCCGGGGCCGCCGCCGCGATCGCCGTGCTGGCCCGGTCGGGCTGCACGACCGTCGGCGACCACCACTACGTCTTCCCGGCCGGTGCCGGCGACCTCCTGGGCGGCATCGTCCGGGCCGCCGGAACGGTCGGCGTCCGCCTGCACGCCACGCGCGGCTCGATGGACCTCGGTCGGTCGCAGGGCGGCCTGCCCCCGGACTTCGCCGTCGAGACGACGGACGCCGCGCTGCGCGCCGGTCAGGAGGCGGTGGCCCGGTTCCACGATCCGTCCGGCGACGCGCGGGTCCAGATCGCGATCGCGCCCTGCTCGCCGTTCTCGGTGACGGCCGACCTGCTGCGCGAGGCCGCCGTCCTCGGACGGCAGCTCGGCGTCCGGCTGCACACCCACGGCTCCGAGACCGTCGAGGAGGACGCCTTCTGCCTCGAGCGCTTCGGCCGGACGCCGACCCAGTACCTGGAGGACCTCGGCTGGCTCGGCGACGACGTCTGGATGGCCCACTGCGTCCACCTCGACGACCACGCGATCGGACGGTTCGCCGCGACGGGAACCGGCGTGGCGCACTGCCCGTCGTCGAACGGTCGTCTCGCCGCGGGAATCGCGCCGATCGCGTCGTTGCTGCGCGCGGGGGCCCCCGTGGGGCTCGGGGTCGATGGTGCCGCGTCCAACGAGTCCGGCCAGCTCGGCACCGAGATCCGGCAGGCGGTGCTCTTCGGGCGCCTGCGCTCGGGGGCGGACGCGTTCTCGGTCCGGCAGGGACTGCGGCTGGCGACGATCGGTGGCGCTCGCGTGCTCGGGCGGGACGCCGACCTCGGCTCGATCGAGGTCGGCAAGCTCGCCGACCTCGCCCTCTGGCGCGTCGACGGGGTGGAGTTCGCGGGCATCGCCGACCCGGTGGCCGCCCTCGGGCTGGCCTCGATGCCGCCGCTGGCCCGGCTCTGGGTCGGGGGCGACGCGGTCGTGGCGGACGGCGAGCTCGTCCACGCGGACCAGGGTCTGCTCGCCGAGGGCGCCGCCCGGGCGTCGGCGGACCTGCGCGCCCGCGTCTGACGCGACCCGCGCCTCCTGCGCCCGTCGGCGTGAGCGCACGACCCGCGTTACCCGCCACGAAGTAAACACTCCGCCACGACATCTCGTGGCGGAGTGTTTACGTCGTGGCGGCGTAGCGGCCGACGCCCTCGAACAGATGCCCCGCAAACGACGAAGGCCCCTCTCGAGGAGGGGCCTTCGTGTGGTTCTCGCGAACCCGTTCTGGTGGATCTGAGGGGACTCGAACCCCTGACCCCCTGCATGCCATGCAGGTGCGCTACCAGCTGCGCCACAGACCCAGAACTGCTGCCCCTCGGAGGTTTTCACCCCGTCGGAAGCAACTCGTCTACATTACTACATTTTTTCCGGCCGCAAGTTCACCCCGACGTCAGAGGTGACGCAGGTACCCCTCGGGTCCTTCGAGGAACGACCGCCAGTGGCGCACGAGGTCGAGATCGGCCCACTCGACCGCCCGCACCCCGTGGTCGCCCACCTCGAGGATGCGAGCCCCGGGCAGGGCCGTCAGGACGGGTGAGTGAGTGGCGCAGACGACCTGCCCGCCCGTCTCGACGACGTCGGCCAGCGTGCCCATCAGGCGCAGGCACGAGCTGAAGGACAACGCGGCTTCGGGCTCGTCGAGAAGGTACAGCCCCCGACCGTCGACGTGGCTGTCGAAGGCCTGGAGAAAGCTCTCGCCGTGACTGACGTCACGGAACGCCGGATCACCGGGCTCGAACCGCCGGAACATGTCGAGAGCCGTTTCGGATCGCAGGAAGTACCCCCGGGCCGCCGTGCCCGTCAGCCGCGCACCCATCGGCGTCCGGTCGAGCTTCATCACGCGCCCGAGCGCGGATTTCTCGAGCGGCGACGACCACCGCGAATCGCTGCGACCGCCCCGCACGTCGACGCCCCAGGCCTCGGCCAGCGCCTCGACGACGGTCGACTTGCCGCTGCCGTTCTCACCCACGACGAACGTCACCGCGCGATCGAGAGCGAGCCCCTCGCCGATCAGCGACCGCACGACGGGCACCGTGAAGGGCCACTGGTCGCGGTCGGGGACGAGTGCCTCGGGGACTCGAACGCGCTCGACGATCACGCCCTCAGCCTGTCAGCCAGCACCGACACCGACTCACTCGGCGCGCGGCTCTCGGCCACGAGCCCCGAGAAGACGCGACATGCCGCTCACCTCGGGGGTGAGCGGCATGTCGTGACATCCCGCCGATGCGGCGAAACAGAGGAGGCGCGGGGCGGTCAGGCCTCGGCCGGTGCGTCGGCCGTGGCCTCGGCGGGTGAGGTGGCCGACTCGGCCAGCACGTCGAGCGGGATCGTCGGGCAGTCGCTCCAGAGGCGCTCGAGCGCGTAGTACTGACGGTCCTCGTCGTGGAAGACGTGCGCGACGACGTCACCGAAGTCGAGCAGGACCCAACGGCCCTCGGCACGGCCCTCACGGCGGAGGGTCTTGACGCCGGCCTCGAGCATCTTGTCCTCGATCTCGCCGGCGATGGCGACCACGTTGCGTTCGCTGCGGCCGGTGGCCAGCAGGAACACGTCGGTCAGGGGCAGGGGGCCGGACACGTCGAGGGCGACGAGGTCGTCGGCCTGCTTGTCGTCGGCCGCGCGTGCGGCGATCTGCAGCAGCTCGATGGCACGAGGGGTGGCTGTCACGTGTTCCTTAGGGGGTAGGTGGTGATGCGGGCCGACCGGGGTCGGTTCGGGTGGGTCGGGCCTCAGCCCAGCACCCCGGTGGCGAAGCCACCGATGATCAAGCCGATGATACCGAGGCCCACGACGCCGCCCGAGATCCCGAGGATCAGCGGCAGGTGGTTGCCCTTGGGCTGCGACGCGGCCAGCACGACGGCGCGGGTGGACGTGTGCGTGCTGATGGCTCGGCTGGCACGGACGGGCTCGGCGTCGCTCGACGCCTGCTCGGCGTCGCCCTGCTCGAGGATGCGGTCCATGTCGGAGTTGTCGATCCGGGCCTGCGAGCCGGTCGACGCCAAGCTGCGGGGCAGGTCGATCGAGCCCGTGATGATGATCTCGCCGGTCGCGTTGAGCGCACCGGTCACGTCGGCGACCTGGGCGTCGGTGAGGATCAGCGCGTTCTGCTGACCCGTGCTGGTGCCGAGCTGACGGCCCGGGACGGACTGCGCGTCGGGTTCGTCGGACTGGGTCGACCAGTGACCGGACGGCACGACGGGCGACGCGTCGGACGGCTCGTCACGCTGCTCGGGCGATGAACCGGAACCCGACGGGCGCGACGCCGTCGACGCCGCGGAACGGGACGGGGCAGGAGGCGCGATCGGCGAGCCCTGCCCGCCCCGGCCCTGCTCGTCGGACAACGCGAACGGGAAGACCGTGGGCGTCGACGTCGGCGTGGGGGTCGAGGACACCGGAGGGACCGAGGAGGCCGCACCCGTGCGACGGGGCCCCGGGGCGTCGTCCGACGCGTCGTCGTCGTCCGGTGCGGCGGACGGCACGGGGGCCGAGGCGGGGCGGACGGCTACCGGAGCCGGACCGGACGCGCCGGGCGCGGAGGCCGGACGGTCGTCGGCGGCGGGGGCGATCTCGTCGACGGTGTTGAGCGCGTCGGCCAACGGACGACGGGGTTCGGGGGCGGGGGCCTGCAGGGGCACGGGAGACGCGTCGCGGCTCTGGCTCGCGTCACGCAGCGCGCGCATCTGTCGGCGGGTCAGACCGGTGCCGGGGTCGACGACGGAACCCGGTGCGGGGGGCGGGACGTCGCGCAGCGCGGCCGACGACGGCACCGGCATCGGCACGTCACCCGTCGAGCCAGCCGCAGGGCGCGGGGCGGGCGTCGAGATCGAGGCGGGCACCACGGGCACGGCGCCGGTGATGGCCTGACCGGCCTCGCGGGCTCGCTCGAGGTCGCGGATCTGTCGCCGGGTGAGGGGCGGCTGACCGTCGGACGTGCTCATGAAACGCTCCGATACAGATGGTGCTTGGAGATGTACTGGACGACGCCGTCGGGGACCAAGTACCACACCGGAAAGTCTCGACCCACCCGGGCGCGGCAATCGGTCGACGAGATGGCCAGTGCGGGGACTTCGAGCAAGCTTACGTCGCTCTCGGGCAAACCGCTAACGCTGAGGTCGTGCCCCGGCCGGGACACGGCGACGAAGTGGGCGAGGTCCCAGAGCTCTTGGACGTCTTTCCAGTCGAGGATCTGGGCGACGGCGTCGGCGCCGGTGATGAAGAAGAGCTCGGCCGTCGGACGCAGGCGACGGATGTCGCGCAGGGTGTCGATCGTGTAGGTCGGCCCCTCGCGGTCGACGTCGACGCGGCTGACCGTGAAGGTCGGGTTCGACGCCGTGGCGATGACCGTCATGAGGTAGCGGTGCTCCGCCTCGCTGACCTCGGGTTTCATCCACGGTTGACCGGTCGGCACGAAGACGACCTCGTCGAGGTGGAACGACTGCGCGACCTCGCTGGCCGCGACCAGGTGCCCGTGGTGGATCGGGTCGAACGTGCCGCCCATGATGCCGACGCGGGGTCGCCTGACGCCCTCGCCGTCGGGCACGGTGGCGCCCGCCACGACCATCTCGCCGACCTCGGCGGTCAGTGCTTCTCGGGGTGACCGAACTCGTCGATCGGACCGTCGTGGTGGTCGAGCTTGTTCGCCTTGCGCAGCGACCGGTTGGCGACGTCGCGGTAGCTGAAGACCACGTAGCCGAGGACGAGGAACGCGATGGCGAAGACGCCGGCGATGACCGGGGCCGGGGCGATCAGCGGTGCGAGTTCTTCGTGGGCTTCGGCGAGCAGCAGCGAGGCGTCGAGCATGGGTTCTCCCGTTCAGGCGGTGACGATCGTCGGTCAGTCTACCCGCGCACCTGGCCCTGGCCCCGCACGACCCATTTGGTGCTCGTGAGTTCGGCGAGCCCCATCGGTCCGCGGGCGTGGAGCTTCTGGGTCGAGATGCCGACCTCGGCCCCGAAGCCGAACTCGCCGCCGTCGGTGAAGCGGGTCGAGGCGTTGACCATGACGACGGCGCTGTCGACCTCGGCGAGGAACCGCTCGGCGGTCGCCAGGTCGTTGGTCACGATCGACTCGGTGTGGTGGGTCGACCACCGGGCGATGTGGGCCATGGCCTCGTCGACGTCGGCGACGACCCGGACCGCGAGGTCGAGCCCCATGTACTCGGTCGCCCAGTCGTCGTCGGTCGCCGGAACCCCGTCGGGGAAGACCTCGAGCGTCCGCTCGTCGCCGTGGATCGTCACCCCGGAGGCGCGCAGGGCACCCAGCACCGGGGGCAGCAGGCGCTCCGCCGCCTCGCGGTGGACGAGCAGCGTCTCGAGCGCGTTGCACACGCTCGGGCGCTGGACCTTGGCGTTCTGCACGATGTCGACGGCCCAGCCCTCGTCGGCGCTGGCGTCGAGGAAGACGTGCACGACCCCGGCACCGGTCTCGATGACCGGCACCGTCGACTCGCGGACGACGGTGTCGATCAGCTCGGCGCTGCCCCGAGGGATCAGCACGTCGACCAGCCCCCGGGCCCGCATCAGCTCACCGGCCCCGTCGCGGCCGAACTCGTCGATGGTGACGACGGCGTCGGCGGGCAGCCCCACCTCGGCCAGCGCCTCGCGCATGACCTCGACCAGCACACGGTTGGACTGCTGCGCCGCGCTGCCGCCGCGCAGGACGGCCGCGTTGCCGCTCTTCAGGGCGAGCGCCGCGATGTCGACCGTCACGTTGGGCCGGGCCTCGTAGATCGCGCCCACCACACCGAACGGCACGCGGACCTGGTCGAGCCGCAGCCCGTTCGGCAGCACCTTGCCCCGCACCGACTCGCCGACCGGGTCGACGAGCGAGGCCACGAGCTCGGTGGCCGACGCGAGCCCGGCCAGCCGACCGGAGTCCAGCCGCAGGCGGTCCTGGAGTGACGCACCGACGCCGTTCCCACGCGCGTTCGCCAGGTCGAGCTCGTTGGCCGCGACGATGCGGTCGACGTTCGCGACCAGCGCGGCGGCGACGGCCCGCAGCCCCGCGTCCTTGCGGTCGGCCGTCGCGGTGGCGAGCACGCGCGAGGCGGCCTTCGCAGCGGTCAGCTTGTCGGTGAGCGACGGGGCCGGGGCATCGATGAGCGACATGCACGAAGCCTATGCGCCGCTCCCCCGTCCCGCGAGGCCGTCGACGGTCGACGCCGGTCGCCTCCGGTCGCCCGGACGACACCCCGGGAGGCGCGGGTCAGGCCGGTCGCCCGCCCGCGGAACCGGCGTCCCCCGTCGCAGGTCCCGACCCCGCGCCTCCCGCCGCCTCGAAGAAGGTGCCGACCTGTTCGCCCGCGAGTGCCCGGGCGACGTTGCCGGTGCTCGTCACGAGGACGGGCGTGCCGGCCTCGGCCGCGAACCGGGCGGCCGCGACCTTCGTGCCCGCGCCTCCCGTCCCGACGCCGGCCGCGCCGGCCTCGCCGAAGGTGACCCCGGCGAGCTCGTCCCCGAAGGGCACGTCGACGATCGCGACGGCGCCGGGTTCGTGCGGCGGTCGGGTGTACAGGGCGTCGACGTCGCTGAGCAGGACGAGCGCGTCGGCACCGATCAACTGCGACACCAGCGCCGCGAGCCGGTCGTTGTCGCCGAAGCGGATCTCGTGGGTCGCGACGGTGTCGTTCTCGTTGACGATCGGCAGGATGCGCAGCTCGAGCAGGCGCTCCATGGCACGCTGGGCGTTGCTGCGGTGGGTCGGGTTCTGCATGTCGCCGGCGGTCAACAGCACCTGACCGGCCACGATGCCGTAGCGGCGCAGACTCTGCTGGTACCGGTAGATGAGGACGTTCTGCCCGACCGCGGCGGCCGCCTGCTGGGTGGCGAGGTCGGTCGGACGGGAGTCGACCCGCAGGTGCGGCAGGCCCGTGGCGATGGCCCCGGACGAGACGAGCACGACCTGGGCGCCCCGACCGTACGTCGCGGCGAGGGCGTCGACCAGCGGCTCGATCTGGCCCGCGTTGTCACCGCTGATCGACGACGAGCCGACCTTGACCACGATGCGGCGGGCCGTGCCGAGGCCGGCGCGGTCGACGACGCCCCCGGTCACGCCCGCTCGTCGCCTTCGACGTCGTCGCCCTCTTTGACCAGGAACCCCTCGTCGTCGGTCCACAGGCCGGCGGCGCGTTCGCGCTGCAGCTCGGCGCGGGCCTCGGCCTTGGCGTCCATGCGCTCGAAGTATTCTTCGCGACGCTGGTTGCGGGTCGGACGGTCGTTCTGGATCAGGCGCGGGTCGGTGCCACGGGCGCTCGTCATCAGCTCGGCCGTCGAGGTGAGGGTGGGCTCCCAGTCGAAGACGATGCCGCCCTCGGGGCCGATGACGACCGTCGAACCGGCCTGCGCACCGGCCTTGAACAGGGCGTCCTCGACGCCGATGGCGTTGAGCCGGTCGGCGAGGTAGCCCACGGCCTCTTCGTTGTTGAAGTCGGTCTGCACGACCCAGCGCTCGGGCTTCTGGCCCAGGATGCGGTACACGTTGCCGTAGGTTCCGCCCTCGACCCTGATGACGAAGGGCTTCTCGTTGACGGCGCGGGGGCGCATGACGATGCGAGGAGGCGCGGGGCGGGCCGCGATCTCGGCTCGGCTGGCCTCGACGACGTCGGCCAGGGCGAAGGACAGGTTGCGCAGGCCCTCGTGGCTCACGGCGGAGATCTCGAAGACGCGGTAGCCGCGGGCCTCGAGCTCGGGCGTGACGAAGTCGGCCAGCTCGCGACCGTCGGGCACGTCGACCTTGTTCAGCGCGATCAGTTGCGGGCGGTCGAGCAGCGGCTTCTGGCCGTCGGGGACGGGGTAGGCCTCGAGTTCGCGCAGGATGACGTCGAGGTCGGTCAACGGGTCGCGGCCGGGGTCGAGGGTCGCGCAGTCGAGGACGTGCAGCAGCGCCGAGCAGCGCTCGACGTGGCGCAGGAACTCGAGCCCGAGTCCCTTGCCCTCGCTGGCACCCTCGATCAACCCGGGGACGTCGGCGACCGTGTAGCGCGTGTCGCCCGACTCGACGACGCCGAGGTTGGGGTGCAGCGTCGTGAAGGGGTAGTCGGCGATCTTCGGCTTCGCGGCCGAGAGGGCCGCGACGAGGCTCGACTTGCCGGCCGACGGGTAGCCCACCAGGGCGATGTCGGCGACGACCTTGAGTTCGAGCAGCACGTCCCCGGCCCAGCCGGGGGTGCCGAGCAGGGCGAAGCCGGGGGCCTTGCGCTTGGTGGACGAGAGGGCCGCGTTGCCCAGGCCGCCGATGCCGCCCTCGGCGGCGACGTAGCGCATTCCGGGCTCGACCATGTCGATCAACTCGGTGCCGTCGGCGGACTTGACGACCGTGCCCACGGGGACGACGAGTTCGAGGGTCTCGCCGTTGGTGCCGGCACGGTGGTCTCCCATGCCGAAGCCGCCGTTGTCGCTGGACCGGTGCGGAGCACGGTGGAACCCGAGCAGCGTCGTGACGCCGGTGTCGCTGACGATCACGACGTCACCGCCGTGACCGCCGTTGCCGCCGTCGGGGCCGGCCAGCGGCTTGAACTTCTCGCGCTTGACGGACACGCAGCCGTTGCCGCCGTTGCCGGCGCGGAGGTGGAGGGTCACTTGGTCGACGAATGTGGCCATGAGGTGCTTGATCTCTTTGTCTGTGCGTGCCGGTGCGAGCTGCCCGGGTCAAACACGTCTGGGGCGAGCAGGATGCTCGCCCCAGACGGTGCGACCCGCGAGGGGCCGCCGATGCGGGTCGTGTGCCGACGCCGCGTGGTGGTGCTAGACCGTCGCCGTCGCGGAGGCGACGATGTTGACGACCTTGCGGCCGCCCTTGGCGCCGAACTCGACCGAACCGGGGGCGAGGGCGAAGAGGGTGTCGTCGCCGCCGCGGCCGACGTTGACGCCGGGGTGGAAGTGGGTGCCGCGCTGGCGGACGATGATCTCGCCGGCGAGGACGACCTGGCCGCCGAAGCGCTTCACGCCGAGGCGCTGTGCGTTCGAGTCACGACCGTTGCGGGTGGACGATGCGCCCTTTTTGTGTGCCATGTGTTCTCAGCCCCTGGTTCAGTTGATCGAGGTGATCTTGACGCGGGTCAGGTCGGCACGGAAGCCCATGCGACGCTTGTAACCGGTCTTGTTCTTGTAGTTCTGGATGACGATCTTCGGGCCGCGCAGGTCGTTCAGCACCTCGGCGGTGACGGTGATCTTCGCCAGCTCGTCGGCGGCCGAGATGACCGTGTCACCGTCGACGTGCAGCACGGCGGGAAGGGTGATGGCGTCGCCTTCGGCGGCCTTGAGACGGTCGAGGGTGACGATCGTGCCGACCTCGACCTTCTCCTGCCGACCACCGGCGCGCACGACTGCGTAGACCATGTCTGTTCCTTAAGATTTGTGGGGTGTCCGGCGCGACGCGACCTCGAGCCTGCGCGCACCAACCGCCCATCGTACAGGGGGCCGCGGGGGCCGTCAACGCGATCGCCGGCCGGCCCTGCGCCTCCTCCGTTCGGGGGCTCGTGCGCCCGGGGGCGGGCCGACGACTACCATCCAGGGCGTGATCCTGATCGACGAGGCCGTGTGGCCGGCCCACGACACCCTGTGGGCACACCTGGTGAGCGACGACTCCTACGACGAGTTGCACGCCTTCGCCGCGCGTCACGGCATCCCCCGCCGGGGGTTCGACCACGACCACTACGACGTGCCCGAGTCACGACGGGCCGAATTGATCGCCGGGGGCGCCGTCGCCGTGACGGGCCTCGACCTGGCCCGACGTCTCGAGCGCAGCGGACTCCGGGTGTCCCAGCGGATCAAACGCGGCCTGACGGCCTGAGCCACCCGTCCACCCGGGCGCTTCCGCCCCGGCGCGGTCACCAGGTCGTGTCGAAGCCCTCGTAGCTGGCCACGACGGCGCCCGAGGCGATGTCGACGATCGTGGTGGTGACCCCGTCGGCCACGGGGTCGATCGTGTACGAGTAATCCGTCGGCGTCGTCGCGTCCCCGACCGACTGGACCGCGAGGTACTGCCCGTTCGGGGAGACGTCGAAGCCCTCGACCACTCCGGATGCGCTCGGGGGCTGCCAGAGCGTCCGCGACGTGGTGCCGTCGTCGGCGACGACGAGCGTGCGGTACGTCAGTCCGTCGTCGGAGGGCACCGACACCTGCTGCACGACGTGGTCGGAGTCGAGGGCCACGAGGGGGCCGGCGAACGGGAGGACCCCGTCGACCGGGGCGGGCGCCCGGGGGCGCTCGTCCCCCGTGGCGAGGTCGACGACCATGGACGCGATCGCCGACGCGGCGATCAGGGTCGTGCCGTCGAGCGAGACGCCCTGCAACAGCGAGTACGTGCCGACCGGCCGGACCGGGTCGACTCCCGACAGGTCGATCACGCTCACCGAGTCGTCGACGGCCTGGACGACGACGACGTCCTCACCCGGCACGAAGGCCCAGTCGGTCGGTTCGACGGGCTGCCCGGACAGGCCGAGGACCGGGGACACCGCCCGCTGCCCCTGCAACGGCAGCGTGTAGAGCGTCTCGACGTCCGAGTCCGTGGGACGGAACGAGAACGCCAGCGTCGTGGTGGCTCGATCGGCGGCGAAGCGCGTGATCAGGCCCGGCCGGTCGGGCACGGGCAGGGTCTCGACGGCGGCCCCGTCGAGCGACACGAGGCTGAGGCTGCTCTGCGCCCCGTCGTCCGTGACGACCGCGACCGCCGAGTCGAACACCTCGTAGGCCTGGATGCGCGGCGCCGACCAGACGGTCGTGCGGTCCGAGCCCCGCAGCCCGGCTCGTTCGATGCGGTCGTCGGCCCCGCCCGTGCCTCGCACGAGCCGGTACAGCGTCGCCGGGGGCGTGCTGAACCGCGCCTCCAGGGTCGAGGTCTGTCGTTGGTAGACGCTCGAGACGCCGCCGATGCGGACGTGGTAGTCGGTGTCGTAGGCGAGCCGGCCGGTGAAGGTCACCGCGACCACGTCGCCCGAGGTCTGCACCGTGAACGCGGCCGCGGGCGTCACGACCACCTGCGACGCGTCGACGTGGGCGAGCGCCTGGTTGGCGAACACCCGCAGTTGTTGGCCGGGGCGCTCGACCACGGCCGTCGTGTCGACCTGCGTCTCGCCCGCCTTCGGGCCCTGGAAGTAGGTCAGTCCGACGAAGGCGGCGCAGAGCACCGCGAGGACGGTGACGACGGCGATCCATCGCGTGCGCCACCGGGCGCCGGCCTCACGGGCGTCCTCCTCGGTGAGGAACACGGGGTCGGAGGCGAACGGGTCGGGCGTGGCCCCTCCCGTCGTGCCCCGGCCCCGCCCGCCCTCAGTAGAGGTACGGGTCACTGGGCTGTCCCACGGTCGTGACGTCGTCGGGCACGAGGGCGACGGGGTCCTGGCTCGAGCTGCTGCGGTTGGTGTCGAAGCCACCCGTGACCTCGACCCAGTCGTCTGCGGCGACCTGGTCCTGCCACCCCGGCAGGTAGACCGGGACGCCGACGGGCTGGGCGTCGACCGCGCAGCACGTGATGACGAAACGCGAGACGTAGAACACGTCGTCGGGATCGGTGTCGGACGGCGTGACGAAGCCGACCACGTCCGCGGTCTTGCCCTCGTAGAAGGCGAGGTCGGTCGTCTGCCTCAACAGGCCGGCCCAGTCGAGGACGCTGAACGACCGGTAGGCATCCGAGGAGGCGCCGGTCGCGTCGGCCACGGTCGTACGGTCGAGCGCCGCGGTCGACGAGTTCACGTCGCGCTGGCCGGCCGTGGCGCTTGTCAAGGTGGCCGGGGGCAGGGCGACGACGGCGATCGCGACGGCGGCGGTGACGGCCACGCCCACCGAGAAGGCGAGGCGGCGGGCTCCCGTGGCGACCGGTCGGCGGCGGCGCGGACGGAGCCCGTCCTCGACCGCGGGCACCTCGGCCGCGTCGAGACGTCCGTCGTGGTCGTGGTCGTGGTCATGGCCGGCGTCGTGGTCGTGGCCGTCGTGGGCGTCGTCACCCCGGACGGGCGAGAACGCCAGAGTGGCCAGCGACAACGACATGCCGATGACGATCATCACGACCGTGAAGACGTCGTACCGGGGGTGGATGTACAGCACGAGCTGACCGGTCGCGGCGAGCCAGAGGGTGGCGACGCCGACGACGAGCGTCAGCAGCACCCCCTGCCAGCGGTCGAGCAGTCGGCGCCAGGGGCGAGGAGCAGGGCTAGGCGACATAGTTGACCACCAGTCCGATCGCGGCACTGGTCAGGGCCACCACGAGGGTGACCTGCCCGAGCACCTTGGGTGTGTAGGTCGTCCGCAGCAGGGCCAGCATCTTGACGTCGATGATGGGGCCGAAGACGAGGAAGGCGGCGATGCCGCCGGGCATGAACGTCGAGGCGAACGGCAGCACGAAGAACGCGTCGACGTTCGAACAGATCGAGATGACGAAGGCCAGCACCATCATCGCCAGCACCGACCAGACCGGGTTGCTGCCGAGCGTGACGAGCACCGACCGCGGAACGATCGTCTGGATCGCGCCCGCGATGGCCGCGCCGATGAAGAGCGCGGGCATCATGGTCGACATCTCGCGGCGGAACAGGTCGACGCTCTTCGCCGTGCGACCCCGCCCGTGCGCATGGCCGTCGTCGACCCGGCACTCGGCCGCGAACGAGGAGGTCAGCAGGCTCTGCTGGTTCGGGTGCTTGCTGAACAGCCAGCCGATCAGGTTCGCGATGACGAACCCGCCGATCAACCGGGCCACGAGGATGCCGTTGTCCCACCCGAACGCCTGGTGCGTGGTGATGATGGTGATCGGGTTGAGGATCGGTGCCGCGAGCAGGAAGGTCATCGACTCGGACACCGTGAAGCCCTTGAGCACGAGCCCCCGCGCCAAGGGCACGTTGCCGCACTCGCAGACGGGCAGGAACATGCCGAGGAACGAGATGACCGCGCGACGGGGCAGCCCTCGCTTCGGCAGCCACGACGAGAAGAACGCCTGCGGCAGCCACTCCTGCACGATGATCGACAGGACGATGCCGAGCAGGACGAACGGCATCGACTCGACGATGACGCTGATGGTCAGCGTGACGAAGTCCTGCAGCGCGTTCGGCAGCAGGCCCGGGCCGAGGAGGGGCGAGGCGAGGCGGACCGCCACGAGCACGGCGAGCACGAGTCCACCGGCCACGAGCAGCGGGACGCGGGACGGCGCACGGCGCGCACGACGTCCGACGCCGTGCCCGGCGTGCTCGGTGCGCTCCCGGACGGGAGCGCTCACCGGTCGTCCCCGCTCGGCTCGGCGGGGGGCGCGAAGCGCGACCAGTCGTCCGGCGCGGGGGTCGGGTGCGCCGGTACGACGGGACGCTCGGGCGGGGCGACGGGGGCCGAGGGCCCCGCGGCGGCGACCGTCGGGACGCGGGTGAGCCGGTCGTCCGAGACGGCAGGAGGCGCGGTGCGGTCGTCCACGTCGGTCGCGTCGGCCTCCGCCTCGGCCTCGGCGTCCCGGGGCCCGGGCTCGACCGCCCAGACCTCGTCACCGTCGCCGCCGCCCAGCCAGAGTCGGGCGAGCACGGCACCGGCGACGAGCAGGGCCGTGTCGACGATGCCGGCCGACAGCGGGATGGTCGTCAGGTAGAGGGCGAGGTTCACCCAGGTGCCGCCGTCGATCGAGAGGACGATGCCCGGGACGATGCCGACGACCGCCAGCGCGATCGTCCCGACGCCGCCCGCGACGACCGCGTGGCGGACCACCGTCCGGAGGTCGGACCGGGGCGTCAGCGGCTTCGTCGCGGCGAGCACGGCGAACGAGGCGACGTAGAACGGGAACGGGTAGAGCACGAAGCTGCCGAGGAACTGTCCGACCGGCGTCGCGACGAACCCGCTGGGGAACGCCGTCACCGAGAAGCCGACCGCCGACCCGACGAGTGCGACGAGCCCGAGGGCGAAACGGGCCACCAGGACGACGGCGAGGGCCGTGCCCGCCATGAGCAGGCGCTCGCGCCCCTCGGGCCCCGAGGCCGCGACGGACGCAGCCCGGAACCTCGACCTGACGGTCGGGGTTCCGGGCTGGGTCAGAGGCACGAGGTCACCCTAGACGACTCACAGATCGTCGGAGCTGACCCCCACGCCGAGGATGAACGGACCGGACTCGCCGGACGTCGTCGGCTCGGCCGGAGCCGCCGCGGTCGTGCCCTGGCTGGAGGCGCGGCGCGAGCGCGAACGCCCCTGTCCGGGCTGCTTCGGCTCGGGCAACGCACCCAACACCGAGTCGAGCAGCTGCTCGGCGTCCTGGCTGCTGATGCGACGCGGCTCGCGACGCGTGGTGGCGACAGGGATGTCGAGGATCGCGACCGTGGCGTCCGGGGTCGAGACCGTGGCCGACGAGCGGCGACGCTCCGTGGTCTTGGCGACCGGCGCCTCCGTGGGTTCGTCGACGGGTGCGGCCACGGCAGCTGCCGGAACCGACCGCTCGGCCGGGGCGGCCGCGGGGACCTCGATCACACCGGCGCTCGAGTCGGCGGGAGCCGACTCGGAGGGCGTCGACTCGGCGGCGTCCTCGCCGGTCTCGCGCGCGGCACGTGACGAACCACGGCGACCCTTGCGGCCCGAACGCCCGCGACGGCCTTCGTCCGCCTGGTCACCGGCTGCCTCGGCGACCGGCTCGGCCTTCGCGGCGCTCGCGGCGGCGGCGTCGATGGCGGCCTCGACGGCCGCCGCGGCCTGGCTGGCCGCGTCGTCGTCCTTGCCGCCGCCTTCTTCGGCGTGGGCGATGGTGCTCGCCGCGATGCGCGAGAGGGCGTTCTTCACGTCGTCGGTGATGGCGTGGGTGCCCGTCGTGGGGTGTGCCCCACCGGTCGGCGCCGAGGGGCCGCCGCGACCGGACTGCGGCCCGGTGCCGGCACCGGAGCCCGTGTTGTGGCCGGCGCCGCCCGACTTGCCGGGCCCACCGGCCTGGCCGCCACGTCGACGGTCGCCCTGCTGGCCGCCCTTGCGGGGCTGTTGTTCTTGGACGCGCGCGGCACTGCCGGCCTCGGAGAACGACTCGGCCAGGCCGAGTCCCAGCTTCTTGCGCGTCATCTGGACGAGCCCGAGCGACGTGACCTCGGCCACCTGGTGCTTGGTGCGGTCGCGGCTGAGGCACTCGACCAGGCGACGCAGCACGAGGTCACGGTTGGACTCGAGCACCATGTCGATGAAGTCGACGACGATGATGCCGCCGATGTCGCGCAGACGCAGCTGACGGACGATCTCTTCGGCGGCCTCGAGGTTGTTCTTCGTGACCGTCTCTTCGAGGTTGCCGCCCGAGCCGACGAACTTGCCGGTGTTGACGTCGACGACGGTCATCGCCTCGGTGCGGTCGATGACGAGCGAACCGCCCGAGGGCAGCCAGACCTTGCGGTCGAGCGCCTTCTCGATCTGCTCGTTGAGGCGGTACTCGTCGAACGCGTCCTTGTCGCCCTCGTAGCGCTTGACGCGGTCCATGAGGTCGGGTGCCACGGCCGACAGGTAGGACTGCAGCGTCTCGAAGGCCTCGTCGCCGTCGATGACCATCTCGTGGAAGTCCTCGTTGAAGACGTCGCGCACGATCTTGATCAGCAGGTCGGGCTCGGAGTGCAGCTGGTTCGGGGCGTTGCCCGCCGCGACCTTCTTCTCGATGTCGGCCCATTGGTTCGTGAGGCGCTTGACGTCGAGGGTCAACTGCTCTTCGGTCGCGCCCTCGGCCGCCGTGCGCACGATGACGCCGGTGTTCTCGGGCAGCGCCTCTTTGAGGATCTTCTTGAGGCGCGCACGCTCGGTGTCGGGCAGCTTGCGGCTGATGCCGTTCATCGAGCCGTTGGGCACGTAGACGAGGTAGCGTCCCGGCAGCGAGATCTGGCTCGTGAGACGAGCACCCTTGTGGCCGACGGGGTCCTTCGTGACCTGGACGAGCACGCGGTCGCCGGGCTTGAGGGCCAGCTCGATGCGACGGGGCTGGTTGCCGGTCGACAGGGAGTCCCAGTCGACCTCGCCCGAGTAGAGGACGGCGTTGCGGCCACGTCCGATGTCGACGAACGCGGCCTCCATGCTGGGCAGCACGTTCTGCACGCGACCGAGGTAGACGTTGCCGATGAGCGACACGTTCTGCGCCTTGGCGACGTAGTGCTCGGCCAGCGTGCCGTCCTCCATGACGCCGATCTCGATGCGGTCGCCCGACGAGCGGACGATCATCTTGCGATCGACGCTCTCGCGACGGGCGAGGAACTCGGCCTCGGTGATGACGGTGCGGCGGCGTCCGGCGTCGCGGCCGTCGCGGCGGCGCTGCTTCTTCGCCTCGAGACGCGTCGAACCCTTGATTCGCTGCGGCTCGGTGATGAGCTCCGCCTGTCGCGGGGCACGGTCGCGGTCGCGACCGCGGGTCTCGGAGTCGCGCTCCTCGCGGTCCTGCGAGCGGCCGCGCTGACGACGGCGCGAGGCGGGCTGCTGCTCGCGCTCGTCGCGCTCGTCGCGGTCGTCGCGCTCGTCGCGCTCGTCGTCGCCGTCGTCGTCCCACGAGTCGTCGCGGTCGTAGCGGTCGTCACGGTCGTCCCGCTGTCGTCGACCGGGGCGTGCCGGCAGGACGGTGATCTCGGGCGCGTGGAAGATCAGCGACGTGGTCGTCAGGTTCGCCGGGATCGGCGACCCGGACGACTCGTCGGTCGACGCGTCGTCGGCCTGGGCCGGCTGGGTCGCCGCGGCGACGAACGCCTCGGCGACGGCGTCGGTCGCGTTCTGCTCGGAGGTCGGGGCCTGGGCCGCGACCTGCTCGTCGGTGGTCTCGGTCTCGTGGGTCACGGGTGATGCCTCCTGGGCGTCGTCTGTCGTCCGGACGGGTGAAGGGAGTGCTGCTCGCTGCGCGTCGGGGGTCGCCGCCGGGGCGGCGTCGACCGCCGCCTGGCGAGCCCTGAGGCCTGCGAACAATCCCCTTCTCTTCTTCGGACGTCCGTCGTTGTCTGTGTTGTCGTTCACCACTTGCGGTGCGCTCCTCGCCCCGCCGAGGCCATGCCGTCGGCAGGAATTCTCGTGTCGTGGTCGGGCGGTGACGTCGCACCTGCCCCTGACCACCGCGCCCTCTCACGGCGCGCCTTGTCGGACACGTCACGTTCGGTCATCCGGGGTGTCGACCGACCTGCGGTCGTCGCCCTCGATGTCGTTCGTCGACGTGCTGTTCTTCGTGTCGCCTTGCTGGTTCGGAACTGGCCATCCGACGATGAGCGCCTGCGCTCTGGCCCGGTTTCGGCTCGACCTCGTCGAGAACGCGATCTCTCGCGTGACGACGACGGCCGGCAGTGCCCGGTAAGCCTGGATCTCGGGGCCTGGGCCCCACGACTGGCTCGATTATCGCACGCCCAGGCCGGTGCGGGGTCAAAGCGGACGCCCCGACGGCCCGTGCGATACTGCTCACCGTGACCGTCGAGACGCCTCGGGCCGTGACCCTGCCCACCGGCCGCACCCCGTTCGTGGCCGCCGTGCTGCTGATCGTCGCCGGCCTCGGCGGCCTGGTGGGGGCCTTCGCCCTCACCCTCGACAAGTTCCGGCTGCTCGAGAACCCGGGCGCGGCGCTCGGCTGCGACGTCAACCCGTTCGTGGGCTGCTCGCCGGTCATCAACAGCTGGCAGGCCTCGCTCTTCGGCTTCCCCAACCCGATCCTCGGCCTGATCGGCTTCGCCGCCCCCGTGGCGGTGGGTCTCGGCCTCCTCGCCGGTGCCCGCTTCGCCCGGTGGTTCTGGCTGGCGTTCAACCTCGGGCTGCTGCTCGCCTGGGTCTTCGTCACCTGGCTCTTCACGCAGACGGTGTTCGTCATCGGGGCGCTCTGCCCGTGGTGCATGCTCGTCTGGCTCTTCACCATCCCGCTGTTCTGGGTCTTCACGGTGTGGGGCGCGGCCCGCGGCGTCACCGTCCCCGTGGGGCCGCTCCAGCGGGCGGCGGCACGCTTCCTCCCGTACTCGTGGGTCCTGCCGGTGCTCAACTACATCGTCGTCGCCACGACCATCGTCGTCGTGTTCCCGCTGCTGCTGCCGACGCTGTTCGGCTGACCCGCCCCTCCTCTCGTCCCGGGGCGGCCGACCCCGCGACGTCCGTCGCGCTCAGGCTGCTCCCAGCAGATTCGAGGACGACCTCGCCAGTCTGGTCGGACGACCACCGAGCCACGACGAGGACTGATGACGCCACCCACCGACTCCCCCGCCAGCAAGAAGGAACGCCGAGAGGCGGCCCGCGAGAAGGCCCGCATCACCCGTGAGGCCGAGGCCCGTCGGCGCCGACGCAACAAGTGGCTCCTGCAGGGCGGCCTGGTGGTCGGCGTGGTGGCGGTCCTCGCGATCGTCGCGCTCGTCATCACGCAGTCGATCAAGCCGGCCGGTCCCGGCCCCGCGAACATGGCGAGCGACGGTCTCGTGCTCGAGGGGTCGAACGGTGCCGTCACCGCCGTGCCGAGCGGGGCCCTCGCGGCCGACGCGACGCCGACCCCGGCCCCGAGTGCGACCGGCGACGTGCCGTCGATCGTGGTCTACCTCGACTACATGTGCCCGTTCTGCGGCCAGTTCGACACGACGAACGCCCAGCAGCTCGACGAGGCCGTCTCGAGCGGCGCCGCCACCCTGGCGATCCACCCCATCGGGTTCCTCGACAACGCCTCGCAGGGCAGCCGGTACTCGACGCGCGCCGCCAACGCCTTCGCCTGCGTCGCGAACCACGAGCCCGACAAGGCGCTCGACGTCAACACGGCCCTGTTCGCGCAACAGCCCGAGGAGAACACCCGGGGTCTGACGAACGACGAGCTCGTCACCCTGGTTCAGGGTGCCGGGGCGACCGACGAGCAGATCCCGTCGTGCATCAAGGGGGGCGACTTCGAGGACTGGGTCGCCTCGGCCACCCAGCGGGCGTTGAACGACCCGATCCCGAACTCGTCGCTCGACAAGCTCGCGAGCACCCCGCTCGTCCTGGTGAACGGCCAGCAGTACCAGGGCTCGCTGACCGATGCGAGCACCTTCGCGCAGTTCGTCGCCGAGGTGCAGAACGGCGCCCCGACCGGCGACACCAGCACGGGCGAGACCGGTGGCTCGACGGCGACGCCGACCCCCTGACGACGCGACCCGTCGACACGACCGAGCCCGCGCCTCCTGATGGACTCAGGAGGCGCGGGCTCGGTGGTCTCCGGCGTCACGCCGGCGGGTGGCTCAGAACCAGAGGGCCAGCTCGCGCGCGGCGCTCTCGGGGCTGTCGCTGCCGTGCACCAGGTTCTGCTGGACCTTCAAGCCCCAGTCGCGGCCGAGGTCGCCACGGATCGTGCCGGGGGCCGCGGTCGTCGGGTCGGTCGTGCCGGCCAGCGAGCGGAAGCCCGCGATGACGGCGTCGCCCGCGATGCGCAGCGCGACGGTCGGGCCGCTCTGCATGAACTCGACGAGGGGCTCGTAGAACGGCTTGCCCACGTGCTCCTCGTAGTGCTTCGCGAGCAGGTCGCGGTCGGCCTGCACGAGGCGGACGTCGACGAGCGAGTACCCCTTGGCCTCGATGCGGCGCAGGATCTCGCCGGTCAGGCCGCGGGCGACGCCGTCGGGCTTGACGAGGACGAGTGTTTCTTCGAGATCGGACATTGCTCCTCTTTCGGTGGGTGGCGGATGGCTCGCGGGCGGTCGCCCGGAGGACGGGTCGGGGGGTCTCGGCTCAGGCCACGTCGCCGGGGGCGTCGCGCAGCCGGGCGGCGTTCATGCGGTCGAGCTGCGTGCCCTTGACCAGGCAGTAGGTCCAGATGGCGACGAACAGGGCGGCCACGACGAACATGACCGGATCGAGGAACCCACAGGCCACGAGACCCAGCTGGACGAGCCAGCCGAGGGCGACGCCCCACCGCCAGCGCAGGGTCTGCGAGATCAGCAGCGTCAGGACGATCGCGGCGAGGCCTCCGCCCCAGGCGACGCCGGCCGGCAGCAACTGCCGCCCGAAGACCACGAGGGTGACGAAGAACAGCGTCATCGCCTCGAGCACGAGGACGATCGAGAGCAGGCTCTCGGCCGCCCCGCGGCGTCGACGGGGGCGCGGCGCGCGTCCGCCGGCTCCGGCTCCGGCTCCGGCGGGAGGCGGTGCCGTCGTCACGAGAGCCCCTCGGGCTGCTGCGAGAGGGCGATGACGTCGCCGACCAGCGTGATCGAACCCGTCACGACGACGCCGCCGGGCTCGTCGCCCTCGACCTCGTCGGCCAGGTCGCGCGCCGTGCGCAGGGCCGCCACGAGGTCGGTCTCGACGACGACGCGGTCGGCACCCACGACGCCCACCGCGATGGCGGCGAGCTCGTCGGCGTCGATCGCCCGGTCGGACTGCGAGCTCGTCACGACGAACTGGGTGACCGTGGGCGCCAGGGCGCGGACGATGCCCGCGGCGTCCTTGTCGGCCAGCACGCTGAGCACCGCGACGACGCCGCCGAACTGGAAGTAGTCGTCGAGCGCCTTGGCGAGGGCGCGGGCGCCGTGCGGGTTGTGCGCCGCGTCGACCAGGATCGTCGGCTCGTTGGCGACGATCTGCAGACGGCCGGGCGACGTCGCACTCGCGAGTCCCTCGGCGAGCACCTCGTGGTCGAGCGGCTGCGACCCGCCGCCGAGGAAGGACTCGACGGCCGCGACCGCGACGGCCGCGTTCTGGGCCTGGTGGTCTCCGAACTGCGGCAGCAGCAGATCGTCGTAGCGGCCCGCGAGCCCGCGGATCGTGACGACCTGGCCGCCGACCGCGACGGTGGTCGACTCGACGCCGAAGGCGGTGCCCTCGACCGCGAGCGACCCCTCGCTCAACTCGACGGCACGTTCGAGTTCGACCAGGGCTTCGGGGGTCTGCGACGCCGAGACCACGGCGGCCGTGGGCTTGACGATCCCGGCCTTCGTGCGGGCGATCTCGGCCACGGTCGAGCCGAGACGGTTCTGGTGGTCGAGGGCGATGGGGGTGAAGACGGCGACCTGGCCGTCGGCCACGTTCGTGCTGTCCCATTCGCCCCCCATGCCGACCTCGAGCACGACCACGTCGGCCGGAGCGTCGGCGAAGCAGGCGAAGGCGAGCACCGTCAAGGCCTCGAAGAAGGTCAGGGCGGGCTCGCCCGAGGCCTCGAGGTCGGTGTCGACCATGGTCAGGTAGGGCTGGATGTCGTCCCAGTTGGCGACCAGGCGCTCGTCGCTGATCGGCTCGCCGTCGACGACGATGCGCTCGTTGAGGTGCACGAGATGCGGGCTCGTCATGAGCCCGGTGCGCAGGCCGTGCGCCCGCAGGATGCTCTCGATCATCCGGCTGGTCGACGTCTTGCCGTTCGTGCCGGTGAGGTGGATGACCGGGTAGGCCCGCTGCGGGTCACCCAGCAGTTCGACGGCGCGCCGGGTCGGCTCGAGCCGGGGCTGCGGGGCCTGCTCGCCGATGCGTGCCAGCAGCTCGTCGTGGACGCGCCGCGCGCCGGCCGCGAACTCGCCTCCCTGCTCGTCGGCGGGGTCGCCCTGACGGTCGTTCTTCTTCGGGGTCATGCGCGTCGTACCTCCACGACGACGGCCGAGCCGGGGCCCGATCCGACGACGGTCTTCTCGGGCCTGTCGCCGACGCCCTCGTGGACGTCGACGATCAGCTCGGTGGTCAGGGTCTCGCGAGAGATCAGCTCGCGGTGTGCCTCGACGGCGGCGGCCGCGGCGGCGTCGGTCGTGAGCGTCGTCGTGATGCGGTCGGACACGTCGAGGTCGGCGACCTTGCGGGCCTGCTGGACGGCGCGGACGACGTCGCGAGCCAGGCCCTCGGCCTCGAGCTCGGGCGTCGTCGCGGTGTCGAGCAGCACGAAGCCGCCGTCACCGACGAAGGCGAGGGCGCTCGACGCGTCCGCGACCGCCAGCTCGAGGGTGAACTCCCCCGGCAGCAGCTCGACGCCGCCGACGACGACGTTCTCGCCCGCGGGCTGCCAGTCGCCCTTCTTCGCCGCGGGGATGACCTGCTGCACCTGCTTGCCGATGCGGGGGCCCGCGGCCCGGGCGTTGACGGTGAGCTTGCGGGTGACTCCGTACTCGCCGAGGCTCTCCTCGGTCAGGCGGGTCACGACGACCCGCTTGACGTTGAGTTCGTCACGCACGATGTCGGCGAACGCCTCGAGGCCTGCCGGGTCGGGCGTGACGACCGTCAGACGGGCCAGCGGCAGACGGACGCGCAGCCCCTGGGACTTGCGCAGCGCCAGACCGCTCGACGCGACGGCGCGGACGGCGTCCATCGCGGTCACGAGAGCGTCGTCGGCCGGGAACGCCGAGGCGTCGGGCCAGTCGGTCAGGTGCACCGAGCGCCCCCCGGTGAGGCCCTTGTAGACCTCGTCCGCGACGAGCGGGGCGAGCGGGGCCGCGACCCGTGTGAGCGTCTCGAGCACCGTGAAGAGGGTGTCGAACGCGTCGACGTCGTCGCCCGACCAGAACCGGTCGCGCGAGCGTCGGACGTACCAGTTGGTCAGCACGTCGGCGAAGTCACGCAGCGTCGCGGTGGCCCGCGGCGTGTCGAGGGCGTCGAGCGCGGCCTCGACGTCGGACACCAGGAGGCGCGTCTTCGCGAGCAGGTAGCGGTCGAGGACGTCGCTCGAGTCGGTTCGCCACTGCGCGTCGTAACCGGGGGCGGCATGCCGACCCGCGCCTCCGGACGCGGCGTTGGCGTAGAGCGAGAAGAAGTACCAGGTGCTCCACAGCGGCAGCAGGAACTGTCGGACGCCCTCGCGGATGCCCTCTTCGGTGACGACGAGGTTGCCGCCGCGGATCACCGAGCTCGACATGAGGAACCAGCGCATGGCGTCGGCCCCGTCGCGGTCGAACACCTCGCTGACGTCCGGGTAGTTGCGCAGGCTCTTCGACATCTTCTGACCGTCGGAGCCGAGCACGATGCCGTGGCTGATGACGTTCGAGAAGGCCGGGCGGTCGAACAGCGCGGTGGACAGCGTGTGCAGCGTGTAGAACCAGCCGCGGGTCTGACCGATGTACTCGACGATGAAGTCGGCAGGGCTGTGCTCGTCGAACCACTGCTGGTTCTCGAACGGGTAGTGCACCTGGGCGAACGGCATCGAGCCGCTGTCGAACCAGACGTCGAGGACGTCCTCGATGCGGCGCATGGTGCTCTGCCCCGTCGGGTCGTCGGGGTTCGGGCGGGTGAGCTCGTCGATGAAGGGGCGGTGCAGGTCGGGCTCGCCGTCGGCGTTCAGCGGGAGTCGACCGAAGTCGGCCTCCATCTCGGCCAGCGAGCCGTAGACGTCGACGCGCGGGTACGCGGGGTCGTCGCTCTTCCACACCGGGATCGGTGAACCCCAGTAGCGGTTGCGCGAGATCGACCAGTCGCGGGCGTTGCCGACCCACTTGCCGAACTGGCCGTCCTTGACGTTGTCGGGCACCCAGGTGATCTGCTGGTTCAGCTCGCCCATGCGGTCGCGGAACTCGGTGACGCGGACGAACCAGCTCGACACGGCCTTGTAGATCAGGGGATTGCGGCAGCGCCAGCAGTGCGGGTAGCTGTGCTCGTAGCTGGCGAGGCGCACCAGGCGACCGTCGGCACGGAGGCGCTGCACGAGCGGCTTGTTGGCGTCGAAGACCTGCAGGCCGGCGACGCCCAGCTCGTCGAACATCGGCAGGAAGCGCCCACCGTCGTCGACCGAGACGATGACGGGGATGCCGGCGGCGGCGCAGACCAGCTGGTCGTCCTCGCCGTAGGCCGGGGCCTGGTGGACGATGCCGGTGCCCTCGCCGGTGGCGACGTAGTCCGCGACCAGGATGCGCCAGGCGTTCTCGGTGCCCCAGGCCTCGGTGTCGGCGTAGAGGTCCCAGATGCGGTCGTACTCGACGCCCTCGAGCTCGGCACCGGTGAAGGTCGCGGTGACGGCGGACTGGGCGGCCTCGGCGGATTCGTAGCCCAGGTCGCGGGCGTAGGCGGCGAGCGTGTCGGCCGCGAGCAGGAACACGCTGCCGGTGAGCAGCTCTTGGTCGCCGGTGCGCTCGCCCGGCAGCAGGGCGTGCGGCACGGCGACGTAGTCGATGGCCGGCCCCACGGCGAGCGCCATGTTGGTCGGCAGGGTCCACGGGGTGGTCGTCCAGGCGAGGGCCTCGACGCCGGTCAGGCCGAGCGCCTCGGCCTTGGCGCCGACGAGCGGGAAGGCGACCGTGACCGTCTGGTCCTGGCGGCTCTTGTAGACGTCGTCGTCCATGCGCAGCTCGTGGTTCGACAGGGGGGTCTGGTCGTGCCAGCAGTAGGGCAGCACGCGGAAGCCCTCGTAGGCGAGCCCCTTGTCGTGCAGCTGCTTGAAGGCCCAGACGACGCTCTCCATGTAGTCGACGTCGAGGGTCTTGTAGTCGTCGTCGAAGTCGACCCAGCGCGCCTGACGGGTGACGTACTGCTGCCACTCGTCGGTGTACTGCAGCACCGACTTGCGGGCGGCGGCGTTGAAGACGTCGATGCCCATGTCGTCGATCTCGTGCTTCTCGGTCAGCCCGAGCTGGCGCATCGCCTCGAGCTCGGCGGGCAGCCCGTGGGTGTCCCAGCCGAAACGCCGGTGCACCTGCTTGCCGCGCATGGTCTGGTACCGCGGGAACACGTCCTTGGCGTAGCCCGTCAGGAGGTGTCCGTAGTGCGGCAGGCCGTTGGCGAACGGCGGGCCGTCGTAGAAGACCCACTCGTCGCAGCCCTCGCGGGCCCGGATCGACTCGGCGAAGGTGTCGTCGCGCTTCCAGAAGGCGAGGACGCCGGTCTCGATCTCGGGGAAGCGCGGTGAGGCGGGGACGCCCGTGGCGTCGGAACCCTTGGGGTAGGTCATCGGTTCTCCAGGTCGTGCGGTGGGTCGCCCCCGCTGCTCTGGCCGAGGGACCTTCTGACCACGAGGACGCCGACCGGGTGCCTGACCCGGGTGGCGCGGTACCACCCCGCTTGCCGCCGTCGTCGCCCTCTCGGACGGTGACCGCGACCGCTCTGCTGCGGCTGTGACGGGCCTGCCCCGCCCGGTTCTACCGACGACCACCGGGCCGTGGCCCGCCGGTCGCTTTCTTCCGGGTGCTCCCCGGTGATGGCCGGATCGATGCGTGGTCGATCCTACCGTCAGAGCCGAGGAGGCGCGAGGTCGTTCCGAGGAGCAGGATCGAGGCCATGTCCTCCACCCCGTCCGCGTCGCCGGCCAAGCCCGAGAGCACGGTCACCGTCATCGTGGCGTTCCTCGCCAACCTGCTCATCGCCGTCGCGAAGACGGTCGCCGCCTTCCTGACGGGGTCGGCCTCGATGGTCGCCGAGTCGGCGCACTCGTGGGCGGACACGGGCAACGAGATCTTCCTCTTCGTCGCCGACAAGCGCGGCGTCAAGCGCCGGGACGACGCCCACCCCCTCGGCTACGGGAAGGAGACCTACGTCTGGTCCATGTTCGCCGCCTTCGGCCTGTTCACCGTCGGTGCCGTCGTGTCGATCCAGCACGGCATCTCGCAGTTGACCGCCGAGGAGGAGGCGGAGAACTACCTGATCAACTACGTCGTCCTCGCGATCGCCTTCGTGCTCGAGGGCACGTCGTTCCTGCAGGCCTTCCGTCAGGCCAGGGGTTCGGCCCGCGAGCGGGGCGCGCCGACCCTGCGCTTCGTCCTGCGCAGCTCGAACTCGACCCTGCGGGCCGTCTTCGCCGAGGACGCGGCGGCTCTGGTCGGGCTCCTCATCGCGTTCCTCGGGATCTTCCTGCACCAGATCACCGGGTCGGCGGTGTTCGACGCGATCGGGTCGATCGCCGTCGGCGTGCTGCTCGGCGTGGTGGCTCTCGTGCTGGTCGACCGCAACCGGCGGTTCCTCGTCGGTGAGAGCCCGTCGGACGAACTCGAGTCGACCGTCCTCGAGCGCCTCCTGGCCCGCCCCGAGATCGCTCGCGTGACGTATCTGCACACCGAGTTCGTGGGCCCCGGCCGGCTCTACCTGGTCGCAGCGGTCGACATGACCGGCAACGACCGTGAAGAGCACGTCGCGGTGGCACTCCGCCGGGTCGAGCGAGAACTCGAGGACCACGACGCCGTCGAAGAAGCCGTGCTCACCCTCTCCACGCCGGACGAGCCGAGCCTGACGCCCCGGAGGGCGTCCGACCCGGCTCGTCGCTGACCGCGGACCGGTCAGGCGTCAGCCCCGGGAGGCGCGGCGCCGGGTGACGAGGACGGTCGCCGCCCCGAGACCCACGAGCACCATCCCGGCGAGACCCGCCCACGGCGTCGTCTCGGACGAGCCCGTGTAGGCGAGGTCCGAGCGGTGCGACACGGGGACGACCCTCACACCGACCGGGATGACGGGCTTCGAGACGGTCGGGACGATCGCAGGCGTGACCGGAGACGCCACCGGCGCCGCCGCAGCCGGAGCGGCCAGTGCGAATTCCACCACGACCGGGACGGATTGACGGCTGCGCGGCGGACCCTCGAGGCCGAGCTGGCCGTCACCGCGAGGCACGTACTGACTCACGAGCAGCCGCCACGACCCGTGAGGCAGGATCTCCGTGAAGCGGTAGGTACCGTCGGCGGCGACGCGGGGGGCGTCGTAGTCGTGGCCCCACCCCTCTTGACCACTCAAGGCTTCGACCGTGAAGGCGATGGCCGATCCGGGGACGCCCGTTCCGGCGATCTCGAACACACCCAGACCCGGGTACTCGGAATCTGCCGTCACGACCGTACCGGTCCGTGGCGTGCTCACGGTCACGGCCGGGGACGTCGGGACGTCGATCCGGAACGTGCGGGATTCCTGCCCCAGCACGACTCCCTGGGCATCCTCGACGACCACCGTGACGGTCTGGTCCACTGCGGCGTCGTCCCCGAGACCGATGGTCGTCTCGATCCGCGGACCGGACTGGTGGACCGCGCCCCAGACGACCACGCCCGCGCCGTCGAGCACCTCGATCTGCACGTCGACCTCGTCCGTGAGGACGACGACGTCGTAACCCAGGGTGTCGTAGGCCCCGCCCTGCACGGGACTCTCGAGCGTGAAGGCGCCCGCCCGCGCCGCGAGTGCCTCGTCCGAACCCTCGACCGCTGTCTCGGGCACCGCCACGCCCGGCTCGGTGCCGACGGGCGCCTCATCCTCAGCCGGCCCGGAACCGTCCGTCGGCTCGGCTGTGGACTCGTCCGCGGGCACGGCCGGCTCCGGAGCGTCGTCGACGATCTCGGGCTCTACCGTCGCTTCGACCACGGGTTCGACGTCGGCCGGAGCAGCCGCCGCCTCCTGCTCGATCGGAACCGGCTGCGCAGAGGCCGCCTGTCCGCTCAGCGCGATGCCCCCCAGGGCGATGACGATGGCCGTCGACAGCGCGGTGGCGGTCGACACGGTCTTCTTCATGAGTGATGTCCTCTTCAGTGAGTCAGGGTGGACCGGTCGCCCTGACCCACCCCGGGGCGACCGGTCGCCGTCCCGGTGATCCGGTCCGACGAGCACGACGTTAGCCACCGAGGGCGACACATCCTCACGCCGTGATCAGGCCGTGACGAGAAGTCATCCGCAAGGTTGAGCCGCCCTCAACCCTTCGGCGCCGCGCGGGCTCACCCTCTCGTTCGGGGGGTGATTCGTGACGCATCCCGCGGTCGCTTCCAGCCACTTCATGGCGCGCTCGGCTACCGTGATGCAGTGCAAGCAGTCATCAAGCTCATCAGAGAGCACCCCTCCGCGGCGAGGTTCCTCGTCGTCGGGGGCATCGGCTTCGTGATCACCATGGTGATCAACTACGGGCTCAAGCTGTTCGTCATCCCCCAGCACCCCGTCACCGCCCTCGCGCTGGGCATCATCGTCGCGACGGTCTTCTCGTACTGGATGAACAAGAAGTGGTCGTTCGACGACCGCGGCGAGCGTCACACCGCGCACGAGATGTTGCTCTTCGTCATCGTCAGCATCATCGGGGTCGGCCTCAACTCGGCGCCGCTCTACCTCTCGCGTTACGGCTTCGGCCTCGAGGTGCCGAACGTCTCGCGAACCACGCAAGAGATCGCCGACTTCGTCAGCGGCCCGATCGTCGGCACCATGCTCGCCATGGTCTTCCGCTACTGGGCCATGAACAAGTGGGTCTTCCCGAAGCGCGCCGAGCTGGTCGACGTCCTCTCGCCCACGTCCCCCTCGACGTCGCCGACACCGACCGTCTAGGCCGAGCGCGCCTCCCGGGCGTCGAGTCCGTCCGCGACCGGCCCCACGGCCGCCGCGACGACCGGTCCGAGGGGCCCGCGCGAGACACCGGCTCGGGCCCAGGTCGAGATCGCGGCCGCCGCGGCGGCGATCAAGGCCGAGCCGACCACCTGGGCCGACAGGTCCGACCGATCGCGACCCGAGCGCTCGGCGACGTACGACGCGACCGCACCTTGCTGGCGCACGAACCGGACGGCCGCCGACGCGACCAGGTCGTCACCGAGGGCCATCGCCTCGGACTGGGTCAGCGCCCACGGCACGCGCTCGGGATCGTGGGCCTCGGCGAGCGCGACGAGCGCCGCCTCGACCGCCCGGACCGGCGAGAGCCCCGAGGAGGCGCGCAGCAGGTCCCCGAGATCCGCGAGGCTCTGGTCGAGGTCGAGCCAGAACAGGTCGGACTTGGCCTCGAAGTAGTTGAAGAACGTGCCGCGGCTGACGCCGGCCCGGCGGGCGATGTCGTCGACGGTGGTTCCGGCGTAGCCGTTCTCGAGGAAGAGCTCGGCAGCCGCGTCGGCCAGCATCTCGGCGGACGAACGGCGAGGTCGGCCGACCGGCCGCCGGGGGCGGGTCGGGCCTGGTCCATCTGACATGGCCACCATCATGCCGCTAGACTCGACGGCGC
>Ga0265797_10001395_pt1 | contig 42365 bp, 27 predicted proteins | sample P2T30metagenome_FD_192433 | JGI IMG/M metagenome (GOLD analysis project Ga0265797, IMG submission 192433) | Plant litter microbial communities from East Loma Ridge, Irvine, California - P2 T30 | ecosystem: Environmental > Terrestrial > Plant litter > Unclassified | place: USA: California...
GTTGCCTATTGCGAGCTTGGTGGTGGCGATTACTCACGAATTCCTTCTCGCCCAGTCCTTTCGGAGGACTGCTCTCTCCAACATCCTGTCCGAGTCCAGGCGGCAATACCAAGTATGGGTTCCTCTGCTCAGCTCGTTGGCGTGGCGAACGAGCGGCGTCGGCCGGGGACGAGACGAGTAGCAAACATGAAAGCAGCAGACTACCGTGCATGATGGCAGCGAGCGATGGTGTGTGATGAGACGGAGAAGTGGTGAGGCATCGCATGTGAAAGGAAAGAGAGATAGAGTGAGTGAGTGAGTGGGGAATGCGATAGGAAAGTTAAAGGTCACGGGTTGATGTTAGCAGGGTATTGTAGATCGGTCAGTCGGACTCTGTGGTGCACCATGTGAGTGTTCGGCCGTTGCCTGCCAGATGATCTCATTGTTTGGGGTTTGAGTCTGGGGTCTCTCGCTCTCTCGCTCTCTCGCTCTCGGCTCCTATGTGCTATGCGCCACCAAACAGAGCCGCCGATCACGCAACGAGGGGAGAGACATCGAGGAACGTGTACGTATTGAAGGTACTAACATACATGTACATACTACTTCATGCACTACTACACCTATTAAATTTAATTCATCTGATCGCGAGACCAGACGTGACTTTTGAGCAGGCTCCAGTCTCAAACACCACGCTCGCTGACTGTAAGTGAATGACCACTGGAAGCTGTCCGATAGCCTCCTCGGAGCTCATCCCACCAGGCAACAAGGCCGTCTTGCACCTCTACTCCACTCCAGTCTGCCGGACACACCGGAATCGTAGACTGCCAACATTGATATCTCTCTACAATCGAATGTAGAAACGACCAACTTTCTCTCCCCTGCCACTTTGACAATTCGCCGAAGCTAGTTGCATCACGATTACAACGTTCGCTTTATCGCAGCTTTGGCCAACATGTCTTCCGAAGCTGCCCAAACTCGCCAGACCAGGCCGAAGCCTCTGCACACATCAAGATCATTCACAAGAATGGAGTCTCCGCCCTCGACAGCCTCATCTCCGCGCAAAAGAGCAAACACCACACAAGTCGCTGGAATTCCCTCAATCCCCGAAGCGAGGCCTATCGATGCCGATTCCGAGCTATTCGGTAGCGATTCCAAGGCGGATGTCTTCGAGAACCGAGACGATGATGGGAAGGAGGCATCCGAACCGGGCACACCTGCTCCGGAGCTCAATCTGCCAGACACTCTCGATGAGCTGCCCATAGAAATCAGGAGCATGACAGAGCGGTTCCTGGAAAGCCTGTCTGCAAAAGTCCACCCTGCTCCTCTAAGCGCCGACACACTATCGGACATGTTCCAAGACTTCTACGAGCGCGCTTCTTCTCAGATATCCGTACACATTGCGACATTGGCATCCCGTCTCGGGAGGAAAGAGACGTCACCAGTTGCGACAGTACGGAACGCAAAGGGAAGAGCAAGAGCTGGATCATCGGCGAAGAGGAATGGAAGTCCTGCAAGTACCACAAGTGGAGGAGAGATGCTCACGGTATCTGAGGTATCCGACCGCAAGAAAGCGAGAAAGGTCCTGGAGCTTAAACGTTTGGCGTGGGAGGAAGCTGTGGAGCGTGCTGTGTGTGAGAGGATATACGACAAGCTTTGGAAACACCGGACTACAGACGATGATGCGCGGGATGAGAAACTACGCTCGCGTACAGCCGCTTTGTCCCTGGTCGGCATTGGTCTGAAAGAGTTGCACGTCGATATTGAGCCGTCTCAAGGACCCGTTCCCAAGACTGCCCAAGAGAAGGAGAATGAGATCTACACATCTCTATCTGCTGCAAGAGAGGCTCTTCTACGCATGGACGACGAACGCTGCCCGCTTGGAAAGCTACAACACTTGACTGCAGCGCATAAAAGTATTGTCGAGACACTATCTCAGCTGTTTCCCTCGTCGTCTTCCGCTGATGAGATTTTGCCTACCTTGATCTACACTTTGATCACTGCGGCAGATCTAGACCTCAACGTAGTCAGCAACCTTAGCTTTATTCAGCGATTCCGATCATCTAGCAAGGTGGACGGTGAATCGGCGTATTGCCTCGTCAATCTCGAAGCTGCTATCTCTTTCTTAGAGACTGTTGATTTATCTTCGCTCCGCGCAGACGAGCTTCCAGAAGGCCCAGCAAAACTAAGCAGCCGCCCATCAACACCTAATACCTCGGACAAATCAGCTCCTCATCAACCTCACGCTACTCACACTCTCAAACCAGAAACGTCATCCGTAACCGCCACTTCCCACGACATAGCCACACCTTCCACTACCGACAAACCTCTACCAGCCATCGCCACCACCAACCTCGCCACCAGCCGCCCTGGCGCTCCTTCTCGTCGTCTGTCCAGTATGGTCCAAGCCCAAGCCGATCGCTTCGAAACCAGTCGCAATGAATTGCTCCAAGCAGCCGACAAAGTCTACGATAGCATCAACGGTACGCTAGAGAACAGCCTAAACTCCTTGTTCGGCAGGTTGAAAGACCAAGTCACCCCGGGCTCAACGGCCATATCCTTACCAAAGACTCTCGAAGAAGCTCGTAAACTGGTCTCCACTCCGCCCCCCTCAGAGGAAGACACTCTTGCTCTCTCAGGATCCGGCCGCTCGTCTCCAGATGACCCCTTGAGCGAAGTCACCAACCCCAAGTCAACGACCAGCAGCAGCAATAGAACTCTCGAGCTCCTTGCCGGCAGGGGTCCAAACCGCGACCGCAGCGTAGACAGCGCCAGCAGCACTACAAGCAGCCTAAGACGTAAGACCCAGTCTGGTGCCACCACCAACAGCAAGGCACCGACGGAAAGCAACAACAACAACGAACCCCTCGCCGCAGCCTCAAACTTCATCAGCTCCATGAACCCCCTCAGCCTAGGAAACCGCTTCACCTCAAACTTCTCAAACGCCATCCCCCGTTTCGGCCGCGCCGCGAGTACCGGCACCCCTCCACCACCACAAAACCACCAACTCCCGTCCCTCGAAACATCATCATCATCAGCAGGCAAACCAAAACACCTCTCCCACATCACCGAATCGCCAACGACCACAGTGACTCCGGCAACGCCCACAATAGGCAGCAGCAGCTCAAACTCAAACTCAAACCCAAACCCCCAACACCCACCTCTAGAGCGAACAAACAGCCACGTAAGCGACGACCTCAACTCAACAGAAGCCCTCGCCGAGCTCCGCCGCATCAAACCCCCTCGCAAGCGATTCTTGGAAGTCGGCTCTGCGAACGAGTTGAAATTGGGAGAAGTCGAGGAACTGTTGGCGGAGTATAGACGGTTGGCTAGAGCGATTGGTGAGGCTGTCGCTTAGCTTGCAGTTACATAAGAGTATAAAATTGGGGGAAAATCAAAGGCTGGGATGCTTACCCAGCTCATGCATCTACGATTTGCGAGTGGGACAAAAAATATATCTTCCTCACCAGCGTATCTACCTTCTGATTAATTCCGGATAGCGCCTTGAATCGTTATGTGCGCCGCCGCCCGATAGATTGAGTAAACACATGATATGTGCCCCTCTTGTGATTGCATACCGGTACATGTCTGAGAGGTACTACTACTACATGCCACTGACTACATCAGAAGACCACTACATGGGGCATCAAGCAGTCTTTGCAAACGCACGTCGTACAAGAGAGAGACGTCTACTAGAAGCAAGACCTGACACGAGAGAACACATCCACAAAGCATGGTCGAAATGGCCAGGCGCGCTACGACAGTGCGGATCGACACAGCAGGAGCCCTGTAAGAGCTATTCGAATTTTCTTTACGAAGACAACATCAAGATGTGAAACAAGAGTGGCACATTGTGTTGGCAGGGCAAGTGTATGCATATATGAAATTTGCTTGTCTCGCTGGATATCGACATGATCATCATTTTGGTTGACCCTTTGCCCCCAACGCCATTACACCTGCCTGCCAAAAAAAATCAAAAGAGGTATCGTGAAGCAAAGCACGCCTGTGAACCCAGCATTTCCCCAGCCAATCAATTAAGACGGTGGAAACGCTTAGTTCATCTGCCTGATGAGGGCGTTGATGTGCTCCTCACGGTTACCAAGGTCACCACCCTCGACGTAGTGCTTGAACTTGCGAGTGCGGAAGCCACCAGTGGGGTTGGAGAGCTTGAAGGGCCAGAGGAAGTTGGCGGCCTGCTTGAAGTTGGGGCCGACGGTGTAGATCTCGTGGATCAGGTCCTCCATGCAGACAATGCCGTACTGGGCAAGGTTCTCCTCGATGATGGCGTTGTCGGTGAGGGGAATACGCTGCTTGTTGACCTTGGCGTATCCGCGCTTGTAGATGAGCTCGCGGACGGACTTCAGGTTGGGGTAACCGTAGGCGATGAAAGGCTCGACGATCTTGAGCATCTCAGAGGTGGCCTTGGTCAGACGGATGAAGACACCGTTGTTGATCTGGAGAAGACGGAGGAGCTGGAGAGTCTTGCGCTTCTTGGGGTCGATCTTGTTGATACCCTTGATGCGGGTGACGAAGACGAGCTTGGGCTGGGCCGGGACGTAGTAAGAGCCCTCGGACTTGGCGACGCGGGCAAGACGGATCTGCTCACGCTCGTAGTCGCGGTACTCCTTGACGTAGGACTCGGCGCGCTTGAAGATCTGCTCACGCTTGGTCTTGGACTCCTATTCATGACAGTCAGTGATGGTTCAAGAAAAGTCATGTTGATTGAATGTGAAGAGAGGAGGTATCTCAGATCCGAAAGATGGTTAACGTTACGACAACATTGCCGTAGCTAGTCGAGGTGTTGTGGGGGGTTTTCATCACCGTATGGTGGATGAGGGAGGGTGTTGACTAACCTTCTTGCGGGTCTCACGCTGGGCAGCCTTGTCGGCAGCCTCCTTCTCAGCGGACTTGCGCTTCTTGAGAAGGGTCTCCGGGACCAGGATCTGGTCCTGGGTAGGGACGCTACTGTAGAGAATGTGTTAGTCGGTCCGCAAGGAGCATGCCACGAGGGCAGTTTGGCTCCGAGCGAAGAATTGCGGCGCAGTGGTCTGGCTTTGATGCATTCTCCGCTAAGCACTTGTGTTTTGCCTGTGTGCGACCAATGGTCGACGGCGGCTGTGCTGGGTTTCCCCAAGCACGAGTGTCCCTTCTCTTACTGCCTCACATTCTGACGAGCCATTTCTGACGTCGCGCAGGACTGAGGCAATGAGTGCTGGCTTCCAAGCGTTTTTCGCATTGAGCGGACCGACTGCGTCGCAATTCCTCACCCGGCGCGGGAGTGGGCAAGGTGGTGTGCGACATACGTCTTGATGGTGGCGGTGGCTTTTCCGGGCATGTTGACGGTTGCTGCTGGGGTTAGTCGTGAGATAGAAGGAGCGGCGTGGACGAGACAAAAGAAGTCTTCTACAGGAAAATGGACCCGCTTGACAAGTTCTGTGCGGTTGGCCTTGGCGGACACGGGCCATGCTCGGAAGAAGCTGTAAGTTGACCTTGAAACCTGAGGCATCAATCTCGGATCGACTCTAGATCACGAACACCAGACAACGTGGCTGGCCTTACTTATACCATCAACAACATGTCTTCAAATCGCCGCGGAGTCGGCTTGAGCGCCTTTTCCAACTCTGCCATCAGTGCCGATCAATATGCTCGCCATGGCCAGGCTCTCCGTTCCAACCATGCTGAAGCACTGGCGAACCAGCTCTCTGTCTTCCAGGCTGCTCTCCACAACTTCTCTCTCACTCATGCCAAAGACATCAGACAAAACCCGCAGTTCCGTGCCGAGTTCGCCCGCATGTGTAACGCAATCGGTGTAGATCCTCTCGCCGGTAGCAATGTCAAAGGCGCTTCCAACACGAACGGCAAAGCAAGTAGTGTGTGGGCGAAGATGCTTGGTAGCAGCGTCAATGACTTCTACTTCGAACTTGCTGTCCGTGTCGTCGAGGTGTGCCGAGAGACTAGAGAAGAAAATGGTGGCATGATCGCCGTCTCCGAGATGCGCAAGCGAATTGAGAAAGGCCGTGGCATCATCGGTGGTGGCATCGATGTCACAGACGACGACATAGAGAGAGCCCTGGAGTCACTTGCGCCGCTCGAAGGTGGCTTCAAAATCGTACTCCTCGGATCCAACAAGTTCATTCGTTCCGTCCCGAAGGAGCTCAACTTGGATCAATCTACTGTGCTGGAAGTCATCCAGGTGCTGGGATATGTCACTGTGTCAATGCTTGAAGATAATCTTAGCTGGGAGCGTGCGAGAGCAGTGGCTGTTATGGATGACCTGGTATCCGACAGTCTGGTTTGGGTCGACTCACAGGCCGCAGAGACGGAGTTCTGGAGCCCGGCCTCGATGCACGAAGGTGGCTGAAAGATGTTCTTGGCGGTATCCAAAAGCACATTCGTCGCCTTGGTCCACGGAGAACACAATCACTTGCGACGAATTGGTCTGGTGATGGGATTTCCGATTTCTGTCGAGTGCCGGCGACTATGCTCCAAATCATCGAGTCAGGCGACAACAGTTGTGGCCTGCTGAAGTCGCGTACGCCCGAGGTGACAAAACCTGCTGCTTTTCTACAAAGACAGGTGTTGCTCAATCGCGCGGGTTGTTGAAGCCGGACTCAACCGCGGGTCCTTTTGCTATGTTTGCTCAGGATCTCGTCTAGGGCTCGTCGGGTCCACTAGACATCGCTATTAGCTGATATCCGATCAGGCCATGGCGTTGCTATCCTATTTAGGGATCCGCGCCTCAGCCAACGCACGGCAGCATATGGTCTTTACCTATTCCCAAAGTCAGGTATCCTTTTACCCGGGCTTTGAGTTCTAGATGTTATATTATCGAGTGACCGATTCATGGTAATCGGGCTGGTACGTTCGAAGCATTCGACTGTATGCAAGGGTGGTCATTGTTAGACAACTTTGATGAGAATTTGGGTCACGCTATTTCATAACATGCACTTCGTCTTCACAAGGGCCGACCGTTTGAGCCTTGCATCACGTGTCGATCACGATCGTATATCATTTCTTGGTTCCAACATTGGATGATGTTCAATGGCCTCTCCGTGATGCAACGCCGGAACTCGCGGCTGTCAAGGCTGTGCATGCATGCCCAGCTTCCTTCAGGCTTGAGCTTCAGGCAACCATGCAACAGATTGATCGCAACGACCTCGTATGAAGTACATCTTACACCGCCTGTTACCAGAATGGCCTTCTATTTTGACATAAATGAGCGACGTTCGCCTATACAGGGCTGCAGCTTTGTGCCACGGGGCGCCTATCCCACGAATATTTGCGTTTTACAACATTCTCCGAGGGCACATCTCCTCTCACGCATCTACATCTGGAATGGATTCATCTGCTACTGCGAAAGACGACAAAGATCTCGACCAATCCCGGAAACGCTCATCCACTGACGATATTGTGACCAGCGATGGGCATGAACCGGCAAGCGTTGCTGATGTCTACATTCTCGTTGGCCGCACCGCTCAGACACAATCTGAGCTGATGCGCATAGGCTTTGCACGACTGATGCCCGCCTTTACCAAACATTGGGCGGTCCGTGTGCAATGGACGACCGGGGAAGACAAGGTGTGGCAGATATTCCAGGCAAACAAGGAACTGCTTTCACCTGTCTGTTCGGACTATGCCAGGGTACGGCAGCACTTCAAGGCTTGTTACATGGCTGGTCGGACGCGCTATACCTCACATGAGGTTTCTAACGCAGGTATGGAAAGCTGCTGGCTAAAGCCCTAAGTCTTAGGGAACGCTGACACTTCCACAGCCATGAGCTTTCACAACACCACGAAAACGTACAACCTGGTCGGAGCCAATTGTCAGATCTTCGCTCTGACGATGATATACCTCATCGAGACCGTACCTGACCTAGAGTACCTCTTACTACCATCTTTCGCCAGCTGGGTGTTTCCTTACTGGTTTCACTCTTGTCCGAACATTGTGGCTTTCCACTCCCTCGTGCTGTTAGCAACGGATATGGCCTGCATGCTGTTTTTTTGTGGCATGAAGTTCTTCTGGTCAAGTCGCATCGGTGGGATCTTAATGCCAATGCCAAATACAGACCAGCCGACAATTTGGCGCTTTCCTTGGGGGTGCAGGTGTCCCTTCTTCCATGTATGCTACGACTACTCATGGCTCCAGGTCTCATGGATCGCCACATAACAACCGAACGTCACATCTTACCGACTCGTGTCCTGATGGCAAGATATCTGGCACCTCATTGTTTCAATGTTATGGTCTTACCCATCCAGATCGCATACATACTCGGAATGTCGGACACAAATAACATCTGGGGAACAGCGCTCGAGGTCATGATACTGTTCAACGGCTGTTGTTCGACGCATCATGCCGGCACTTTGGTACTCGGAATACTCGGAACATACCTCCCAAAGTGGAATACAGATGCGCAACCTCCACGCGTTGAAGATTTGAGCGAGACAGCCAATACACATCTGCAAAGCTCAAGTCAAAGCAGTGACCAAAACGAGACTCATGATGAACTTCAGATGCGCTCCAGCTACGCGGACCAAGCCATCGACAGCTCTGACCCTACGCCAGCGTTGTCCGAGCGTGCTATTCGGCACTCCATGGCGACTTACAACTCCACCGCTGGGGCTCAGCACGATTCTACTCACAGCGGCGCCAACAACAATATCGGCATCGTACACAAGCCCTCACAGTATGAGCACCCCAATAAGAGCCAAGGACATCTACCTGACTGTTGCAATCCTCAAGCGGACACCATGGAAGTCACTGCGGTGGTTGCGCAACCTCTCCCAGAGCAAACAGAGATAGTCGTTCGGCGACGACCTCGCCAGAGACAACGAGTCATTGTTCTCGACGTGAACGGAGATGTGACCGCTGGCGAATAGCGCTACAGTACAACGCACGCGGACACTACGACTCCAGCTCATCTTTAGCAGACAAAGTCTTTGAGAGATCAGTCAGTGCCTTGAGATGTGTTTGTTGCATGTTCTTTAATGTGTCTTGACTGCCGCCAGACCATATTGAAGTCAAATTTGGACGTCTCTCGTTGGTACTGCGGGCTTGGTTGAGTTTCAAGGCTCACCGGAGACCGCGTCTCGGTGATGTATATTCGCATAATATAATAAAAGTAGAAACGGTCGGTGTCGATACAACCATTGCGAAAGCACCTGTCACATTGCGTTTCTATGATACGGTAGCTAATGGCGGACTGAATCTCTGAGGGAGGTCTCCCTGAAAGACATGCAAGGAGGGGAAGGCCACTTAGTCACAGATTGGCAAGAGATCGTTAACATGATTCGAGTTATAACTGTTTGGGATGTTCTCTAAGTGGACACAGGTCGGCGGTAAGAACTTCGTGACTTTATCTACCGACCTTTGAACAGCATATTGTGCAGTAAAATCCAGGTGTGTACGCTGCGAATGTTACTTCGCATTTTTATGGATTTGCAAATACTGTGAAGTTGGAGAGGTGTGTTCAGTCATCCGTCCAACAGCAGCATCGACGTCAATCTGCCCCAGACAGCCTCCGATTTCAAGCTGCGTCACAACGACCTCATCGACAACAAAAGACGGGAGACAATCATCAAAACGCGACAACGACAACGACATGACACGAACACTACACGCCATCATCGAGCGAAAGTGCACGCATTAGCGCCAGATCCCAGATCTAGGGGACTCTGCGATCTCAGATGCTGTCCCGAGTCCCCAGCTTCTGACACGCCGTCCCTGCGCTAGATCCATCCACTTTCAAGTCGTGACGTTCATCATCGCGCGAGTCCCCAGCCATCAAAGATTACATCCATCTCGAGACCCGTGCTAGGGCGAACATCTCACACGTTGCTCGCATCATTCCCGTCATTGCTATACACCGATCAGGCAAGGTGCGTCGCTAGCCGCGATCCGGATCTCACCCATCCGCAGCCTCCACCATTGCTACTGGCTGCTGTCCCTTTAGAGATCTACCATTGAGTATTTCATACTTTACCAAGGAGACCCCTTCTCCATTGCCCTAGACGCATTGAACCCAATCCGTTGCCCTGGGCGCCGGTTGTTTGCATCAATATGACATACTCGAGCATCAGGGAGGTGGGAGGAGCATGACGCGCCAGGCTTCTAGGTCTCAATGAGCAGTGTTGACACTGTAAGAAGGGTTCCAAGAAGCTCAAAGGCAAAGACATAAGTACTGCAAGACCACCCATATAGTTTCAACCCATCTCATCACAAGCCCTTCCAACCAACTCAATAATTCAACCCCTCTCCCCCCAACGAAAAATCATCAAACACAACCAAACCAAACCGCTTCCAACCTCCATAATCAACATGAGCGCTCAAGACATCCCCACCGGCGAGGTCCAGGACAACGACTACAAGAGCCGCACCGGCCAGAACGAAATCCCCGTCCAAGCCGACGACAAGCCCGTCGAAGACCCCATCGACGCAGAGACCGCCGACTCGGATGCACAGCTTGGTTCGTTTTCAATCTTTCCCATCATCTACCATTCGCCAGGATATCTGGACTAACAACCCTCACAGAAGCCGACGACAAGAACGCCATCGACCAGTCCAACATCATCAATGAGCGAACCCGGGGCGCCACCAAGTCCTCCGGAACTTACCAGGAGCCTGGCGACGAGGAGGGTCTCCCTGGTCCTGATGATGGCACTAGCCGTGTTGCTGGCGGTGTTCACTAGGTGATATGTGCAGGTCCAAGTTTTTTGTATCGAGGGTGCTACCTGGGAGTGATTAGCTGTAATTTATGTAACGAATGAACGCGATTTCCATCATCGATCATCTTCTCGCATGTCGCAAGCGTTTGTCTTCGAATACTGTAGAGAGTTTAACCATTAGGCCCATTACTGTGAAACCTAATGTGTGCTTGCGACCATGACAAAAGGGCAAATGTAATACGTCTCCAGAGAGTCGCGATTGTATTGTCCCAACACTTCGAGTCGTCCCGTTTCTCTGTTACTAGACTAACAGGAACGATATACGAATATCCTTGGTATAGTCTCTCAATCGTTATTGCACGCCAACAAGGAGTCAACAAGACTACTAGGCACCAAGTCCAAATATTGACCAGAGCACACCGTAAGCAAGCAAGCTCAAAGCAAAAGAGAAACAAATGAATCCAACAATTGATCGCAAAAGAGATGGAAATAATTGCTTTCGAAAAGCAATAGAAATTGATTGATGCCGCTTCTGTGGATCGAACACAGTACCTCCAGAATTCGCAAGTGATGCGTGACTTGAAGTGGACTTCAGTCTGGCGCTCTCCCAGGTGAGCTAAAGCGGCTTTGATGGTCTAACATGAAAGTGTATGCATTATGACCACTTGATCAATGGCAGGGTCACAATCGGGTAGCTGTCTCGAGTCCGGTCCATCCATCGCGACCGTCCAGATCATCCATTGGACGACCTCAGTCCATGCGACACAGCGATAGTGTGTTTGTGAATACGGTGATACCAGCAAAATCAGTGTATCGAAATCATCCTAATGCCAACGAGACGATAGATAGAGATCACGAGTGTCTCATCGGAGGACGATCTCGTGAGTGGCAAGACCAGTGGCTTCCGGACGCCGTAAACGAGATAGTACTAGTGAGATTGTGCGTTCCGCAAACTTCGGTATATACGAAGGGGATTCGATTGACGCAGGTGGTCTTGTCTCGTAAGTACTGGAATTCCTTCCCATTCAAAAGTAGTAACAAGAAATGCTGGAGCTGGGCAGAGAAAACCTGCGCTGACCTTGCGAAAGGTTGATAACTTTTGTTCTGTCAAAAAAAGAAAGGTCTCCTCTCTCGAGCACGCCGACTCGAACTGTCTCAGGATTAAGAAAACATCGATGCAAGCTCTCCAAATGATTCGTTTTGGAACACAAAACAAAAAAAAAACGCCTGGCGCTCCAAAAAGGCATTGAGGTTGGTCAAACAGGAAAGTTGCCCATCAACACACCACCAAAACCTAACTTAGTCTACAAATTTTGCAAGTCTGCCACGAGACTGTGTTCTTGCCTGCAGCTTATCTTCCACTGCGGTCACGAGTCTGCTGTCTACGCAGCTTCTCCTTCTCGGCATCGTAGACGAGGAACTCATGCAGAGCGGCTCCACCAGGGACCATAGGCAGGACGGGGATCTTCTGGTCGGTAACGACTTCGAGCAGGGCGGGACCCTCGCCGGAGCCCTCGATCAGCCACTGCAGGTCCTCCTCAAGGTTGCCGATCTTGATAGTCCTACGAGCAGGAACGCCCATAGCCTCGGAGAGCTTGACAAAGTTTGCGTTGCGCTGGTGTGTGTGGGAGAAGCGGTCGTTGTAGAAGAGGGACTGCCACTGTGTGACCATGCCCTGCTCTTCGTTGTTGAGGATCAGAACCTTGACGCCGATGTTGAACTCTGCGGCTGTTGAGAGTTCGGTCAAGGTCATGGAGAAGGAGGCGTCGCCGTCGATGTCGACAACGAGCTTGTCGGGCTGGGCGACCTTGGCACCGATAGCGGCGGGCAGACCAAAGCCCATCGTTCCAAGACCACCGGAAGTGATCATGGTGCGAGGTGCGCGCCAGCGGAAGTGCTGGGCGGTCCACATCTGGTGCTGACCAACACCAGTGGCGATGATGGTCTCGTTCTTGCGGTGAGCGGTCATATCTGAGAGCTTGCTGATAACAGTCTGGGGCTTGATGAGGGCGTCAGGACCGTCCTCCTTCTCGTACGCCCAAGGGAAGCGCTCTTTCCAGGCTTTGATCTGGTCGAACCACTCCTGTCTTTGTGCCTCGGTTCTTGACTCGACTTTAGGGAGCATGAGTTCGAGGTTGGCGGTCACGTCACCCTCAACAGCCTCGGTGGCCTGGACGACCTTGTTGATGTTCTTGGGCATGATGTCGAAGTGGATGATGCCACCACGGCCCTCCTCAGCGGCCTTGCGTGCCTGCGGAGCGAATCTCGGGACGTGTCCAGTGATGCGGTCGTCGAAGCGGGCACCGAGAGCGATGACCAGATCGGCCTCTTGCATGGCCATGTTGGCGTATGCTGAACCGTGCATACCAAGCATGTGCAAAGACTTGAAGTCGAGTTCGTCATATCCACCAAGACCTTGCAGAGTGGTTGTGACAGGGATCTGCGCCTTATCCGAGAGCTCCTTGAGAAGTTTGGGTCCGTCGGGGTGGCCGAGAACACCTTGACCAGCGTAGACGACAGGCTTCTTTGCGATGTTGATCAGATCAGCGCAACGCTTGATGCTGGCCTCGAGCTGGGTGCTTGCAAGCTCACGGGCAGCCTGCGACGCAGCAGACGGGTGGGCGGGAATCGTGGATCCCGCGAGCGCAGGAATGGCACGCCTAAGGACAGCGCCAGTGACATCTTTAGGCAGATCGACCAGGACGGGACCGGGGCGGCCAGAAGTGGCAATCTCGAAGGCCTCGTTGATCCTCCTCGGCAGTTCGGCGATGTTCTTAACCATCACGTTCCACTTTGTGCAGGCCCGAGAAATACCGATGACATCCGCCTCTTGGAAAGCATCAGAGCCAATCGCAGTTGTAGGCACCTGACCACAGAAAACAACCATAGGAGTACCGTCCATGAGAGCATCCTGCATAGGAGTGATGACGTTGGTGGCTCCAGGACCAGAGGTGACGAGAACAACACCAGTCTTGCCAGAAGCGCGGGCGTAACCCTCGGCCATGTGGCCTGCGCCCTGCTCGTGTCGGGGGAGAATAAATTCGAAGTCTTTGCTGTTGTAAATGGCGTCGAAGACGGGGAGGATGGCACCGCCAGGGTAACCGACTAGAAAAATGTTGCGTCAGTGTCACCGACTTTTGGTCGCATGGCGAAATGCGCGCAATGACTTACAGACGTGCTTAACGCCCTGTCTGAGCATCATCTCATGGAAGATCTCGCCACCGTTCTTGCCGACGAAGCTGTGGTCCATCTCAGGCTGGCGGTATGGCTGTAGGGGCTGTAGCTTGGAGTCCTCGCGGTTGAAGGCCGGACTGGGGACGGTGCGTGTTGCGGTGGCAGATGAAGCCGCGGCGGCAGCGGCGGCGGCCTGCAAAGGAGCCTTAGCGGAGACATTGCGTTTGGCAGTGGTCTGGGTCGCGGCGGCGGCGTTTGTTCTGTTGTATGGCGAAAGGGCAGCGAGGCGCGACGAGGACGAAAGGTTTCGCCGAGCTCGGGGCAGGCATTGGAGGGCCTGGCGGGCGGAGTGTGATTGCAGCATGGCTGTGAGGATGTGAGAGAATGGCAGTCGAGAGACGCCGGAGTGGAGAGGAGAAAATGACAATTTTTGACTGTATGAGGGGAGGGAGAGATGTAAAGAAATCGAGTCACTGTTACAGTATTGCTGCTGCTGCTACCAGCCGTGGACTCTTGGGTGGCGCTATGATCTTTTTGCGGGGATATCTTCAATCCGCCGCGACCACTCTGGCCGATCTCGCTCGCATGCTGACCGGTCGCACGGATCGTGACAAAGGGCGGTGCCGTCTAAAACGACATGCTGATTCCCCTTTGCCAATCCACCAACTGCATGTAAATGCCGAGGCACTTGGGCCCTTGAAGAATGGCAGTTTAACACTCGCCACTTCCTTGACCGCACGTCACCCAGACTTCACTTCACAGGCACCAAGTGGGCTAGCGTTTACGAATCAAATCTATAGTCACGTGTGTGACGAATCGACTGTCAGTCCAGGCCATAATGGATTCAACACTATCGCCTACAAACAGTCTGCGTCGCCAGGGTCGAAACATCTCTCACCCTCTTCCTCGCCGCAGTACTGTCGGTCCCTTGGACGCCGCAGACGAGTGAGCTGCCATCATAAACCCCAAGGTCGTAATGCTTCCACTGGCTGAGATAATGTAATTGTAGCCCTCTGGCCGAACCATCACCACAAGCAACCTCGCAGACATCACAGGCAACCTCTCCTGCTGTGTCTCCTCGGCCTCGACCCGTGCAATCGCCTTCGTCCTCGCAGACACCCGAGATCTCTCAAACAAGAGTACCGACTCTTCTCGTTGACTTGCAGTTCCTGTTGGACCGTAGACTTTATCACCAACTCCCAAGCAACGAGATCGCGCCTGGCTTCGCAGACTCAAAACATCAACCTCCCCTGGGTGCATCCTTGGAAAGCCTAATACAAGCAGGTCACTTCCGCCGAGCGGCGGAGACAGCATTGATCGACCTCTTATCTAGCAGCCCCGGCGACGCAAGCCGAATCTTCAAACTACTCTACACCCGGCTCGCATGTCTGGTGGTAATCTCAAGACCGGATATAGCAGCAGACGAAGCCGTCCCTCTAACCGAGTTCCTCAACCGCAACACGCCCGATGCCAAAGACATCTCACCCATCGTCCCCTGGGAGTTACGACTCTTGCTCGTCCGACTCCAGTCCATCGCCGCCACCGACGACGGAAGACGAGCCATCATGTCCCTCTACGCCCTCGCCTCAGAAGTCCGCTCCCACCTCTCCGACGCCAAAGCGGAAAGCAACCAACCAGCAATCCAAGCCTGGAGCGACCGCCTGCGCGACATCGGCCTCCGCGTCGCCGACACCCTCGTCGAAGCCGGCGACCTCGAAACCGCCGCACGCCACCTGAACACCCTCACAGGAATCCCTCCCGACGAGCTCAACTCACGCAAAGCCCTCCTCAGCATGCGAGCCGGCGACCTCGCCAGCGCCCAAGAATCTCTCGCCAAAATGACCCCCGGCCTATGCAAAGAAATCCACCAAGCCCTCTTGCAAACCACCAAAGGCGACTTCGCCCAAGCCGTCGAAGCCTGGCGGAAATTAGCAGAGCAGCATCCGGACAACGAGCTGTTGGGTCAGAACCTCTCGGCCTGCCTGCTGTATACAGGCCACATCGCCGAAGCCCGCTCGATTCTCGAAGGGATCGTCAGAGACACGCCCGCTTTCCCGGCTCTGCTGTTCAACCTGAGCACCGTCTACGAACTCTGCACGAACCGGGCTGTCGAGCGTAAGACCGGGCTGTCGCAGTTTCTTGCGCAAAGGGCTCCGCCGGCCGCTGCTATGAGCGGAGGTTGGGAGAGGACGAATGCCGATTTCAAGCTGTAGGTGTTGGATTTGTGAGGTTGGGCGATGTTGCCGACCGATATGTGAAGTTGGTTTAACTCGAACTGGCATGTTTGTGTCAAACCAAAGCTGCTGATACCACCGTAAATATCAGCCGGTTTCCAAAACGAGAGAGATCGATCTTTACCCCTCTGGGTGATACTGCCATCTCACTCGTGAATGATTGGTTTCTGAACGCGAAATCCCCCAGTATCATCAAGTACAAATCATACATGTCTCGAAGGTCACGCATGCTTTTTGTTTCCTAAGAATTGAAACCGATAGAGTGAAGGGATGGCAAAGTAATCTAGCATCAATTTCTCCCTCTGGATTTCTTTCCTTCGCTCTCATCTACGTCTGTAGCTTTGTCTCATCTCATCTCATCGTGCTTGCATTGGCATCCGCATTCTGCATTGCACATCTTTGTAAAACGCTCCCAGTCGCTCGCTCGCTCGCTCGCTCGCACACTCATGTATTAAGAGAGGTAGAAAACAATTTGCCGCCCACGCCCGGTTTCGCCCATCTGCGTGTTGCCACACAAGATACTAAAATTGACAGAAAAAGGAAAGATGCCTTTGCGCCCACTTTTTTGTGTTTCGCGTGTCGAAAAAAAAAGACTGCAAGTACGAGAGAACAACATACAAGAAGAAGATTGAGCAAGAGACAAAAAGTAATGGAAAGAGGGCAGGAAGCCGTGCTCCATGGTCTCGGACTGTTTCGCTGGCTGGATGAGCCATTTGTGTGCCTTTGAAGCATTCCGAGCGGGTAACGAGCGGAACGTGAGGTCCTGGCAAGGGCCATATGCGTGTGAGAGTCAGTCATGAGTGAAGACTCGGTGGTTGCGAGGCGTGTAGCCGGCGAAGGTCGCCAATGCGGATGGATTTCGAGCCCGGACAACATGTGAAGCAATTCGACAAATGGTCAGCAATCCCACATTATAGGATCACGCAACATCCGCTCTGCTTCTTGTGGTCGCCACTGAGCAAACTCTGCCTCGTCGCTGCTTCGAAAACATCGTCGACGCCTTCACCCGTAAGCGACGAGCATTCAAGGTACTTCTTTGCGCCGATGCGTTTGCGGACGTCCTCGCCTTCGTCAGATGTAAGGAATTTCTCGGATCGTTTGCGCATTTCTTCTTGCGCGACTGGGTCGTCGCGGAGATCCTTCTTGAGGCCGACGAGGATGATAGGTACGCCAGGGCAACGTTCGAGAACTTCGGGATGCCTGGGGTTGTTATTAGTGAATGGTTGTACGAGAGCTCTGAGGTTTCGCCACCGTACCATTTTGTTGTGATGTTCTGCAGAGAATCTGGACTTGAAATGGAGAAGGCTATGAGGATTACATGGGCTTGGCTGTAAGCGAGCGGTCGCAGACGCTCGTAGTCCTCTTGTCCGGCGGTATCCCATAATGCGAGCTGGACGGACTTGCCGTCGACACGGCAATCTGTCACATAGTTCTCGAATACTGTAGGGACATATCGCTGAGGCTTTTGTTAGCGAGACTTCAATGCTAGTGGAAGTGGACCACCTACTGTTGGGAAGTAGCCGAGTGTGAAGACAGATAGCAGGCTGGTCTTTCCGCATGCGCCATCGCCGATGATGACCAGCTTCCTAAGGGCAGACTGTCAGAGCGATTCAACAATCACATGTCTACGGATATGCCATACCTCCTCATCACTTGTTGGTCCGCTTGTGCCATTGTGAATGTTGTCCCGGCCAGCCGAGTGTGAAGCGGTGCTGACAATCGAGCGACAATCCCCGTCCAATGGCTTGCTCAGTCTTCCGCGTGGCCCAGACGACAGCTCCGAGCTCTTGATCTGGGTTCAGACGACACGAGGCGGCAGGCAGGGATCGCAGTTGTACCGAGCTAGTGTGCCGAGTATAGTAGAGTAGAGGCGGCGACGGCGATGAGGAGGCGGGTGTTGTCGGTCTTGGGTGGTGTGTTGTACGGAGAGGAGGGGCGGTGGGTGGGTGGATGGTGGTGGGCTATGCTGGAGTTTGTGGTCTTGTGCAGTGCGAGGCGCAGACAAGCCGCTCGTGTTTCAAGATGCTCTCGGGCAACAGTCGGCCAGTTTTGGCGCGATAGCCGTACGTAGCGTGCGTAGCTCGGTCAGCGTGCTAAGCGTAGCGTTACAGTGGGGGTGCTCTCGAACGTGTGAGTGGTGAGGCGAGAGGCGGAGACGGAGGAGATGGTGGAGGAGGAGAATATAGGCTGCGGAGTGCGAGTGGGGAGCAGAGCAGTGTGTCCGCGGCGGTATTTGTGTGTGGTGAGGTGAGGTGTTGGGGCAGTAGTGATAAAGTTAGAGTTGGCAATGCACTTCGAAACAGGTAGGTAAGAATAATAATAAGTTACTGGCCCTCGCAACTGGGAAAGGTTGCTGGCGGCGGCCAGCAAGGTCGGAGCGCGTCCCTGATGTTCGGCCGATCCATCCTGTAGCTGCGCTGCTGCGCCACAATGTATATTTACGCATCTACATCCCAGCACGGGATTGCCGTAGTGTTTCTTGATGCAGCCAAAATCAATAACAACTACACTGCACGTGTCAATCGACAATGCTTGAAATAGCATCCATTGGCACACATCAGCATATCTTCACGAAGACGCTGTCCATTTCTGTCCCATACAGCAATGTCGCGGCATCATACATACGATGACTTACGTCCTGGCCTCGTCACAACCTTCACGGAAGGATCTCAGCCGGCTCAGTCGGCTCGGTTGTAGCATCTCTATGGCTAACCCCTGTAGTACAAAGAATTGCCTGTCCGGTCTTGACGCAGACGCATCGGATCGACGTTCTTATATATGTACGTCTATGACGAAACGTCTGTCCAGGCGGTACCAACTGCCAGAGAATCAACTGCTTCACTTTAATCCAACGGCACAACATCAGCGCAGCTTCCTTTCCGCTTTCCAACAATCTCCAGTGAGACCACCGGAGTTTGCGTATCACATCAGCGATTGATAGTGCCGTATTCCATGAGGAACCTTCTACCCGTAAGAATCCTCTGGGTCGCCTACATGGACGAAGACATTGAGCAACTAAGTACGTCGCAACGTATTCTCCTGGGCCGAGCAAGCCTTTGGGTCGCCTGGACGAACGGCGTCTTGCTAGTCGTAGTGTCTGGACAGGTGATCTGCATCGAAGATGCATTTTGACGATCCAGGTAAAGTGAATGTCAACTTCCAGGGCGTGGTGTTGGCGGCTGTTTGGGGCAATCTGCCACACATCGTCATAAGCGGAATACTGCGTTGAGAAGAGCTTGTGCTACAGAGTGTTTTTGTCGTATAAGAGGTTTCGGTCGTCGTTTTTGCCGAGCTTGTCTTAGTAAAGTGCTTCTCAGTTCTCCAATTCTGCACAAGCAAAGTAGCCCTTGTTCTCAACAATACCACGGTTCTTGACAACAGCGGTGTATTTCACCACCCACTGAGGCTGTACCTCTCCTTGGAGGGAAGCTTGGTCGTTCACACCATTCGTTTGTCCTTCGCCGTGAAGCGACTTTCTCTTGTCGCCCAGCTTAGTCGATGGAGCCAGTACACCCGCGCCATCAGGACCCGGTCCGAGCAGTTCTCTCAAAGTTCCGCGAGGCAAGATGTTCGAGCAGTCGTTGTGGACCAGGAGCTCGACACCCTTGCTCTTTGCCAGTGCCAACAAATCTCTAGGAACCGAACAGCAGTCGCGCAGGTTGATCTGGTTCACCATTGGCCGTCTGGTCGTGCCCTCCAAAAACATAGCCAGACGTTCTGCGCCAAACTCGGCGACTCCCAGCTTGTTGACAATGCCCTGTTCCTTCAGCGCTTCCACCGCTTTCCAAGACTCTAAGATGTTATCGATTCCCTCCGGCTCAGACTCAACAGGCCCGCGAGTCGAAATCTTACTCGGACAATCTTCCTGCTCGTCAAAGTAGATTCCGGGGAAAGAGACAATGAGGAGATCGATGGAAGAAACGCCAAGCTCCTTCAGCACAAGGTCGACAGCCTCACGTGTCTGGGTCGTGCGAGAAGCTGAGTCGCTCGATCCGCCCGGAAGGTAGAACAACTTCAGCGTGATATCGTACTGTTCCCGCTCTTCCTCTAGTCCGGAATTGGCCAGTTCCAAGCTCGGAATCTGCAACTCTTTGCCGTCTGAAGACAATTTCGTCCATGTCTTGTAGTGCGACTTCGCTGGGGGTGTTGCGCCATTGCCGTTCCCGTTGCTCTCACCATTGGTGTGCTCGTATGAGGATTGCTCGTCGAGGTTGGAGCGTAGAGACGAGACAAACTCGGCGTTCGATTTGCTGCCGAAAGAACGGTGGATGGACGAGCCTCCATCCATGATATTCCTGCGGACATTAGTCAGACATGTTCGACAGCAGATCGAATGTCGTGATTGAGGGGTCTGGCGTACGAGGTCGAGAGGATCAGCTTCATGGTGGGCGAGCTCTAGGATTGGCGAGTCGGATTGGGTGTGTTGTCGGTGAACTGATCAAGGGATTATACAAATGCACATGGACTGGGTGTAGTTGTACTGTATGTATTAATAATGTAAGTAGTACAGAGGGCGTGTATGCACGAGGAAATTATCATGCAGGCGTAAAGATGACGAGCAACTCTTAGCAAGAGCGGCGGCGGTCAGGCTTAGTAACCAGGCAGATAAGCGGGGAGAGACGCTCCGAGGCTGAGGCAGAGGCAGCGCGGCCGGAGCGGTAGTTGGACTTGTAGTTAGCAGTGGGCCACAACTCCACCACAATTGCAAAGATTGAGCACTCACAATTACAACCACACAACCATGGCGATCAGGTAAACAACACTCAAGAGCCTGCCGCAGTCTGCCATCAACACCTCTGACTGACAGCACTGCGCAGGTATCTCATCCTCCTCTCACGCCAGGGCAAAGTCGTACGTCGTCCTCTCTCCCTGCGGCCACAGTACACTTAATCATCGACTAACCCTCTTCTCAGCGCCTCGCCAAGTGGTTCACTACTCTCTCGCCCAAGGACAAGGCCAAGATCATCAAAGATGTCTCCCAGCTAGTCCTCGCCCGTCGCACGCGCATGTGCAACTTCCTCGAGTACAAAGGTATGCCAGCCCATCCCTTGGCCATGGTCACCAACCCGACAAGCCGCCAGACACTTATGTGCCCGCGACCTCACCTGTGTGCGCCCTTTTCTTCACCTATCCTGACCTCTCCCATCACAGACACGAAGGTCGTCTACCGCCGCTACGCCTCGCTCTTCTTCATCGCGGCTACCGACAACACCGACAATGAGCTGATCACCCTCGAAATCGTCCACCGCTATGTCGAGCAGATGGACAAGTACTACGGCAACGTGTGCGAGCTGGACATCATCTTCAACTTCCAAAAGGCCTACTTCATCCTCGACGAGCTGTTGATCGCCGGTGAGATGCAAGAAAGCAGCAAGAAGAACGTGCTCCGTGTCATTGGAGCACAGGACAGTTTGGAGGACATGGAGGTAAGTTGATGGGTCTTCTTTCCGTGCGCCCTGTCTACACACGATGCACCGCTCCGCAACCACTTTCTGCCCCCACTCGCTGATGCCCTGTTGTCTACAGGTCGAGGATGAAGCTATCACAAGAATCGGCTGATGCCCCTCCCTTCCGTCTGCTACGACACGCCTCCCACTGGTCACGCAGCGCCATCGGTCGCTAACCGCGCACTTCGCGCTCCAGGACCAAGTCGAGAGCAACTCGGAACTCGAAAAGTCGCTCCGAGAAGCCGGCTTCCTCTGACAATATTCACAGCGCGACAACACGCTGCTTAGTACCTCTCGCTTTTTTAACAGAGAGGGAACGGCTAGCGTTTCCATCGCATAGCGCACGGCGTTGATGGTGTTTTACGGGTGTTTTGGGAACCAAGAATATGATACCCTTTTGCCAAGTGTCCACTGGGACCTGGCATTGATCATGGCTGTTGTTTTTGAAGCCTTTCTTTGCCATTATGTATGCTAGAGTGCCCTCGCCATAGGCAGGGTCCAAGGGCTTTGATTGCCTTCCGCTCAAATGCAAACTATGAATGATTGAAACGTCTCTCGAAATGCTGAACCCTCACTGTATGTGCCTGCAATACAGGCATGCGGCATCTTCATTTGCTCGGAACTAACGTCAAAAGGTACTGACTAATAGGTCGCAAACGGGAGCCAGCCGATGTAAGAACCAGACGACACTGATGACCTTCGGAGTTGACGAAGACCAACAACAACTCAACGTGTACAAGGTCTGACACACCGACCCTTGATGCGACCGAGAAGCTCAACGCGTGTTCACTGCGTGCTCCAACGGGAACACCATGTTGGCTGGCTGTCCGCCCAGCGTGGAAGCTGGAATTGGTTCCGATTGGACACCCAAAGCCAACCCCAATCTCAGGATCCACACGTGACCTCGGATGGCCATCTCCACTCCAGCAACTGCCACCTCATGCCGAGCGTCATCGGCGCGGTGACTACAGCATAGTTGGCTCCCCTTATCAACGGCTACGACAACACACCTACAACCATAAAACTCGACAGATAACAACAACCATGAGCCCCTGCATCCGTCGCGAATACTAGACGCGCGCGCCAACTGGTGCGTCTACAAGTCTATCCGTCAGCTACCGCTCGACTGCAACTCTGCGACAACCGGCTTCCGACCGAGGGAAGTGATCGCGCAGGCTACTCATACCGCGGAAATACGAAACGATAAGGGAAAAGGTGTTGGTCACAGACGTGTCCATCAAACAACAACGCGACAGCGCAACAGGGCTTTTGACAACCGATAACGGCGCGACGCGAAGAACAAACGAGCAGACGCGATTTGCGCTACCACTGAAACAACTGGCAAGATGAAGGTGAGTCGACCAAAGAGCTGGCCCACTAGGCGCGCACGCCGGAGTCCGGAGGTGGCCTCGATGACCTTGATGCTCTACACTTCTCGAGGCGCGGCGCATCGATGAGAGAACGCCAGCGCGTTCTAGCAACCTACGTATCTTAATTTGTAACCAACATCGCTAACTCACTCGCAGTACCTTCCTCTCGGCGAAATCAACGCCGTTAATAACGCGATCAACTTCTCCACCCCCGATTTGCACGTCATTGGCGGTTGCGACATTTACACCACGAAAGCTGCCGGCAGCGATAAGAAGCTGTACAAGAACATTGAAGATACCTTGGAATCTCGTTATGCTACCCTCCTCCAGCTGTCCGCGTCGCTTAGTCCGCCGCCAGAGACCAACAGAGGCGGTGACAAGCATTCGGGCTCGGACGGGAAGAACAAGGATGCCGGCAGGAATGAGAGGAAGCGCAGCCGTACTGCCGAGATGATACCCGAGATCGATCTCTCAAGAGCTTCACCCTTTGGCCCATTGAGCCAGATTTCATCAAGGCGCACATTCGCATACTTGATTGCGACCCTGAATGCCAGCCACTCCGACTACGACTTTTCGCATCTCTTGCGACCCTCGGATTTCCGCAAAGAGCGATCTCTACGCTCGCTTGTGCACAACGTCGACTCGACCCTGTACAACTTGCGCCCTCGTCACAGCAGTCTTGTTGCAAACCAACAATACCTTGCGCCACCAACCATTTCCAGCTCTGCTCCGGTCGCTAACAGTATCGGGAATGAAGTCTGGGGTCCTAGAATGTGGGCTGTCATCGACAAGGAGATGAATCTTCGTCAGTGCGAGAGGTACAGCTACATGCCCCAGGACGACCCCTTCGACGGTGAAGAAGGCGCCATCTGGAGCCTGCATTACTTCTTCTTCAACAAAGAGCGCAAACGCGTGTGCTATCTGTACTTGCGTGGGTTGAGCGTTCTCTCGCACTCGCCTGTACACGCGCCCATGCACATCCACCGAACGCGCCAGGCCCGCGACTCTGGCGTTTCTGTGGGTGAGGGCGCAGGCAAGCGCGCCAGCTACTGGCTCGGCTCGAGTATCGACGAAGATGAAATGGACGAGGGCGAATACGAAGATGATGACGACGAGCTGATCCACGACGAGTACGAGAATCTGGACGACGAGGTCGAAGTGCCATACATGGATCTCGATGAAGTGCGAGCCCGCATTGTCGATGGATACAACTACGACTTCGAGACTGTCGAATACGAAGAGGACACCTCCGCATGGGCAGTTGAGAAAGGAGAACACAAAAGAGGCGTGCGAGGCATGAGCGAGGAGATCGGTGATGCGATGGAAATGTAACCGCATCACCTGAATCACCCACACATCATGCTTGCAGTCTAAGCAGAACGAGCACCACACGACCAGATCGAACAGCAACAGCACGACACAGATTCAACAATGTACGAAAGACAGAACAGAGACTTCACACTTTCGGTTCCCATCCTGGGAAGGTTCGAGGCCCGCTCTGGAAGTCGCATGGCACGACCACAAAGAGCCGAACCATCGACTTTCCCGCTATCCTGGCGTTTCTCTAATTTTGGCTTGTTTTTGACCGACCGCGCTTCGCAAACGAAAGTGGAGGGATTTGGGTACGGGTGTACGCGATGATACCCGCCGGGGCTCTGCTAGTTTGCTCGTTGCGCTTTTCTGGAATTTTTGGAGTCTTTGGTTTTTGGTTTTGATTTCCTTTTTTTTTTTTTTGTGTTTGTGCTCGCTTTCCTTGTTGGGTGTGTTTTGGAGTGCTGACAGAGACTTGGGGGACCCAGAGTGGCAACATGGGTCTTTACATGTCAGAACAGTGTGTATGTGTGCGGTGAGAGCTGGTGAGAGCGCACATACACGCACTTGACGTACAGCAGACAGCGTTGGACAGATAGCGCGGCTCGGTCGCAGACGCGCGATAATTGAACAGTTTTTGCACATATTACCTTGTGATCTCCTTCTTCTCCCTCTCGCGGGTGCGCTTTGACAACTTCAATTCATCGTGTCGTCGTATTGCGCGTCCGGTGAAATACTCGTACAACTACATTTCTAGATCGATATATTTACAACATATATGTAAACAATCTCAACAACACACCCAACCCAAACACTCACCTAGCACTACCACCCAACCTCACGCTTCCCCCAAAAAAAAACATCCTCAAGCACCATCCCACTTCGCAAACCTCTTCCAATCCTCATAAACACCCCTCAGCACCGCCCTCTCGCTGTTATTCATCGCGGCGCTCAGCACCTTCACCGCATCCGCGCTCTGCACTTCCATCGCCTCGATCAGAGCCCACAAGCCGGGCGTCATCGCTTCGCGCACCCCCTCGCCCAGCGTGCCGTTCAGGATCGCCGCGCAGAAACTGTGCAGCAGCAGCGGGGCGAACTCGCCCACGCGGGCGCGCGTGCGGCGGGACTCGTCGATCAGGTTGCCGGCGTTGGCGCTGCTGGTGTTGTTGTGCGTGCGGGTGGGCGGGTTGCAGAGGAGGGTTAGGAGGCGGGTGTAGGCGCGGGCGTGGCGGGGGGTGAGAGTCTTGCGGGATGCGGCGTTGGTTGAGGAGTTTGCCGTCGGGATGAAGAGGCGGCTTTGGAGGCTTTGGAGGGTGGAGATCAGGAGGTGGTAGCGGCCTTGGAGGCGGGCGCGGTGGTGGAGGAGAAGGGCGGAGAGGATGGAGCAGAGGTCGAGGTAGATTAGAGGTTCGGCTGGGGAGGAGCGGGCCAGGCTGTGGATTGTTTGCAGCGTGGCTTCGGTGAGGTATTGGTTGAGGATGAAGGGTTTTTCGCGGATGATTGTCAGGACGCAGGGGACTGCTGCGGTGTAGGTGGCGAAGTCGGGCGTTTGTCGTAAGATTTCTAGAAGTTTGAAGTAGAGGGCGTGGATCCCTTGCTCGTCTTCGGTGAGGATGTCCTTGGTGACGGCGGTGAGGGTGCTTTCCAGGATGGCAAATCCTTGGGCGGAAGCTTCCTGTGGGTCGGGAATGACTTTCTGCAGCACTGTGAGGAGGATGGACGGTCTAGAGTCTTTGGCCAACTGCTTCAGCTCTTCAGTCAGACGGTGCCTGTCTTCCAGGGAGATACTTGTTCCAAGGAGAGCTTCTCCCAACGAGGTACAGGCTTCAAATCCACTAATGTGTGCTAGCAAACCGAATGCAGGCACCAAAAGGTTGTTCGTGCCACGACGAGGCTCTGCAACATCGTCGGAAGACTTCACCAGTATCTTGTTGCAAACCTTGACCAGAGCCTTGTCTGACTCGGTCAGTGCTTCCCCGACAACGTTGGATTTGCGCAAGCAGACGAGCAATTCCAACAAGATCCTGAGCTTTGTGTCAGGTTCGCTCGCGTCGTCTTTCTTCTTGAGTGATCTGACAGAGCTTGACGTCTCTTTCAGAACACGCTCGCCAAACTTGACTAGACAGGGAGCGGAATCCCCAGCAAGGTGTGAGAGCACACCTTTACCGGTGCCATTGTCAGTCTGCTGTATGATCGTCTTCAATACCACCAGACGGTCACAGGGAGCGCTGCTCAGTTCTTCGGTCGTGCTCGCCTCTGTGATCGCCGCCTTGACAAGATCCTTCAGTGCTGCGCGAGAGCGTTCCTGATCCTGCGTCGCAAGGAGGTACACCGAAAGCTGGCGTGTGAGCTCGGCTAGCATTACCAACATACTCTGAGTAGGATGCGCCTCTGATTTTGTCGACTTCTTTGACTTCTTCGAGGTGGTCGAAGCCCTGCACAACTTCCAGATGACAGATGCATCGGTACACAGGTTGGCAGTTGCGTTCGGGAGTTGCATGAGGTGGATCATGACAGCATAGCGCTTTGTGATGTGAGTCTCGCCAATCTCAAAGCTGTATTCGAGATCGGTAGTCCAGTTGAGAATGCGCTCACGTTGGCCACGGACGAGCGTGGACGCAGGAATTTGGAGTAGCAGATCGAGCACCGCGATCTCCTTTTCAATCGAGTCGGAAGATGCCAAAACAGTCGCAATGACATCGTCGGCAAGTTTCGTGTTGGACGATGTGACCGTGGAGTGCACGAACGCTGTGAGGTCAAGATGTTTTGTCGTGTTGTCAGCATAGGCGGACTGCGAGGCAATGCCAGATGTGATAACATTTTTGATCAGTCTGACACGTTCTTCTTTTTCTATGAGCGAGAGGAGATCAGGGAAAGCCAGGAAGACAGGAGTGATCTTGGAAGTCGTGGAGGGCGCAAGACGCTTAGTAACGTCAGAGGCCAACTCGCGACATCCCTCATACTTTTGGAACGTTGAGCAAAGGAGACCTGCAAACGTCTCGGCGATATCGACGTCCTCGCCAGAGGTCTTCGCCTTGATGATGCTCTCCATTGCTGGATGTGAAAGTAAAGATAGCCCCTTTTTCGACACATGATCTGCATTGGATTGTGCGACAGCCCACATAGGGAACCATAGCCTGAAGGTAAGGGCAAGCAAGTGCCAAACTTGAGGTGGCATCGATTTGACTTTGCTGCCTTGCACCAGGATCAACAACGCATCCAGCAAGGTGCCAGTTCTTGAATGCAGCCTTTCAATCAGATCATCACTTCTCACACCTTGCAGTAATGCGTGCAGCAGTACAGCACCTGCTCGCTGTGTTTGTGCCGTGAGTGCGTCTTTGGAAGAGGACTTCTTGCTCGATTTCTGGTTGTCGATGTCCATTGCACCATAAAGGTTGTCGAACAGCTGCTCAGTTTGCTCGGCTGTGAGATGCAACTCCAAAAATTCTGCCAACACATCGTCAAGTTCGGTCCAAACAGTCCAGATTCTATGATCTTCTATCGTTTGAAGCTGTTGCTGCCAGCGTGAGACGAAGTTCTCAAGCTTGCGGCTACTTGCGAATGCGCGCATGACTGGCTTAGTTATTGAGTCGACCAGAAGTGATTTCGCAACTGTAACGTCTACCGCGCTTGCCAGGAAGTCTGAGATGCCAGTCAACGCAGGGAACAAGTGATCTGCCATGGCAGCATCCACAAAGACTGTAGCATCCAGCGCTACAACTTCTTCGATTAGAGAAAAGTCGACAGTCTTGGTTGCCTTGGTGCTCGTAAGGCCACTGTAACGCTGTACTAGATCCTTCAACGTTGTACCTGGCAATGATGCTCGCTTTCCTACGGTCTGAAGCATGGTCGAGAGAGCGTCCTGGCTGACGAGTTTGCCATCGATATCTAGACATGCCAAAAGCTCCTGAAAACTGTGCTCGACCCAAGGACGTTCTTTGCTGCGCTGTCGAGACGTCGTCATTGGAACGCATCGCAACGCAATGTCCAGAAGTTTAGGCAGAGCCTTGCATAGTTGCGCTTGATATGTGTCTGCTGCTGCGATGGCCGACTTGGCGCTGGACAGCTTCAATGTAAGATCTGAAGTTGCCTCCTCTGAATCTGGCTGTTCTGCAGCTTGAAACAAAGCTGAGCGAGCCGGCAAGAAGACATGCCTTGCAATCAGGATTTCCAGATCATTTGCGACATCGACATCGCTGGATGATGTGTTCTGAACTCGGGTTCGCTTCTTGGATCCAGAAGTTGTTGAACTGCTGAGCTGCTGTAATAGCAATGAGCACGGAACCAGGCATTCCTTTGCGAAAACGTCGTTGTCAGAACTACTGGGCTTTCGAATAGCCCAGAGGCGGATCGCGGGAAGGGTCAGTCGCAGGTTATCGTTTGAGCCATTCTTTGAAGCAGCATTTCCACTCTCCAAACTCATCACACGGCCTAGCCAGACGCCGAGCAACGTTGCAACTGAAGCACCATCCTTGCTGAGCAACTGCTTGACTACAGCACCTTCGGTTCCAGATGAGATTTCCTCCAGTGTTTCGATTGACTTTGCGACAGCGGCCAACAGACGTGAGAGCTTCTTGTCTTCCAAGTCTTGCATTGCTCCCTTTGCGGTGTCCAGAAGGTCGAACCGAGCTAACAAGATGCCCATTTTCTGAGGTGCAACGAGGCGAAAACAGTGCTCCAGTAGGCCCCATGCTTCCGCGTTCGATGCAACTTTCTTGTCGGTTTGCAATTTTCCTGTGAGCCATTTGAGAATCATCTCCGCTCTGTGGCGATGGTTGCAGAATTCATTCGCAGTCTTGAGTTGCGATTTGAGATCTGGGAGAGAGTCGAGTGTTTTCAGTCGTTGTAAGGACGGCTCAGCGGCATGCTGAGCATCCACGTCCAGCATCTCCAAATCTTTTCCACCCATGGCGAATCTAACGTCTTGTCCAAGATGGATGCAGACCGTAGGACAGTCGCTCTAGAATCTTTGGATGCGGCTTCAACTTTTTGATATGGGGCCCGTGCGAGCGCGGACGGGATCGGCTTAGTTCCGAGGAAGCATCGCATTGGAGACGACGAGCTCCCAACAGCGACTGCAGCCGGATTACCTATTCACGATCCTCTCAGCCTCACCCAGTAATCCAACACCACATTCACAATGTCCGACTCCAACACAAACGCGCCTATCACTGCGGCAGCTGTCCGCCCCAACAGGCCCATGAGCGAGGCTCTCTTGAACGAGAAGGTACGGATGCGCGTGGAGCATTGGATATTAAGGATCACAAACGCGATGCGAGGACATGAGCTAATATGTCAATCTCTAGTGGGACCACTGCCTCAGCACTCTCCTCATTCGCAGCACTCTCGGCGCGTCTTTCGGTGTGATCTTCTCCGTCCTGGTCTTCAAGCGCAGGTCGTGGCCCGTGTTCACTGGTCTTGGTTTCGGTGCTGGAAGGGCTTGGGAGGAGTGCGACTCTGTAAGTTGGACTGGGAAAAGAATCGCGACAAAAGCTGGGCGGAAGTGCTGCCTGAGAAGATATCCCGGCATGCTTCCTTTTGGTGGCATTCTGGTCTTCGTAAAGTCGAACTTCGCTAACACTCGACTTACAGAGCTTCAAGCGCGCATCTGCCACCTCTCAAAACGGTCTCCGCACATTCCCCGGCCGCTCCAACTAAATGGCCCTTCTCGAACGGATTGCAGTACCTACGATGATATCAAGCGAAGATGCTGGACTACTTGGAATTGTGAGGATTGGTGCTTTGGGTCTAGAGGGTCGGCCTCAGCGCCGCAAACCAGCACGTGCCTGCTGGAAAGTGTACATATAATGGCGGTGTACTACAACTTTCGGATATGCAACAGCCATGCAACTTTCACTTTTGGCTTGATGTCAATATCCACTTCCCATTTCTGCTAAGTTTGGGATGTGCTACTCTCAGCAGTGGGGAGAGTGGAGCGTGGTGAGATGTCCACAACAGTTGTGTTGGTCACTGGATGATACCGAGGGTTAGGGTTGGGGTTGGGGTTGGCTCTCGATGCCTCCGGCCGTCCTTCTATACACTCTCGACGTAATCAACCATATTTCGATACTTCAGGTTTATGGAGACAACTATGGTGCATCATAAGTGTGCCAGGTGTCGATTTCTTGTTGCTGCCATTGCGTATGGATGTATTTTGACAAGTCCAGTCCGGTGAGAGACAGCGTTACGAGATCGCTTTGGGGGGAAACAATGTTTGTTGCTGGAACGATTCCACCTCCAAATCCAATCGAATAAAATGATGGCTGCCTTGATATCAGACGGGTATGAGCATATACGATCGATTCCGCCTTCTGAGTCAAACAAGGCAGCGTTGGCACTACGTTCGACAGCCCGGCGCTTGTCAGGCCTTATGATATACTTGAAAAATAAGTAGCCCATACACCGCACCGGATGGTTGTTCTAAGTAAGGCATGTGGCCCACATACATTATGCATTTGGATATCCCATGTTAGTCTCTAGATGGTAACCACTTGACACTGTGGATTCGAACGATGATGAACTCATCAGCGGCTGAATGTCGGAGCCGAGGCGCAAGTTTCAAGAACAAATGTTGCGACCAAATGATCTCCAAACGAGAAGCTACAAGACACCTTCAATCATTCTCCACGCGAGTGCGCCGAACCCAATCCGCCGCCATGGTACCTCAAGTCACCACCTCTTCGCTCTCCCGCGCCGACGGCTCCGCAACCTACACCGACTCGCTCTTCTCCGTCCTCGCCGCCGTCAATGGCCCAGTCGAAGTCTCCCGCCGCGACGAGCTCCCCGAAGAAGCCACAATCGAAGTCAACGTGCGCCCTGGATCTGGAATCGGCGGTCCGCGCGAGCGCTGGCTCGAAAGCGTGATTCATTCTCTGCTGCGCAGCATCGTATTGGTACACATTCACCCGCGCACGCTGGTGCAAGTCACGCTGCAAGTTGTGAGGGAGCCTGGTGTCAAGTTCTTGAAGGGTAGGGGAGAAGTTGCGATTTTGCCGGCGCTTGCGAATGCGGCGTTTCTTGCGCTTGTGGATGGCGGGCTGCCGCTGGACACTACTGTGAATGCAGCTTTGGTCGCTGTGAGCAAGAATGGAGATATTGTGGCGGGTCCTAAAGCGGAAGAGTTGGAGGTTTGCCAAAGCGTGCATGCGATGGCCTTTGGAGCCCAGGGTGAAATGTTGCTGGACGAGTCGACGGGGAGCTTTGAGTTGGATGCTTGGAAGGCTGTTGCGGACAAGGCTGCTGAACGCTGTGCTGCTGCTTTCGCCGACGAAGGAGAGGATGAGGCTATGTCGAATGGAGACGTTGAACAGGAGCCTTGGTTGAGGCAGGCGTTGGAGGAGAAAGTAAGAGACGCAAACTCGTGGAGGGAGAGCACTTGAATGCGGACTACAATGATCGCAAATCATGGCGAGGCTCAAGACATTGAGCGGTCCTCGAATATGCGTGCGTCGGCTACTGAGAGCTGACACAACCGCGCGAGTTTGTCTGCCTGCTACAAGTGACGGTGTCGAGTTCACGATACCTGCGTGGTAATACGCTGCGTTTGAGAATGCAGGCCCATTCCCAGCTCTTGCAGGACTACGAACTCCTGCGAACGTACAGATCCACGTTGAAAGGTCACAGGCTTGAGCTGGATCAAAGAGATCCAGCTTTGATCACAGATTTACCGCGAAGGCCAATTGCCGACCGACGACTGCATGCCGAAGAGCTCTAGAATGACACCTTGAGATGAGACGACGGACTACAGTTGAGAGAACCGGGTATCTTAGATAAGTATCACGAATTACGCAGGCCAGATCGAAATTTTGACAAGACGTGAGGTCAAGTTTAAGCTCAACCAACATCAGGCAGGAGCGATGGTCGCACATGCCTCGAAAGTAGATATAACCATCCTCGAACATTTCACAACTGTGGCAACCGTTCATCATCGCGCCGTCACCAACTGACAAGACAGACAAGTCACTCGGAACACTCGGCGACACCATGGCGAGCTCGCATAAGGACAGCTCCATACAAGCCTTCTTTCACCCGACCCCGGCAGCTGCTTCGCCGTCAAAGCAACCATCTAATTCATCAATCGGAGATGGCTTCACCCCCGAAGAGCTCGAAGAAGCACTGAAGCCGACTCCCGCCGAGCCATGGCAGCCAAAGGTCGAATATCTCGAGTGCGAGATCCGCGACCTCTATCCAGGACCTCGCGCCGTGACTTTCATGGGCCGTGTTGCCAACATCTTCGACGTCGCGAACGCTCCCAAAACACCTAGGAGCGCGAAGGGATGCGTCAAGCTGTGTGTGAAAGATGACCACGATGCAGTGACTGTGCGCGTCTGGTTTGCGGACCAATTCCCACGTGTCCGCTTGGGCACGCTGGTGTCTGTCTGGACAAATCATAGTTCGTCTCCGTCTGTGCCTACCTTTTGCTTTCACCTACTCACTCCCTGCAGTCTCGAACGGCGAACTCGGGAACATGTCGAGCGCGTCTGCGCCTCTCTTTGCTTCACTGTTCCCCGAGAGGGACCGCAGTTGTCATCTCATGGTTCACGAGAACAGCGACAACGGTACGATGTTCAAGCGTCCACTTGGACACCGCGAAGGTCGCCAGATGTCTGATTTGATGACGCTTCAGAACTTCATCGAAGGCGGTTATGATGTTGTCGGGGCAAAGATCCTCGTGGTCGTCAAGAGTCTTGGCCAACGCAAGAAGAGTGAGTGGAAGCATTCTGCCTCTTGTGTGGTACGCGCTGACATCATCAAGTTGAGCGCAAGGACGGCAGCTCGACTGAAAACATGAACGTGCAAGTGCATGACGATACCGCTGGCGCCACACTGGGTCTCTGGGGCACTTCCGCCCTGTCACCTGCCGGAGGTGTGACCGAAGTTGACGAAGCTGAATCAACGAGTGAAGCAGTGAAGGGCAATGCACCGTGGAAGGCCGGAGAGACTGTGCTCTTGCTGGAAGCGCCTGGCTGGAAGATTGGAAGAGGTACCTACCTCAGCCTCTCAACTACCACCATCGTCGACGTTGATCCCGCCATCGCCGACGCGGACTGGCTACGCAAATGGGCTTCGAAACAGAAAGTCCGTGAAGCCGTCAATTTGCCATTTCCCGAGGGCGTGTTCGATTTGGAAGCACTCATCAGAAGCCCCCTACGATGCCTATATACTTTTGCGGATCTTGATGAGTTCTCAAGGGCTGCACCTCAAGAAACTGTCCAGGGCTACCTGAGCGTGCTCGTCATGGAAGTGAAGCTGCTCGAGAACCGCAAGAGAGGAATGCTCATGTGCGGAGAGTGCTGTTCGATGCACGTTTTTGCAAATGCGCTGTCAGGGACCTGCAAAGGCTGCGACAAGCAAGTTGACCTTAGACTCAATCCGAAGATCGTATGTCATGATTATCTCGATGGTCGCCTCGAACGAAAATCGCAACAATGCTGACCTCCGACCTCACAGCTTGAGCAAGTTCTCGACGAAACCGCATCAGTCGCTCCTGGCAAGCTACTTCTGAGTACCAAAGCGTGGCGCGAGCTCCTTGGTCATTCTGCTGAAGAGTTGATCGATCTTGGTAAGAAAAGTGGCATTTACTTGCGTTACGATTGCTGACTTCGGACAGACTACGAGAAATTGAAGTACATCTCGGATCGTCTATTGTTCAGCCGGCTGACGCTACAATTTGGTTGGACTGGAGATGAGAGCAAGGCGGGAGGGCGTATTTGTGTCTTAAGCGTGATGGCAGGATGATGGGAAGTGTGGCATGGCGGCGTGCTGGCTACCCCCGATGCATGTTCTCTGCAGTTGTCTCGTATTATCATCAACTCAATACCTTCTAGACTGCCACCCTCATCGGCAGTGTTGAATTGAACCGACGCTGGATGATGAAGTAGTCACTTTAGGAATCAATAGTACCAGAGAGACTCATCTACACTCTCGGCGGCACGGTTTGTCCAGAATGATACGTAGGCCCAAGATTGCAAGACACAAGAAATGTGGTAGCTAAACAATGTGTTTATTGCAAATACCATTGATTTCGGCAGGTGAAGCCGAGCTCCTGCTCGCCCAACATGCCAAGACCTGGTTTGTTTACTTCGGCCGGAACTTCTCCACCCTCATCACCAATCTGCACGCGCCACCTTCACAACCACGACGAACACGAGACGAGCATCATTACTACCGACACCACGCGACCACACGCGCAATCGCTCGAGAACTCTTCACACAAACCAATCCAACCTATGCGCACATTACGCGCCTGCGCCCCATAGATTCCCGACGCGCAATAGACGCGACTACCCCTCCGAGCAAACAACTGCACCATTGACACCGCCACTGCGCACTGGATCGAAAAGCGGGCAAAGCTATGTCCATGGTAGTCACGCGCTCGCCTCTTACAGCAATTGTGATGAACGGTCCGGGACCGGCCGCTCCCAAGCGAAGGAGTGCGCGCTTGAGTGTGGAAGGACAGGAGGAGGAGGAGCAGCGACCGAGCAAGAAGACGAAGGTGGATGCGGCGCAAAGCGCTGGCAGCGCGAAAGAGAGCGGCGCAGGGAAGAGAACACGCGGAAAAGGTAGGATTGAACCATTTTCCGGAAATGACTGCAGCAGGCAGTTGAGAACCTGTAGGAGAGAATGCTAATGCGAGGTTGCAGTTTATGACAACAAGGATGGAGACTTTGAATTTACGAAACGCGCAAAACCTACTAAGAAGGCTGCAGCTCGCAGTACGAACACCGAGAAGGCCTCCAGCGCCGCAGAGCCCGCAGCGAGCACCACAACAAGCACAACACGAGCAAAGTCAAGCAAACCTGGACCTGTGCCTGCGCCCGCACCTACCGAAGATGTCGCGCCAAAGACAGCCCAAAAGAAGCCTCGAGGGAAGCTCCCGACAAGTCCAGGGGGCGATGCTGTACCGAAGACTGCGCGCCGGGCGAAACGAGCTTTCCAAGAAGTCCGATCGCCGTCGCCACAAAAAGCAGCGCCTACAAAACCGCGTGCGAATCACGATCGCTCACCAAGTCCTGGATTTCGACCGGTCACTGTGAAGAAGAAACGGACTACTCAGCATGAAACACCTGCGCCCGCGCCGGAAGAAGAGGATAAGACGACAAAGATCGCCTTGCCTTTCGCTGATACACCGATCATAAATCGCAACAAGGAGATGCGCAAAGCCAGCGCGGACATGAACAGACGGAGCAGCTCCGGAATGAGAGGGCGACGTGCTAGTAGTCTGATTGATGAAGGAAGAGGCAATGGTGAGTCTGCTCAAAACCTACAACGCACACAAAGCGAGGTGCTTGGATGTACGACTGGATCGTCTGAGACTTGCGGATTCGAGCTCCGGGCTGACGAAACAATCACAGCTTTGCCGCATCCTGAAGTACCCACAGCAGAGTTTTACAAACACATTTCCGCCGATCTCACAGAGCCGCGACGAATGCGTTGTTTGCTTGGCTGGTGTGGCAGCAGGGCGTTACCACCCAAACCAGACGCACCGAAACAAAGTTCGAAAGACGCGAACGCCGAATTCCAAGCTTTGCAAGCCGGTATGTTGTTGATATTTCGATAGATGTCGAGACCTCAAAGCTGACTTCTCCAAGCTCGAGTAATCCAAGAAGAACTTTCGCAAGATCTTGTATCAAAAGGAATGCTCAGCGACTGGTTTTCGAGAGACGATGAGCCACAGCAACAAGTGGCATTACGGAAGAAGCCCAACCCTCGGAACATTGCCAATGCTGCAAAGGCTGAAGAGCTCGAACGCGAACTCGAAAGGTATGTCATTGCGATGAGTGTTGAACTGAGAACGAGTACTGACGTGTTCCAGATTAAAAAAGGAGCGACAAGAATGGGACAACCTCGCCAAATCCGCCATTCCCGCAGCGACACCTCAAAAGCCGCAGTCTACTCCTGCAGTAGAACCAGCTCTACGAGGACTCTCGCCACTGAACTCGGACCTACTAAGCAGCCCTGATCGAGCAATATTTGCTCAGCTCAACGAACTCACATCATCCTCGTCCGGGCCCGACGCTCTACAGCAGCGTCTACAAAGCATATCCTCCGGTCTCGAATTCTCCATCGATCAGTTCGCGCACGGCGTACATGCCATGGCCACTACTAGGGATACGGCCGAACGCGTGGCTGACAGGTCGTTGAGAGATGCGACGGATATCCTCGAGGAACGTGACAAGGAGAAGAGGCAGAAGAGCGGGAACGTAGAGCCAATGGGAGCACTACGTGGCTTGGCGAAGGTGTTGAACCGCGGAAAGAAGCAGTAAACGCACTCGATGGGATTCCTCTGCCGATGGTGCCTTTGCAAGTGGTTGTACAGAGTCTGGGATACCTCTCATCCATCTTCAATCTTTGGCCACTGCCCGTGTCCTGGGCGACCGGAGCTGGCGTTGTTTTGTAGCGTAACGCGGAAACGAGTAGATACCTTTTTGATGACTTTTACTTTGCAAGAATGAAGATGGATTGATCTCGCACTTCCGATTTCTTATTTGACACTCGCACACTGACTCTGAACCGCCATATTCCACATGGAGATGTCGAGCAAAAACTTACCCTCAGAACTCGAACGAGTAGCGGCCCGGTACGTGGCTTTACTTGGGAAGAGACTGGCATAAGCACTCGAAACGATCTATTTCCTGCTGTCACTGAGATACGTATCATAAGCCTCTCTATCCAGCCCTTCTCAAGCCTATCTCAATCGTGAATCCATCACATTAACATTATGACAGCCAGCCGGAAACCCTCTCAGAACCTAGAACTGCTTGATGTGCCACTGCTGACAACCACCATTGCCATAATTCGCCCTGCCTACATCCTTCTTGTTCATATTAACGCACATGTTGAAGAAGTTCTTGAAACAGTAGTCCATGGGCACCCACTGCGCGGGCTTGCAATGGCCTGCGAAAGGTGAAGAAAGATAAAGTGTCAGCGCAAGCTATCCATCGTGGAATGGGATTCAGAGGGCGGGGGAGAGAGAGAAAGAAGAAGACTCACCTCTGATCCAGACGGAGAATTTGTTCTTGTTGGACCAGGCTCCCTCTCTGGCTCTGGCGGACGGTACAACCTAATGTAGCGTTATCGTGAGCGATGTGTGTCAGGCATAGGTCTTCCACTACGGCGCTGAATGTGACTACTACTGACCATGTCCTTGTTCTTCCAGCAGAAGTTCTCGATGGCGCTGCCGACATCTTGGTTCCGCTTGAAGCATTCGTTTCGGTCGTTGCTCTTGGGAGGGTTCCAGGCGTGGATGCTTTGGACTAGGCAGAGGCAGGCCAGCGCGACCATGAATATCGTTAAGAACTGCTTCATGATGTTGAGTCGTGATGTTTGTGATGTCTTTGGTGGGTCAATTGGGGATCTCAAGGGCCGAAGGCGTGTCGAAAGAGGAAGAAGCCTCACACAAATTCCATTGATGAAACGAGAGACAGCATCATCGCGATTGACCTACTGGCATTGTCATCATGGCATCTCCTAATTCGTTAAGACTCAATCCTTGGCTCGAAGTGTCTGACCAACTATACAAAGAAGTCGGTCGTTAGTATTGTGCGAGACGTTAGCCATTCGCGGTGTAGGCTTTAGTATTGTTGAAGCCGAACAAAGAAATCCTTACTTACACCCTGCAGCACGCATACTATGAGAAACATCAGCAGGCATCTGTGTATGCAGGACTGTCGCCGGTATCGATAAAACGTCGGCTAGTGACTCGACCTCTTGCCATTCGATATATTCACTCAGCGTCGTAGGGCTATTCGTGAACGGAGACACCGCATGGCGAGGATAATAGTTGGAATTCTCCGAGTTCCATAGTATGTAAATTTGTCCATATCCCGATTCGGAGGAGTACGCAATAAAACATTCGATTAATCTTCTTGATCTTCTTGCAAAGCTGCTTTTGCAGTCTTTCGCCGCTCGCGTAGTTGGACACTGAAGTGTTGGACGACGAACGGCAACGTAGAGACAGATAGATTGATTCTACGACCAAGGAAGCTTCTTCGCTTGTCCCAGATAGCCAAGGCAAGTCCGGATGCTTCGGCTCGTTTAGAAGTTCAGGTGGTTCGAGCACAACGAAGGATGAAGACTCCGTGTCGTGGATGGAGAAACACTGTGTGTTTCAACACGCTGTGCTTGGCAACGTGTGACAACAACATCGCGTTCTCACCGACAAGACACAGGACGTCGACGACCTGGCATATATCCTCCATCAACATCACATACGATCTCTCGGGTCATGTAAGACGCGACGGCGCCAGAGCGGTGACGCGGCCACGCGCGATTTAGGAATTAGACTCTCGTACCTGGAGCTTGAAGGATCGACCCGATGCCCGAAGAAGTCAATCTGTCTTTACCGAGGCCCCATTGGCCTACTGGACGAGCTTCTGGGGCTTCCTGTCAAGAAGGAGTTTCCCCTGGCCGACGGAGTCAGGGCAGGATAGTGGCAGAAACTGGCCAACTCAGCGCAGGCAGCACTCCAGCGTGCCTCCTACAGCCCACAATGCCCATACCGCGCGTTTGGGCGTGAACACAAAGCCTGTCGCCCGATTTATCAGCGTTATATGCCTCTCGTCGCAGCTGTGCGATGATGCACTCGCCCTTTGACGGGACCTGGGGATGGACCACGGTGGCCATAGTCGTCCTGCTATGCAGCTTTGCAACTGTTAGCCAGGCAGACGTCAGATTCACCGAGCCCTCTGCTGGCGCCAATCTCACTGCAGGCCGGATCGATGTACGATGGGAGGACTCAGGCATTGACCCTCCCATCTCGGAGCTCACGCAGTATACGCTGTCACTGATGGTAGGAGGCAACGACGATGCAAACATGGTATGCTCAATGTTCCCCTTGGCTCACCCCACGAATTGTGAGGCTAATGTATTGTTGCAGCAACCAGTGTCGACCTTCCAGTCGGAGGGTGCATTCACGGCTGGTGACACTGCCCAAGGGACTATACCAGAAGGCATTGCTGCCAATGTACCGAACGGATTGTAAGTTGACTGCGTCTCCTTCGCCCGCAAACTGAACCTGTGCTAATCAGCCATGTCTCAGCTTCTTTAGGATGACATCAACGAGACAGGAGGGTGGCGTATTAATCAATTATTCAGATCGTTTCAACATCGCTGGACTTTCTGGAGATACCGCTTTACCCATCAAGCAAGCTGCCGGTGCTCTGGATGGCAACACAGACGGCCCACCAGCAGTGGGCAACAGCGCATCATCAAGTAGCTCGACCATGTCCAGTACATCCGCTCCCACATCAAGTATTCCCGCCTCCACCACAACCACTCAAATAATACCCACCACCCCAGCCACCCCTACAGCCTCACCAGAAGACAAAGACAACGACACTGGCGGCGACGGCGACCACGACTCTGACGACAACTCCTCCGGCATCTCCAAAGGTGCCACCGCCGCAATAGCAGTAGCAGTCACCGTCGCCGTGATCGCAATCTGCGCAGCCCTCGCACGCTGGTACCTCGTCAGACGGCGCAAAAAACAAAACGAAGTTCAAGAAATCGCCCCCGGCTCGTTCTCGCCAGGCAGTCAAACGCCGATGAACGAACTCTCGGCGGAGAACCTCCTCACGAGTCCCAGGAGGGCTTGGACGCAGCAGACCGAGCTGAGCTCTGATAGTATGGTCCATGAGGCTGGATCGGGGGAACGGCCGCCGGAGCTGGATCATATGGCTTTCCGTGCGGAGTTGGAGGGGGATGTGCCTCTGACGACGCCAACGACGCCCGAAATTGCCATGCCGGTTTGGCCGTCGGAGAAGATATGAGTGTGGCGTTTTTGGTCATGTACAACTGCATCTTACGAGTAATCACGACATGCATTGATCTTTTTTCATTGTGGCGCAGAGAAAACAAAAGCACACAAGGCTGTCTTCTTTGATAACTCATCTCCGTGGCCTCCATGAGCACCAAGTCCCTCAGGAATTCCTAGAACAACTCCTCTAGCACGAACAGCAGCACCTTTACGGGGGCAGATAAATCCAACTTCGAGAACTCGACCGGATGAAAGCCGTGCTGTCGAGTGACGAAGAGCCGTCGCCGTCAGAAAGACCATCCAAGTCTTCTTGGAACCAGCAGCGAAAGGCTCAAATTCCAACATCGTTCGACTTTCTATCAGATCGATACCCCAATTGTCCAATGAAACGAGGAGATCGTCAGAGGAGCAGTAAACACAGGCTCCAATCCCCGTCCTCAAAAGCCCTGCCCTCGCTAGAGATCCCACCATCGTTGACGTGAGCTTCGACATGCTCGGCACGCCTCTGGTCGTGGCTTGCCAGTGCAGACAGAGCGTCGGGTACGTAAGATTCCTGCTCGAAGCTGGCGCATGATCCAAACACGGACCCAGACACATCGGCTTTCCCGCTTACGTTACTTGTCGCCATGTACGGAGACGAAGGCCCTGCTGCGAACGACGTGCTATTGCAATGGTACGGGACCGAAGGGTACAGATGCGCTAGATGCTGCTGTGAGGAAAGGGAAGAAGACTGTGGTGCTGAGGCTGCTAGAGGGTGCTGCCCGTTCTGAGATCGAACCTAACGCTATGGCAGGTGGCTCTTATCCCACGTCCTCTCCCCTCCACACAGCTGGCAGCCTAGGGCCATGATGATGTAGTCAGATTGCTGTTACAGCACGGTGCTGAATCCCAAAGCAACCGATGTTGATGGTGTTGACGGCCATAGAGATTGCGATGCGAATGCAGCGAGATGGAAAAGATGCGCCAAAGATGTTGGAGGTCCTGGAGAAACAGGACCGGATGATCCAACCTATAGCTTCGCAAGACTGAGCCTGATGTATGAGCTGAGTGTATCCGAACAGGAGCTAGATGTTCCTGATAGCCAGACTTGAATCGTAGAGGAAAAGTATTTCCAAATCATCATATGTTCATTCTCATAAGCCCTAAAAAGTCCATTGTAGCAACCGAGCGGCCCGAAGGTGCAGCTTAACTGGTTCAAGACGGCTCAAGGCGATCAAAAGCGGTGCGGCTGATGTTCCAGAATGTGTATAGGTTCTAACCAAATCTAATCACGGTATTTCTTCCATTTGATTATAATTTCTATCAAACTCACAATTTACTAGAGTTGATGGATGCCTTCGGTATAAGAATTCCTCATCGGTTGTAATATCGGATAGACGAAACGTCGGAAAAGTAACATGAGAGAGAGGCTGGCTATCTCAAATCATGATTCACATCGCATGCATAATGACACCCGATCAACGGCTCGGGTCCCGGCCTTATAGTCATGTATTGTGCATAGTGAAGTACTGCGCTACGAGGTACGACACAGCCAGTCAACGGACAGCTGCGGATGCTGAGAGCGCAGTATAGTAAGTGTCAGCCCTAACTCCATACGTCAATCTGAACCATACTGAGCAATGCAAACCAGCCAGTCTTACGAAGAGAGATCGAACTCTCGCATTGCTTCACTCGTCATGATCAGACGAACGGCTCCGGACTTTGTTTTTGGTTCCGTAGGTCCAGGATGAAAGTTATATAAAACAAGGGTTGCCCGTCAAAGATACGGAGATCAATGAAAGAAACATACATATAAGATCCCTGAATCGCTCACTTGGGCGATACTTTCTTGCATAATGAAGGCGGGCAAAGGTTCCTTGCTCGTCTGTTTCGGCGCACTCTCACAGTGTATTGATCCTGCTACCGCCGCCGCCGCTTCTCCTCTCATCGACCTGGGCTATACTGCGGTCCAAGGCACACGTAATGCTTCCACTGGGTACGTTCAACTTGAACCTTCGAAAACTATCTGCATACTGTACGCTTGCTGACAGCTTTCACACAGGGTTGACTCTTTCCTAGGAATCCCATACGCGGTAGCGCCTGTGGGCGACCTTCGCTGGTGGAGTAATCCCCAATGTCCAACATGGGTGTGTGGCAATCGTTGACCATTACTCTCCAGGCGCGCTCCTGTCCCAATCGAATTCGGAAACACCACTACATCCCTAGGCGGGGCTCTGAACGCAACTACACAAGGCCCGCAATGCGTGCAAGGCCAGCCCGCGTGGTTTGCTGCACTGTCTGCAGTCTACGGCGGTGCCATGGCTGCCGGCACTCCAGTCTCCTCGAGCGAAGATTGTCTGGTTCTCGATGTGTTCGCTCCGTCCCATGCGACTGATGAGAACTTGCCAGTGTTGTTGTGGATTCACGGCGGTGGCTACACAGTCGGTAATGCCGCT
>Ga0265797_10001396_pt1 | contig 42361 bp, 34 predicted proteins | sample P2T30metagenome_FD_192433 | JGI IMG/M metagenome (GOLD analysis project Ga0265797, IMG submission 192433) | Plant litter microbial communities from East Loma Ridge, Irvine, California - P2 T30 | ecosystem: Environmental > Terrestrial > Plant litter > Unclassified | place: USA: California...
AAAAAAACCACATCACCCCTCAAGACACAAGATATTCACACCTCACCCCTCAACACCCAGATACTCCAAACTCCCCTTCCGCCTCCTAGCCCGCCACTACGCCACCGACATCCTCTACACCCCCATGATGCTCGCCCACGAATTCACCCGCAGCCCCATCGCCCGCGACAGCGACTTCACCACACACCCCTCCGAACGCCAGCCCACCACCCACAACAACCCCCCCAACTCCAACAACCCTTCCCGCCCCCACATCCTCATCGCCCAATTCGCCGCCTCCACCCCCCAAGACTTCGCCCGCGCCTCCCTCCTAATCGCCCCGCACGTCGACGGCGTGAACCTCAACTGCGGCTGCCCGCAATCCTGGGCCATAAAAGAAGGCATCGGCTGCGCCCTAATGGAAGAGCCCGGGCGCGTCGCCGAAATAATCGTCGCAGCGAAAACCCTCCTTGCGCCGCAAGGCAAAAGCGTCAGCGTGAAAATCCGCATTGACAAAGACCTCTCGAAGACCAAACGCTGGATCGACGTCGTGCAAGCCGCGGGGGTCGATTACATCACCGTGCACGGCCGCACGCGCTCGCAGCGCAGCAGCACGCCGCCCGATTATGGTGCGGTGCGGGAGGTGAAAGCGCACGCGCGCGTGCCGGTTGTGGCGAATGGGGATTGCTATTCGCTGGCTGACGTAAGAGACATCGCGGCGCGGACGGGGGTGGATGGGGTTATGGCTGCGAGGGGGTTGTTGGAGAACCCGGCGTTGTTTGCTGGGTTTGGGGTTACGCCTGTGGAGTGTGTGAGGGTTTTTGTGGGGTTTGCGGTGCGGTGTCCGATTCCGTTTCAGTTGGTGTTGCATCATGTTTGTGATATGACGGGGAAGATGGAGGGGATGGGGAAGAGGGAGAAGAGGGGTTTGATGGAGTGTCGGGATTTGATTGAGTTGGTTGAGTGGGTTGATGGGAAATGGGGGCTTGGGGAGCGTGTGGCGCCGTTGGAGGAGGGTAGTGGCGAGGTTTGAGTGAGGGTTGGTTTGGTTGTCTTGTTGGTGTTAGGCCTGGTAGGTAGTCGAGATACACATTACTTCTAATCCCAGCCTACTACTTGTGTGTGCACTCTTGACGGCCGAGACGTTCATGTTGCAAAGCTGTAAAGTATCTGGTACCATTTGGATGTTCGGAAAGGTGGTTTGTCATTCTTTAGAGGTCGTCATCTTACAGTACTAACTGCACGTGATTGAGCGCAGTCCATTAGTATCCCAGTCTCGGTATTTATCGCACAAAGTCGAGCATTAGCCTGGTATGAGTGTCCTTTGAGTAAGCGCTTTGAGTAAGCGCCTAGCTTCAGCCATTTACGCTCGTTGTTGTCGCTGAAGGATGGAAGCCTCCCTTGAGCGACGCCGTCTGAATCCACTTTTCTTCATCTGCTGTCGTCTCCAAAAAGGACATGATCAGAATCGACGTGTTCAAGGTCTCCAGCCCTGATTTCCACCACCACCACCTCCACGTCCGTACCTAGGACCGTTCGGTGCCCTGTCTCTCTGTCCATAACCGCCCTGGGCACCACCATAAGCGTATCGGCTGTCACTGTAACCTGGCTGAGGCCTAGCTCCTTGCCAGTCCTCGTAGTAGCCTCTTCCGCCGCCCCTGGGCCCGGACGGGAAGACGTCCCTGCGATCTCTGTCGTCTCTGCCGCGACGCTCCTCACGTAGGCGGTTCTCTGCTTCTCTCGCTCCTGCTGTCTCGTCCACCTCCATCACCTCGTCCTCGACCACTGGAATCGGCTCTTCGACGGGTGGTTCGACGGGTCTTGCGGCGATGCTGCTGTCCTTGTAATACACGTGCAAAAGTCTGCCGTCGGCCTGTCGTCTCGTCAGTGCATGCAGCATGTCAACGTTAGTGCGTGATGCAACAAAAAGCTTACCCTGTGGTTGTTGAAAGTCTCAATGACGGTATCAGCAGCTGCAACATCGGCGAAGCCCATCTCAGCCATGACTGTAGGATTGGAAGCAATCAGCCTGCAGTACAAGATGTCTCCACCGACATTGCGCATAACACTCTCGATGTCCGCGGCGGTGGTCCCTGGCGCGAAGTTGCTGGCAACCACGACATACGGCCCGCCAGCAGCGCCTCTTATGCTGATGCTGCCGCCATTTGCGGCCGGCTTCTTCGCTCCGAATGTGTTGCTTCTGGGTTGCGCCGCTAACTTCGAGGATACGTTGGCGCTGCGGTGGCTGTTGTTGCTGACTGGCGGAGGTCTCGTCGGACCGCGTCCATTGCGCGGTGTCGTGCTATTTGAGCGAGGGATAGATGATGTGCGCTGTTGCGGTGGTTAGGAGGAGTTGATCGCCAAGATTGACTGCAAGACTGAGCAGCATGCATACCTTGTTGACCCCGACTCTGCTCGCTAGACTGCCTCCGAGCGGCGCCTTTTTGGTGTTGCCAGCTGCGGGTGCGCTCTGGCGACGGTTCTTGCCGAAGATGTCCTGCGCGAGCTGTTCGTTTCTGCGCTGTTTACGGCCTTGGGGATTTTGTTAGCTGCAGGCTTCAAGTCGATGCGGCGCATGCCTGCATACCAGCCTGGATGATTTCGTCGAACGATACGGGTTGCTTCTTGTTGTCGACCATTGTGATGTGAAGTTGAATGAAGAATGGAATGCGAAAGGTTGAGTTTCTCTTGTGTTGGAGGAAAGTGAGCGATGGTGAGTGGGTGGTGTGAAGGGTTGGTGGTTTATGTTTGAGTTGCCAAATAGCGATTCAGTTGCAGTAACGGCGTCGCGAGGCAGGACTTTTGGAAGCTCGCGTTCGCGACAGTCTGGACCCAATCATGAGAGAGAGGCGGGATCTTCCGGTAAAGTCACGTGATTGGTGCATGAAAGTAAAGAACAGACACTGTTCGGGGCAAGTGAATAAGAATTCTATGATCCTGGCGATATACTATCTATACGTCCGATGCCAGGGTTGTGAGTATACACATTCAATCTATAACGGTGGTGACAGCGGTCTTATCAGTCAACAACGCTCGCAATCGAGGCAGGCATCAGCACGACCAGGTAAGAGCAAACACCACAGGGACTGCAAGAGTGGACGACATCCCGTCGGCTCAACATCCAGCGTGCTGACGACTAGCAGCCTTCACAATGCCTCCTCACATCACCCAGCCGAGCAGAATATGGCCCCCAAATCATCAGAAGAGGGCTCACCAGCGCGACCAGCGTTGGAGAAATCATTGACCCTCAACAAGAAGCATTCATGGTTTGGCAGCATCAAAAACGCAGTCCATCAGAGTGCTTTATCAGCGAAAGCTGCAGTCGAATCTCTCAGAGGCGGTAACAGCAGCAGTATCCAGTAAGTCACCGCGTTCGAAGTGCATCGAGAGTGAACGCTAACAGAAACATAGCGCCTCTCTCGTCGATATCAATACCTCTTGTATCAGCATCGACGAACCCTCCACCCGAAGCAATACTCCTAGCCAAAAGAAGATCCGGGACACGCCTTCGACCACAAGATCGGCCGTTACGTCCCTACGCCACCACCTCAGTCGTCGCTCGCGCAACCCCGACAGAGGGAATGTGTCGTCCGTCTTCCGCCGGAGTAGCAATGCATCCAGTCTCCGCGATCCGGAAACTCACGCTCGCCCTTCGAGAGATCTGAGTTGGCGCAGATCCAGACTCAGCATGAGACCAGACGCCCAAGAAGACGTGACGAGCTCGGCCAGCTCAATCCCACTGCCGTCCTCGCCGATCCCCATACCTACCCCGGCGCCCAAGCTGAAGCTTGACTTTGGCACGCCGGAGCTGGACTACCCGTTTGCAGGTATCACTCATAGTGCTCTGGCAGAGATCAGAGTCCTGCAAGACCCGAGGAATATCACGACTGGGTGTCCGTCGTCTGGTCCTGTGAACTGGCCTCTTGAGAACAAACGTCCGCTGCCGCGCGAACCTGTCGCATCTGGAGTCTTGTCAGTGGAGAATGACAGCAGGCATACATTGGCCCAGCCTGGGAGCTTCATGCCTGAGCCTATGCATGACACGGGCGACCCTTTCGGTCAAATATTATCACCAATAACTGTACCTGGGCTGTCGCTCCAATCGGGACCAAACTTCGCAAAGTACAACTACCCAGATCGGAGCCTTTCAGATTGCATCGGAGGACTGGAACATACATCATCCCATATGCATACGCATGAGAGTCCAATTTCTGCAAAGCCGGAATGCTCATACACCGAGGCCCCATACGCTCTCGAAGTGAGAAATCCAGATAGCATCGAAGACTTTGCTGGCGTGTCGATGCGTGCTATGTCGGATTTCGGCGCGACACCTGCCAAGTCGCCTGTCTCAGATGTTGATGAGCCAATGACTGCGCAGGAAGAAAAATCGTCCAGCCCGGTTGAGCTTTTGGAACTTCCGCCGCCGCCGCTTTTTGGTCTTGACGCACGCCCTCGCGGTGATGTTGATACGGCATCTGGGATACGATCCAACGTCAAGGATGCGTGTACGCATCAACCGTTGATCGCGCCTTTGGTCTCGGAATTGACGTCGCTTATTGCAGGTGCTGCTCAACAGTCAAGCGAAGAGAAAAGCAGCCTCAATGTGGTGGTAGGGAGATCTTCAATGTCGTCGCATGGAGATGGCGATGCCACCCGGAGCCCAATGTCAGCCATCGATCTCGGATCTGGTGGTGAAGACCCATTAAATACCGGAGAGAGCAGCTACCTGCGCAAGGACAGTCTTTTTAACGATTGTACCGTCGAAGAAATCCCACAGCATGGCCCGCCTTCACCGACTCGCAAAGTAAAATTGCCGCTGCGTCTCAAGAATGAGCTCACCGAACACACCTCGTTCGAGTCCTTCATCTTCCAACCAAACCTCGACCGTGCCGCTGCCAAACAGCTGGGCGTCTTCCGTCCCGGATCGGACCCGTCCTTGAAACAGCGATATTTTCCGCACCTTCCAGTCAGTCCGAGCACCCTAGTCAAGCATGAACGCCAGTCCACTCTGGACTCAGATGACGGTGGGACCCCGACAACCCAAAACAGCTCTGAGCATAGCGGTATCTTCGAGCGTGCAGTCGAGGCACCATCGCCTTTGCAAGTCCGTAAGCAGTCCGGTTTCACAGTCACTCACTTTTCTTCCTCGCCCGGCACGCCCAAGGAAAGTCCCAGTATAGCCCACGCGCCGAGTAGCAGCAGTCCGACTCGTACGCCTTCTATGGGCAACCGTCAACTCTTCGACCTGCAGCGGGCTGAACGAAATGCACGCTACAACGCCATCCACTCAGGTGATGGGCATGCGAAGGGAGACGACGGTTCGGATCTCCAGCTCGCAGACTTTGGCAATGCCGGTCCTGGTTCGAGAGGCTCGTCGCCGAAGCGGAATGACAGTGAAGACGTCTTTGATATGAAAGAGTCTGAGGCCCTCTTGGAACTAGCCTTGGCTGGTCTGCCTACAGCTCAGGATGCTCGGTCAGCCAAGGGGAGAGTTGTGTTTACGTTGTCGAGAGATTGATGGGTTGGAGTAGCCGTGGTCATTTTTACTGGTCGTAGTGTAGCGAGTATCCTAAGAGTACGTTGTATGTTCAAGAGTTTCGCGTTGTGTGTGTCAAGGCCTCGAGTCTCAAGGGTGTTGTCTTTAGCCGTGCCGAGAGTTTGGCGCTAGGGCACGTGCGCAGAGTGTGGAGTGACGTGCCGTTTGTTGCATGTGATTGCTGCCCTTGTCCTTGGACTAAGTACAACCTACATTTCACCGCCGTGTCGAGTTACTTGTGTATCTGTGCCACCACACTCTCCTCTCCCCTCCCCTCCAAAGACAAACACAATGGCCATGAACTTCGCCCCCTACCAATCATCCCCTCCTGAATCCACGCGCGCCCTCTCACCTCCTCTCCGCTCTCCCACAGCTTCACCCACTCCGCAGCAACAAGCCAAACCCCACCAGAACCTGTCCACAGTCGCAAACCAGACCAACGACGACCCCTGGGCTGCCGCACGAGCCCAACGCCTACCCTCCCCCTCCCAATACGCAGACGACGAAGAAGACATCGACACAAACGGCTACAGCGATCTCGAACGAGCAGACCCGCGCCGGAACGACTACCTCGACAACCGAGGCGACGTCTACACATACACCGGCAACACTTCCCTGTTCGAGACTTCGCTCGGGATTTCCCTCCAGCTCGAAGCGTGTCTGGCGTACCTCATGCTGCCGCCCGCTGGAGGTGTGATATTGCTGCTGTTCGAGCATAAGAGCGATTATGTCCGTTTTCATGCGTGGCAGAGCTCGCTGGTCTTCGGGGCGCTATTCTTGCTGCATATCGTCTTTAGTTGGACGAGTGTTGTGAGCTGGATGTTGTTTGTGTTTGATGTGCTGTTGATCGCATATTTGACTATGGGCGCTTGGAGGCATGCGGAGACGCTGGATAGGGTTGAGGTGCCTTTCTTCGGGAGGTTGGCCAGCAGTTTTGTGGACGATGAGTGAGATGTGAGAGGAAGAAGTCTGCGATGCTCGTATTGAGATGGCCAGGACAGATCAACACAGCGTCCATGGAGTCAAGGGGATCATTTCTGGAGCCTGTGCAACAAGTCGACTCAAGTCTATTGAATATCCTCCTATGATTTCGAGTTTTCGTATTACACCTGAAGATTCGGTTTGTTGCTGCTGTCTCGAGCTCGAACAAGCACAAATCCCCGACACGCAACATTCTTCATTCGACCGGATCTCACATACACTAGAGCCTGTATCGACTCGGAAGCGACCTTTGTTCTCAAGCTGGGCGCCCCAGACTCTCCGAATCGTTTCTTCGACAGACATGTTGTGAACATGACTATCTCGCGTATTCACATATCACAACTTTTCGTTTGGTGATCATCCAATTCACCATTTCGAGAGGATCAATGAATTGCCTGCGCTCAGCGATTGGCGAGTCCTGCGATTCACTCGCGTAAAGATCAGCCTCAGGTCCCAAACAATGGGAGAAAGGATGGAGCGAAAAAGAAACAACAATGGCATTGTAAAGCATGAAAGGCTCAACTCGCCGACCATGGCCCATGATAAAATGCCTCGAACGACTTCCGGCCGCCATTAACCTCTTACCCTCCACACACACTCTCTCACAAACTACCAACCGAACAACAATCAACAACAACTCCAACCATGGCCGACATCACCACCCTCACCTCCCTCTTCGACGACATCAACCTCCACTCCATAATGAACTCGCACGTCCTCGAAATCGAATTCCCCGACGAAACCCCCCTCCTCGAACCCCCCACAAACGTCCAAACCCGCGAAGCCCCGCCCCACGACCAAAGACGCCTAGGCATCACCCAATCGGCCTGCTATCTCTGCCACAAAATCACCGAGTTCGGCCCCAACCCCCTCCGCGGCGAAGCTTATGACTCGACCTCCCGCCGCAAGCTGGCTTTCTTCGCCCACTTGGCTTACGGGCCGGCGAGATCGCTGCTTCGCGCCGTGGCGTTTCACGATGCGAGGCGGAATCGCAATGCGATGAGGTTGAGTTTTTGCGTTTGGTACGGCGATATTGATGGCTGCGGTCGCGAGTCGTACACGTACGATGTTGAGGTGTTGCAGAGTAGGTGGGATGGTCTTGTGCGGGGGGCTGGTGAGAGTGAGAGTGAGAATTCTCTCGCAGGCCTCGGGAGCAATACACGGTGGATCCCGGCTCTGGACGAGCTGGTTACGCGGAGCTCGGATCGGGCTTATTACCATGTGCGGAACCGGTTGGTGGCGGATCATGGCGAGGAGGCGGCGGGCGAGGAGGAGGCTTCTTGGGTTGAGGAGTGGGCTGGGATTTCGGTTAGGGAGGATGAGGTGGAGGAGGAGGAGAGGGAGAGGGTTGAGGAGATTGGGGAGTTGATGGAGGGGGTTGAGCTTGAGCGGGTGGGGGAGGGGGTTGATGAGGTTGGGAGGTTGTTGAGGAGGGTTGGTCTGGACGATGGATTGTAATGGACGATCGTAGACCGTTGTACATGCGATTTCGAGCCACAGTCGGGAATTGATTGGGTCTTTGGTTTAGGTAAGCTGCTGGCAACAGGCGGAGAACATCAATTCTGTGCTCATCGAGACGCGCAATCATGCTCCGAAAATAAACATGAATACATGATCAACTTCACGCACCATGTAACGTAAAATAACTACGTGGTTTTCACTATTACCAAACCTCGCCATGTCTGCCAGAATCTCATTGACGTCGTCGTACGCCGAAGTCCAGCATTTCAGCATGATTTTGCAAATGTCTGTTGCCCGCTGAGCCAGTTTCTTGACGCGGCTGCAAGCCACCTATGCACACCAGGAGGATGCCAGTCGTTGAAATGCTCGGTCATGAAGGATTCGATCTCGGAGTCTTCTTCCATATTGAGAAAGAGCATCTGGAAAACGGCGCGGAAGACAGCAGATCACATAACTCGATCTGATCAAGACATGCACAGATCAATCTCTCGGCCCGACGAGTAGTCTGATACTGCATGACGATGTGTCACGATGCTAGACTTGCACCTCTGAGAGATCCTCATCCGTCGCCACAAAAGTAGGTATGATTCAATCTAGTTGATACAATCGACGGTTTGGTCGGTGTGATCTGCTTTTCACCAAGCCAAACCCTGATTGATAGACGTCACGTCTCGAAGACGCGGTCCGCAGTCGATGTCTTCAACGCGGCGGCTCAAGCCAATCAGAGGTCGACGGCTTTCCCGCGCGCTAGCGGCTGGCTTCCCTTGTCACATTTTCGTGTCGATGGTATCCGAATCCATTGTTATGCTTTGCAGCGTCTCAACATTCAAATAATCGCTCATCACACTCAGTTTTATATCGTAAACAATCATTCTCGATACCTCCCCGAACATGAAACAAAGTCATTCACTCACATGCCCCGCGTCTCGAAGGATTTGGTGTATGATGTGATTTGATGTGCGGCGGGCATTCCGATTGATGGCTCCCTGAAACACGTGCGTAGCTAGCAGACCCTCTCCTGAAATCAAAAAGCCATCATGACGCCCAGCCGTTGCAAGTAAACAAACCACACGAAATGAATTGATTGACACATTGCTTAATACAGCTCGACTACACGTATCCCGTACACGCACACGTACTCAGTCGGCTACTACGGGCATCCACACAGATCAGCAAGACAACGAGACAGCAAGACACTGTTCGTCATCGTCAAATACCAAATCACCCATCCAGGCACGAGCCGCGCAATCCATTGACCTATAACTCCATCCTTATCAGTCCACCCCACCAACCAGCCAACTCTCACCACTACAGTACACCACTTACCTACCGTAACCCGATTACACGTGCGCCTGCCTGCATTGTTGAAGAAAATCAAATTCATACCCCGAGTTTCTTCCTGCCAACTCTTCTTCTTCTTTGCCATCCACACCTGCCCATGGCTCCAGACCTCAATTCCCTCAATTCCCTCAACCCCCCTCAAACCGAACGCGCACAAGCACTACCAACCCCTCCACATTCCACCCTTCTCAGCACCACCTCAAGACGTACATCACATACAATGGGCCCACCTTCAGGACCGATGCCGTTCGCAGCCGCAGACCGAGCGCATATGCCGCACAGAGTATCGTCAGCCCACGAACAAGAGGGCCCGCTGAGGCACCCAAGACCCTTGACCGCTGCCGAGCTATATTCAGAATGCGAGAAGGAACAGGAAGCTGTGGTATGTCTTCTTTGAGTGAAAGAAATCCAATGTCCATCATCAACACGCACGCTAACACATCTCCCAGGTCAACCGCCTTACTCGCGAGCTCACCGCTCTTCGTGCACAATCCGCTTCCGTAGCATCAAACGCTTCCCACTCAAGCAACTCGACCTCAGCCTCTCTCCTCCCCAACGACATTGCAGATCCGAACCCGACACACCAGATGATGGGCGGAGCTACTCACCCTGCACCCTCTCGCCACCGTAGCTCCTCATCAGTCTCCGCAAGATCTGGCACCGGAAGCACACACGCCCAAGTAGGCAGTGCGACCCACTCCCACCCAGGAAGTCACGGCGGCTTCAGTCAAGCCTCCCATGACCGCGCCGCAGCCGCAACAGGCGGCTCAAGCAGCGCCGCCATTTCCCGCCAACCCTCCATCTCAGCCCACAGCGGCGCCTCAACTCCCGCCCGCCAAAGCTTGGACAACTTCCGCCATCCAGCATCAGGCGGAGGAATCGCAAGCAGCGGCACACCCTACACCCTACCCCACCGACCCTCCCTCTCGCGCGACCACAGCTACGCCACATCAACAACAGCAACAGCCGGCACGCCACACCACAGTCTCGGTCCGCAATCCCCGCCCACACCCGCCCAGAGCCCAAGCCAAAGCGTCCACGCCGCCATGCAACACTACTCCGACACCGCCGCCTACAGGAGCGAGATGGAACTCGTCAAAGCCGAGAACGACTCCCTCCGCCAGCGCGTCCGAGCCCTGGAGCAAGCTCTCCGCGCTCGCAGACGAGACAGCAGTACCAGCCAAGCCGACAGCCGTGCCCCAGATGCTACCATCCGGTCCACGCGGGAGAGGGATCTTGGGGGAACTAGTCCTAGCGCTACGAGCCCGAACACCACTACTGCTGGCGCGGCTGGTATTGCGGCTTGGGCGGCGGGCAATGGAGGTGTCCGTGGTGTTGCGGGTCCGAGAGAAAGGAGTGAGAGCCAGAGCACTACTACTAGCAGTCGACGAGGAATGGTCGGTGGAGCCGCGTCTGTCGGTGAGGACGAGGTGAGGTTTGGCGAGAGCGCGGGCAACGTCGGTATTGGGAGGTGATTATGATGATGATTGAGAGCACGCTTGGAGACTTGCCTTGCGTTTGAGATCGAGCGTTGATGATAACTAACAGTGAAATGATGATACGAATACAATCGACGCCCTTTTCTTTTATTGAGAGAAAGCTTTTGTTGGCTCTAATCGCAGACATCCAAGTATTCCTGCGCCTCAAGAATGCTTCCATGAACCCTGCCGGGCAGGTAGACTAGGTCCCCATGTTTTTCAACACCAACACAATACATCATGAAGGAAAAATCCGATACAACCCGCCCGCCCTCGCAACGTAGAAGGAACCCTCCCGAAGATACCTCCCAATCCCACCTCCTTGAGCGCTTGTGTCGAGACCTACCTAAGTACATGTTGGTAGGGGAAGCGAGCTTGCAAAAAAAATCCACGTTGGCCACCTCAACATTCAAACATTCAACGTCCTGATCCGTCCTCATTCTCGTGACGCCGTTCTTGTTGGGATCTAGAGGGGCATCTGACCTGGTTGATAGACGGGAGTGTTGGTGTTTCGAAGAGGAATCCGTTGAGACTCGCTCTTCCGCGTGCAACTCTCTGTTTTAGGGGACTTGGGTGAGCAATGAAGTGTGCGGAGGACTGCTCTTGTGATTGTTAAGAGTCGAACGAAGACAACACCCTCACTATGTCTCTTTTCCTTTCTAGACGGTGGTGCGAGTTCTCCTGCCGACAAGTCAGGTCTCCAAGATGCTTTCGATTCGAAAGGGATTGGAATTGGGATGGTCTCCTGGATGGATTGGATGGAACTGGACATTTCACACTTGTTACTGTACCTTATGGACTTTAACGTTCAACAGATTACCTCCTTAAGGACCGCTTGGAAGTGCGGAACGTTTGGGTGGCAAAGCTGTCGAGGTCATGCGCGAGAGCGTGGATGGTTTGCTGCGGGGAGACATGTCCTTTTGCTTTAGGTTTACGGGAGGGAAGATTGTTGGGTGTTGCGGAGAGGGATGGGATCAATGCCTCTCTTATAGTAGTAGTGGATAGTGGAATGGAGATTGCGTATTCAAGTTTTCTCGTGTGGAAGTTGTTTCATGATTTGTTAGATGGAACCCCTTGAGGAAGCTGATCGACCGATCGATCAATTGATCGATCAATGGATTCCACGAATTAATATGGATCTAAACACGTCAAGCGATAGATCTACAGATTGCTATACCGACTAGGCTATAGGATCATAGATCATCAATTACAGGTTCACTAAAGATGAATATGTCTTCATTGTTTGTAAATACGCGTTTGTGCCCTTGGATTCCAGTTGAACCCAACCCCAACCCTAGATCAATCGACCAATGAAGTTGCAAATTCGCCGCATTTCACTCCCGAACTTCACTACTTACAAAGCGTCGAAACGCTCACTCATAAAACACCAACCATTTAAACCCCATTATCTGACTATTCACGAAGCTTCCGGAGCACACACGGCATCAAGATGGCTTGACGACAGGTAGAGCACATCGAATAAGCTGTCTGATTTATCGATGAAGCCAATCAATGACTATTGCGGCTGAAGTTTACACATACGGGAAGTCAGAATCGAATATACCCATCAGTAAACTGGCATAGCTCGCCGATTCACTCAACCTTCACCGTTTCAGCCACTTCCGCCAAGGTAACGATAGCAGTTCTGGACAGGCAGCACGACCCGTTCCGCCAAATCCCTGCGCCATTGTTCGCCTTGAAACACTTGAGGCGACTCTTGTAAGCACCATCTGATCGCCGACGCCATCTCAGGACCCTCTTCGAACTCCACCTTGTCCAACCATTTCCCTGCAACGATGGAACGATGCAAAGGCTCTAGTTCCTGTGCAACGCCCCAGCCCAACTTCTGCCACCACTCGCAGTGTTCGATGGGTGTACGGTAACAGAGCTCAAGCAACAGTATTCCAAGGCAAACGAAAAGGCGGTCTGCCATTCCTGCGGACGCACGATTGGCTGCCGCTTGTGAAAGCTGGAACTGGGTTTGTATGTATGGTTTTTCCAAGACAGGATTGCCCCCTTCCAGAGGGAAGTTAATGTCACTCGATGTCCAGACTTCGGTTGCCCATGCCGTCGATTGGAGTTGGAGGCGTGAGGAACATATCGCGAGTGCTATCGTATAGCTTTGACTGCGACGCATCTTCCGCCCCGTGGTATCCAGCAGCAACTGTCGAAGTGTGATATGGTCTGAGAACGGTTGCTGGGGAGGCTACAGCGACACAGAGTACGTTTGATCTGAATGGTCATCTCTCAGGGCACCGACTCGCTTTGCCTTTTTGCCGCTGGTGACATGATTTTGCACATATGCTGGATTCCTGCGCCAAGGTTCGATGCCGGTGACGTGGACTGAGGGATGACAGGTGCGATTTTCGGTGTCGGAAGAAGGCTTGGTCCTGCCTGGATGGAAACAGTCTTCTTGGGGCCCTTGAACCTACATACATCACGTCAGCCCAGCCCACGTAATACGAGCCGCGACTGATGACCCAGGAATGTTCGACAGAAAACTACGAATCGACCATTCCTCCGCCAAAACCTTCGATTAGATTTAGGATGATGCTCAATTTGCACGTTTTCTGGCAGGCGGTGATTCATTGTTCTGGATATCTGGTAGACCTGGCTCTGGTAAATCCACCATGATTCCTATGATCGAGTCTGACGAGAGGACGCGAGAGTGTCTTTCACCCTGATTTCAAGGTTGGACCTTGTTCGTCTTATCATTCTCTTCCATCGCACTAGATCTACTCGACAGAAAAGTGTCCAAGGACTACTGCGGCCTCTGCTCCTTCAGCTCTTTGACGCGGGTCGTCCGGATATCTATCTTACAGGAATCGCCGATTGGATGGTCGAAATCTGTGAAAAATCAGATTCGCTTCGTCGTCTGCATGGCATCTTGGATATGCTTAGTGCCCACCCTTCAAATTGCTTCTTACTGGTCTTCGATGCTTTGGGGGAATGTGAAGACGATCGTGGCGTCTTGCTTGATTGCATCGCGAAGCTTCGAGCGTGTGGTAACGTCAAGATCTGTGTTGCTAGGAGACCCTTGAAGATTTTTCGGGTCGCGCTGGAAGAGTTCCCTCAGCTGTATTTGGATGAGGCAAGTGGGGAAGGCATCTCGGTCCTCGTTAGCAGCAAGCTCGCTCGATGGGGAAGTGAGATGCCCAAGGGTCGTACGGGGACTCGTGTCAAACGTTCTGGAAGCTCCTTTTTCCAAGCCGCATTGCTGGCAGACGAGGTAGAGTCGATGTTTGTCGCAGGCGTCGACGAGGAGACACTGAGACGTCGAGTTGACGAGATGCCACAAGTTTTCCTCTTAGAACAATAATAAACGCGGACACGAACACTCGCAGTGGAAGAATGGGACGAACAGATTCATTTCTGCTCGCACCAGCACTTTCAGCTCCACCACGAGACCTGACTGTTACCGTAACACATGCCGGGTTGTAGCGATCAACCTCTTTTCACCAGGTGATGTTAGGTACTCAAACCTACTATTTCCCGTGATCACTACCGAATAACGCTTATCACGTAGATCTGCCAAAGCTTTCCATCACAGCACCAATGGTATCTAGACCGGCAGATCTAGCGTATAACTAGAACAATTTTCGACCAACCTGCCATGGCTATATGCATCGAAGTGGGTTGATCCTCCCGTTTCCCCGGTCCAAGGAACACAACAACAATGCGGGGAAAAGTCTATTGTATTGTGCTATCGGACCAAGGACCATCTGTGCATAGTGGGGTGCATAATCCTCTATCACAAGACACGGCATTGTACCGCCTGTCGTACAGCTCTGTCAGCTTCTGGTACATATAGCCGAACTTGCAAGCCTGAACACGCTTCCCCTTGCATTCCCTTTGCCGTTCCCACGACAGTACCTGCAATAATAGTCCAACGCAACCATGAGCCCAACCCTCATCACCGTCTTCGCAGCACTAAGCGCCTGCTCCATCTACATCTTCCTATTCGTCGGACGGCGCGAGAAGAACCTCCCCCCAGGCCCACCAACACTACCGATCTTCGGCAACATCACCCAAATCCCCAAGAAAGGCACGCACTTCCAATTCACAGCATGGGCCAAGCAATACGGCGGCATCTACACCCTCAAGCTCGGAACAGGGACCGCAGCCGTCGTCACAGACCCGCGGATCGTGAAAGAACTCCTCGATAAGAAGAGCTTGAAGACTTCCGATCGCCCGTCGTCTTATGTCGCCAACCTCATTTCGTCGGGAGACCATATATTGCTCATGAAATATGGATCGCAGTGGCGAGACACCCGCAAGCTCTTACATGGCTCTTTTACTGAGAAGCTTGTTGAGGCTAGCCATATTCACGTCCAGGAAGCTGAGGCGCGCCAGCTGGTGCGTGATTACATGCTTACGCCTGAAGACCACATGTGGCACCCGAAGCGCTATAGCAACAGCATCACGATGAGTCTGGTATGGGGCGTCCGGACGCCGAGCCCTCAGACCAGGCACATGCAGAGGCTTTATGCTTTAATGGAAGTGTGGTCCAAGGTGATGGAGACAGGGTCGACGCCACCGGTTGAAATCTACCCTCTATTGCATTACCTGCCGCAATCGGTGTTTCTCAACTGGGTCGATCGTGCGACTCATGTTCGCAACGAGATGAATCATTTGTACTCGGACTTCTTGTCCGACTTGCGCGCTCGTCGGGAACAGGGTGGCAGTCGCGGAGGGTTGATGGACAAAGTGTTGGACTCGGCGGAGAGCGAGAAGCGGATGGACGGGCTGAAGTACAGCGACCACGAGCTGTGGTTCCTCGGTGGCACCGTCACAGAGGGCGGCAGCGACACGACCGCATCCGTTCTCACGGCTTTCGTCCAGGCCATGGCGGCAAACCCAGATGTGCAGCGCAAAGCTCAAGCCGAGATCGACTCGGTGATGGGAGCCGAGCGTTCGCCAAACTGGTCGGACTACGCCTCCTTGCCATATGTTGCCCAGTGCGTCAAGGAGACTATGCGCTGGCGTCCCATCCTTCCTCTGGGCTTCCCGCACGCGCTCAGCGAAGACGAATGGATCGATGGGATGTTCCTTCCCAAAGGCACGACTATCATCGTGAACACTTGGGGCATGCACCATAACCCCGAACGCTTCCCTCAGCCTGACAAGTTCGATCCGGATCACTACAAGGGCGTGACGACTCTTGCGCCTGAGCTTGCGAACGGGAGATGGGAGAGTCGGGATCATTATGGGTATGGTGTTGGGCGGCGGTTCTGCCCGGGTGCGCACTTGGCTGAGAGAAACATGTTCCTTGCCATGGCAAAGCTTCTCTGGGCTTTCAATATCAGACCCCGCAAGGACGGGGTTTTGGATACTGATGCTTCCAGTGGCTACTGGGAGGGCTTCCTGGTGTGTGCGAAGGACTTTGAGGCAGACTTTGAGGTACGCGGAGGGGAGCAGAGGCGGGAGACGATCTTGAGGGAGTTTGATCAGGGTCAGGAAGAGTTTGCCAAATACCAACCATCTGGGGTGGAGAAGGCTTGATGGGGTGCTGTCAATTTTGAACCGATGGAACAGTGTAAAACAAATTCATTGGCGGCCGACAAAGCTGAGACTCGATCACGCGGCTTCCAAATTCTTCTCAATCACAGCCCACGTTGGAGGATGGAGCGTGGCTGTAATCCAGTAGTTCTCAATATAGTCCTTGCCCATAATGACGAACACGTTCCTCGCGCCCGGGTTCTGGCGCAACGATTGTGCGTGATGGAACGTGAGTGATCCAGGCGGATTCGGTCTGTTCTCACTCGTCTCCTGCCCATCATGAACAACTGCAGGACTGAAGTCGACGGTTTTGGTGAACTCGGCCTTGGTCCAGTTGGTGAAGGGTACCAGAATAGCGTTGGGATCGCCGCAGACGATGGACGGATCTCCGCCCAGTGCTGGGTTTTGGCGGAGTTCTCGTATGAATGCTAGGACTTGGGGCTCGGTCGATTGCTCGCTCAGACAGCGACGATTTTCCAACGCGATGGGGCCCAGGGCTCCTGATGCCATTTCGGGGGAGAGGAAGGTGCAAGCTGCGATAGCCATGTTTCGAACGTACACTCCGCTGGCGTTGATGAGCGAAGGCAGGCGGAATCGCATGTTGAGAGGGTGAAGTGCCGTCACTGGTCGTGGTTGCGGCGATGACAATGCCACTGCTCGTACTGCCCACGCCGTCAATGCATCGCCCTCACTGATGAATGTGTCTTTGTCTTCTTCGCCATGCTCGACGACGAGCTCGGCCGTGGCTTTCTGGCGGAGATCTTCGACGAACTTCTTGGGAATACACATTGTGCGTGTTTCGGCTGTCTTGCTCGTCAGGAGATCCCATCCGAATCGCACGCCGAACCAGAGCATTGAAGTCCCCATTAGTCGCTTTGCGCCTAGCTTGAAGTCTTCGACTGGTGCGGATGGGGCTTCTACTGCTGCAATAACAGCATCGTCATTTGCACCCAGCAGTGCTGGTACTTCGGACTCTCGTCCAGCGAGTACGAGAGACCAGGCGTGTAGCAGAGCCTTCTGTCCCATCACATCCATGAGCGTGTGCGGCCAGGAGAGTGCCACCAGTGTTGCGTCCGCGAAAGAAGTCACATGGAGCGATAGCTGGGGAAGGTCGGAGTGGATGAAGTCTTCAAGCGTTTCTGGTGCATCTTCTCTCGCCGCAAAGGCGCGAAAGTCTTCCGGTCCTGGTTGGATGGACGGATCTGTGGTCACTTTCGGAAGCTTCTTTGCTGTAGGGTGGTTGCCGATTGCCATTGGGTACGTTTCGCGGGTAAACGATACTGCAGGCCGGGCCTTGCTGAACGTTCGCGGTGCGCGTATCTCCAGTCTTCCGTCGTCCTGTTGCAAACAGTCAGTCGTCAAATTTGGAAGGATATCAACAAGCAAGTGATTACCCGCAGTCTCAGCCGGCCACCGATCATCCTCCAGTCACCAATTTCAAGAAGTCGCGACAACGAGTTGTGCAATTTTTCCACGTCCAGCACATCGTCGAATCGAAGCGTCCACGCCACTACAATGCCCCGGAGTGTCTTGGTGTCGTCCAGCATATGGAGAGGATAAACGACATCGTCATCTTGGTCCAGAGATATTGTTTGCTTTTCGCTAGAACCTGTGACGAGTCGCAATAATGCTGCCATCTTGCAATGTTGCAATGGTAGGTTGTTGGAACGGAGATGTTGAAGTCCCATCGGTTGAAAAGGGGTAATTTACAGGCATCGTCCCAATGAGGCAAGTCAGCGATAACCGGAAAGCTTGAAAGTCGATATCCGGTCGCCAAGGGCAGACTAGAGCTTCACATTAAAACGAGACATCGCCGACCCTCTGGCAGTCAGCTACAAACACATCGCGGCTGTACACGCTGGGGCGTCGCCCTGTTCGACAAATGAATTCTTGTCTGGAAGCAACACGGCAACTCGTGTGCAGTACCCGAGTGGGTTCTTTACTTTGCGTACACGAGTCCTTCAGATCGTCGCTTACCCTAACCCTTACCGCAGAGGTGCTCTCGGTTCTCGATCAACATAGGTAACGCTATTCATACAGCCGGGTAACAGTCCTCAGAGAGGGACACTCTCCCCGGCCTCCTCTCATCTCGAAGCACAAGCAGCTGGATGGCGGCGACACTCACGACCGTAGCGATGGTCAGCCCGAGAGTAGTAGGGAAACCATAACCTACCGAAAACAACGAATCAGCAATAGAACATCTTCACTCAACAAGAATCCACGGTCGTGTAGTGGTTTGTTCTTACGAAGAATAGCTGTATATGAACGCAAGAGGTCATTATGTGCTCTCGAATTCCGTCTGAGATCCTGGGGCCTTGCCTCTGTGTTGTTCACTTGCTAAACGGCGGGTGGCTTAATGGATGGTTTCAGACAGGTAAGGTGGGTTTCTTGAGGGCTATGCTGACAATCAGGTAAGCTTGCAGAATACAGGCGATGTCCTCATTGTTCCATGGAGCCAATGTCATTTGCTCGTCAAACACGCAAAATTTCCCGATAAGATGTGTATCCCGCGTGTCGTATGGCGCAAGTTTACGGTTTGAGTCTTGTGCTTCCGGTGCTTATAGCGTTGAGATGCAACGCCACGGGCGACTTGTGGAGACAGGACGTCTGGGAGCGATTTCTCGCGGGCGACATCAGTCACAGATGATCCCAGGCTGAGTCGCATAATGGATGCGTCCTGTATCAAAGTCGAAAGAGAAAGGTTAGCGGTCCCGTCCAGCCACTCAACACTACTTGCGTTAAAAAGTGGTCATCGCAGGAAACCAGCCCGCGAGTGTTCCTAGCCAAAAACAAAGCCCAACACAAGTGCCTGTGGGAGCTCGATCTTCCGAAAAACAGCCTCGCATTGCTTTATTACATAGGAGACAGCCATGCTTTGCCTGGACGCCCGTCTCAGTCATGGGTTCTTTCCCACATCGGCCCGCGTCTCCAGCAGTAATATCCCTTGATCATGTACATACAAATCCCTTCTTGCTGCAATTTCTTCTTCTGCTTCTTCTTCTCCTCGTCTCTCTCCCCTTCAAATCCGCAAATCTAGTGGTTGTTGGGTCCAGACCTGTACAGGCGCAGAGTGGAGTCGGTGTAGAACTTGCGGATGATGCTGTAGCCGGCGGCGCCGAGGGCGACGGCCAGGACGAGGCCGATGGGGAGCAGCTCGACGGGGATTTTCTTGAGGGAACGGATGCGCTGGGAGATGGTGTGGGCTGTGTGGAGGAGGACTGTTAGTCTGGTTTGCCAGTGTGTGGTTCTTCTTCAGAGTGGCGGGTACGAACCGGAGTGCTCCTCCTTCTGCGATGGTTTGTTAGTTTTTGTAATCTTGGTTTACTGGTTTTTTTACTTCACTCGAATACTAACAGGAACGGGAGACCTCATCTTGGGCGAGGACTGCAGGCGCAGGCCCCTCGCGGGCTGCTGGGCGCGGAAGGCGGGCGCGGCGCGCTGCCTGAGCATGTTGAAGGCACGAGTAGACTGCATTGTGGGTGTGTGAGTGTGTTTGCTGCGGAGCGGAGAGGTGAGGTCAAGACAATTCAATGGTATGGATTGGCTGCTGGAGTTGCTGTCGCTGTCGCAGCTCGCCAGATTGAAGCTTGGACGGCCCGTGCCACTTCGTGCCGGCTTCCTCCTCGAACCTCAGTTCCGATCGCATACCATACAGTCGAGCACAGCACAGCCAATCGTCCACTACTACCGCCACCACTACCAACAACCACAACACACCCCAAACCAATCCCCCCCACGAGAAATACCGCAAACATGTCTGACGACGAGGAGCGCGTGACCATGCCCTTCAAGTTCGTGACTGCAGGCTTCGACGCCCGCTTCCCGAACCAGAACCAGACCAAGCACTGCTGGCAGAACTACGTCGACTACCACAAGTGCATCAACGCCAAGGGCGAGGACTTCAAGCCTTGCCGCCAGGTACATACATACACCCCCTCCAATCCTTCTTCACATGTTCCACGACGCCGCGCGCAGAGGGATCGCGAAACCAAGCAACCACATCTTCTAACACACCACTCAAAACAGTTCCTCCTCGCGTACCGCTCCCTCTGCCCCTCCGCCTGGGCCACCCGCTGGGACGACCAGAGGGAAGCCGGCACCTTCCCCGCCAGACTGGACGATTAGATGTGCGATGCGATGCGCGTGATAGCGGATTGTAAGAGCTAGAAGGGACGGGAAGAGGCAGGACTCAGGGCGCGAATGCGGAAGATCTTTGTGTATACGTCAAAGGAAATGGAGAAGAATCTTTTGCTCAGTCACGTTTTTGGAATGCTGTCTGTCTGTCTACCTGGCCATTGGCTTCCTACGGCGTGGAATTGGACTGCGGTGCAGCTGTGTATGAATTGGTCATTGGCTTCGATGATGCTTACCTGGGTAGCTGTCGGCTTGCTCCGATGTCACGTGATGTACCATTGAGATCTTCCATGTTAATAAGTCTGACGCAGAGGTTCGAACGTCTACGCCCGCCACCCTCCAACACTATCTGCTCCGATGCATAAAGAAATATGATGGGAGAATTTACAAGTCATTATGAAGTTCAGTATTACCTTCAATCCCAATCCAGCCCTGGCCAAACAACACGCCACCCTTTTGCAATCAACTATTGCATGACTCCCCTTCCCCTTCCAAGCACATTTCAAACCCGATACAAACAATCCAAGAACCCCTCCGCCAAATCGCTCACAATACTCTTATCCGGCAGCGCGCCCGCCACACCGTACAACGCCGCAGCATCGCCCTTGTTATCACTAACCTGCCCCTTGACACTCTCCACCACCTCCTCCAAATCCCTGATCAAATCCTCAACGGCAGCCACAATCGGCAGGGTAACCGCCACGTGAATCGCAGGCGGGTCTTGCAGGGCGTTCAAATGCCAGCCTTTGGCAGACATGCCGTCTGCTACACTGTAGATATCCACGCGGTCGGCGTCGTTCTTCGCATCGACGGGTGCACGGAAAGCCACGACGGACACCATCGGCTTTCCTATCACGCGGAGTGAGTTGCGCAGCTTGGGCGAATCGCGGATCGCATCTTCAATCCGCTTCGCCGCGCCGACGATCTTGTGGCACGTGTCGATGTACCCATTCTCGCCCATGTTCATGAGCGAAGCCCAGCAGCCTGCTATCAGCGCGCCTGGTCGTGAGCCGGCGATGTTAGGTGAAGCGTAAACTCCCCCAGACCAGTCTGGGCAGATGTAGTACTGGTATTTACGGATGGCGGCGGAGCGGTAGATTACGACGCTGTTGCCTTTGGGGGCGAAACCGTACTTGTGCGTGTCGACGGAGATACTGGTGACGCCGGGGACGCGGAAGTCGAAGTCTGGTGCTTCGAAACCTGCGCGGGAGAGGAAGGGGATCACGAAGGAGCCGAGGCAGCAGTCGACGTGGAGGGGCAGTTTCTTTGCCACTGCGAGGCGGGAGAGGGCGGGGATGTCGTCCACAATTCCATGCGGGAAGTTGGGCGCTGAGCCGACTAGGAGGATGGTGTTGCTGTTGATCAGGCGGGAGACTTGGGAGGTGGAGACGCGGTACGAGGGATGCGGGCATGGAACCAGGTGGAGTTTGACCTTGAAGTACTCTCCTGCCTTGCGGAAGGCAGTGTGGGCCGTTTCTGGAAGGATCATCTCCGGCTCACGGACGCCTCGCTCGTGGTAGGCTTTTTGTCTCGCGGCCAGGACGGCCATGAGGATAGATTCGGTGCCGCCGCTTGTTGTGACGCCGGCGCCTGTCTCTGGTGAGTTGAATAGCGAGAGTGTCATGGCCACGACTTCGGCTTCCATCTTCCTGACAGCCGGGAAGACGTCTGGGTGGATTGGATTGCTGACGCCGAATTTCCTGAACGCCTCGCCTTGTAAATCGGACAGCTCGTCGCCACCATGGTAGACAGCTCCACTCACGCGCCCGTCTTCCCAGCGAGTATGCTTCATCTCTTCCAGCTTCTTCAGCTCCTCCCGCACCTGGTCTGCCGTCCATCCTGTTGCCGGCAGCGCTGTGTATTTCGTCACACCCGGTCCAGAGGGCACCAATTTGGTCTCCAGCTCCAAGATCGCTTTATCGACATCTGCTCTGACTCGCGCCTGCACAAAGGGCAGCTTCAAGAAGAGCCCGTACAGCCGCTTGTAGACAGCCTTGTATATTTGCTGGAACGAGCCGAGGATGCCATAGCCGCGGAGGTGAATCAGAGTCTTCTTGGTGTATCGTAGAATGAACAACACCAGGAGTAGACTACGGAAGAGGTCGAATCCTTGGGTTATGAGTTGTTGCCTGGATGTGGGTCGGTTGAAGCCGTACTGCTTGCTGAAGCTCGGCAAGCTTACAGCGAGTCTTGATGAGCCTGGCATGTTGATGGAAAGAGTATGTCGTGGGAAGAATTAGACCAGCATGTCGACCGTCGGACAGTAGTTCGATGTGTCTCAAGTCAAGGGAGGTTCAATTTGATGACATGGAAGTTAAGAGACCAGACGTCCAGAAGAGGCAAGAGCCTCGGAAGCATGATCCGCCACGTGCGACTCGATTTTGGCGGCGCGAGCCGGCCAATGGGGAGCCGCGCTTCTATACGAGATCTGGTCTTCGTCTTCACAAGACTTCCCTTCCTTTCACTTACATCAGACAACCTCACAGACATGGTCACATGACCGAACCAAGGCTATGAAAAGCCTTACCATGGACTGATACCCTTCTCACCAGCACCATCTCCACCTTGGAATTAAATGTTACTCCGAAACAGCCTCGCCGACTGTCGTTCGCAAAGGAAGTGATACGCTTCTGCATTCATGCGTGAGATTTCAGAAAATCGAACAACAAATACCACGCTGAGCTGTGCGATTCACTGGGAGCGTAGTGCTCCAGATTTTCAACAAGTCACGCCCATACGCAACGCCATCTTCAGACAAACTCCGAGTTACTGGCCCCTGATGCCTGGATGGACGATAGATCTTATCTGGCGCTCGGATTCAAAGTCACGGGGCCACGGAATAATAAATTTAGCAGCAGTCATGAGAGTGTTATACTGCGAGTGATTTGGTCTGGAATGAGAGTTGATCATGTTAGCCTCATCGCCTCAGACCGCAATTGCAGCTCGCAGGCCACCAATCACGGACTTCGTAAGCGAGGTGGCGTTGAGTACATGTACCTTTCATGTCACCTCCGGTGAGGACTTTTGCCTAAGCGATGCTTACTCTTTTTCTCTTTTTCTGTCTTTCTCTCTCTTTGATCATACCCACTACGAACCACCCAGTCTTGTGCCTAGGAGTCGTACTCTAAAGCAAAGGCTCGCAGACCGGAGAGCCAGAGCGCCAGCTGCTGAACGTACAATCCGCTGTCTACAGGTATACAATACCAACGGGGTCGGTATGGCGGGAATTTCAACCTCTCGTACGGACGCCCTCGCCATCATGCTTCACACTTCTCCAGGTACCAGGATATCCTGCAGTCGTGCAGTATACGCCGCTGACAGCAGTTTCGAAGATTCGTGGGATCGTGTGAATTCCTCGAGATCCATAACCTACGGGATCCACTCTCCACAGGCCCGGACTTCAGAGTCCTTGAAAGCCTATCACGCTCAACATGGATCGCAAAGTGATGCGGCGTGGACTCACACAGACTCCCTCGGGGGTCTTCAAGAGTCTGTTGTAGAGGGATTCCTTCAGTACTATAACACGACTTGCTGATCTATCTCCAGGAGATCTTGGGTTTGCATGTACCCTGGTTGCCTTACAGATGGGCACCTAACCTCGTTTGACCGCAAAGATCATTTCATTTGGCATTTGCGGTTGCACATGCCGTACCGGAAACTTTGGCCATGTCCTGTGACAGGGTGCAATTGTATTGGCGACAAGGGTTTTCCGCGAAAAGACAAGCTCAAGGAACATGTGAAATCACATCACAGTCGGGGCCGCCTTGTAGCACAGCCCATCAGGGTGGCAGTTCCCGAAGTTCTCTTTTCTAACATGTTTATTTCTGACGAAAGGCGCCAGCGTGCTTCAACTATTGAAGCAATTAGCTACGCCTGGTACGGCGAAGATCTTCATGCCACCAACGCGTATGACCTATGCTCTATTGTCGAGCAAACTGGCAAGCGCAACATACTTACTTTGCCTCGAAACCTGACGCTCAAATTCACATCGGAAGACGGTGAATTGTTTATTAAGCTGAAAAAAACGAGTCACGCAACATGGACACCGATCGCCGAATTCTTCCCGGACAGAACTGCTGCCACTTTGCAAAGGAAACGTCACACCAGCTTAGAAGCAAACGCTGTGTATACTCTGACCAGAAACACGCTTCTAGAACACATGGAGACCACAGCGGACCAACTTTTCCTCTTCGCCCGGATGCTCCTCATGCTGCCGAAAGAGCAGCTTCAGGCAGTCGCCTTTGCTGCCATGACCGACGTCGATATTCTCGGCCGTATGGTCGCCATGCTGTGGGAAGGAGAGTTTCAGTGGATTGACCTCGCTGCCATGAGCGACATTGATGTCTTCGGCCGTATGCTCGCCCTTCCGTGGAAGGAGGAGCTTCAGGTGGAGAGCCTCGCGGCCTTGAGTGACATCAACATCGGACTGGACCGGCTTCTGGAAAATGCAACGACCACAGTGGAACAGCTCTCGATCTTCGGCCTCATGTTCGCCGCTTTGTGTGAAGGCCAGCTTCAGGCAATTAGCCTCGCTGCCATGAGTGACATTGATATCGGACCGGACCGGTTTAGCCGAGAGTCTCGGCGTTTGATGAAGGCATTCTGGCAGGATGCGCACTCCCTCACACGAGATTCGACCACACAGAGTAAGGCTCATGGTCTACAGGTCGACCGGAATTCTGCATATCTGGCACAGCTCATCGAAAGCCACACCCGCGCACACGCTCAGACGCAGTCTGCACGAAAGTCACTACGAGTACCAATTGCGCAAGTTGGGACAGTTCATAGCAGACCTGGAAGGAACAAAGAAGCTCTTGCACGGTGGACACAATATTTGTTATACGCAAAGAGCGTGTTTCTCGCCAGCGGGGCCTTTGGCGCGTACAGAGAGGATCTACTCGAGTTTGCACACAGACCATACGAAGAGCGGATATTGAGAAGCTTCAGCATGGCCACGAGGATAATTGACGAGTCCGGGAGGGTTCTCGACCGACAAGGGATCGCACGTGTAGCCCAGGACGTCTCTTGGACGCCGACCACGCTATTCATGTGGTCGCACGACAGATCGCTATCTGTTGCAAGTCGGTTGAAAGGATTGGTCGAAGATAGCATGGGGGAGAGATGGCACTGGTGGCCGCTGGGACCGAGACTTCGTCGACTTGAGGACGGCTTTTGTAGACTGTCTTGGCAAAGTGTACGTCCCATCTCTGCTGGCTTGAGTTCTTGGACTGGTACTGACTGACCCGAAAGCCTCACAAGACACGTCAGCATATTGACGTGCCGGAAACTACCAAAACAGCCATTCAGAATGCCTTGAGATCAGCCCCAGCCTTTATCAGTGTCACGGATCTGTCCAGTGTACTCTCGCGCCCGTGGAACAGAGCGTCCAGCACAAACACTGTTACGAAATCGCCATTCTCTGGGTCGCCATCGTATGATCACAAAGCACAGTATTCTTCGGGAACCTTGACCATCCCGCTGCAAGCGGTCGGTCCTTCCGCGCCCAGTGCTTCACAGATCCGCCAGCCAATCCTCATGACCACCCAAAACAACCTTGCGACAACATCTGACGTGCATTTATGCGTTGACGCCAGCTCACGGCAATTCAGGATCCTGGATTGCAAGAACCTTCAAACAGACATCGAGTTCTTCGAAAAGATTCACACGGAGTACAACAAAACCCGCGGATGGTATCGTCTATGGTTCTCGACATGGACCTACGACTTCTGCGAGTTCTATCTATTCCAAAAGCACGGCATAAACGCAAGCGCCCGTCTGCGAGTTGGGTTTCCGGACGCCGCTGATTTGAGCTACGACTTTACACCACGCCCTCCCGAACACTTGCCCCCTGACGGACCCATCTCGCACGATGAGTTTAACTTCCACTACTACTACGACTCTTGTCCTTCGTATGTAAGCTGGAAACGGTGCTTCGCAGCTTCTTACTTGACAACCACTGGCCTCAGCACAGTTAGCCGCACAGCACTCGACGCTGTCCCTAAACGGACGAGCGAGCTCAAGAAAGAAGACGGTAGGCGCGAACATTTCTACGGACTGTATGCGAAAGAAGCTCGCTCTGCTTTTCGTGTGGTCATTTACATTTGCCTTTGCAATTTCCCCGGTGCTGTCTTTTTCTTCTTGTGGCTCTACCAGTGGGGCCATGGATCTGATTTGCAGGGCGCGGCTGTTCTCGTAAATTTGTCTTTGTCGCTGACCATAGGGTTTCTTGGTTGGATGTACTGGGCTCGCTGAATTGGGTGCTAGCTTTGGATATGCTGACTCGTACGCGCTTTTGCAGTATCGCTTGCTTGTTCCAACGAGCCGGCCGATGGTAAATGGCGGGCTGTACTGATGTGTCCGTTTCCGCATTGGACCTGGACCCCCTCTATCACATGATGCTAGCTGATATCTTGCGATCATCACGCTTTTGGTTAATCTTGCTGTGATGCTGTCAATCAGGAGAATCATCCAACAAAGTAGGGAATTGGCATTTGGTGTACGAGGCTGCCAAGTGCATCGCTATCGTTATCTTCATCGGTCATTCATTCATTTGTCGATACTTGTCCAAATACTACAGCCACTCGAAGATCAACCTGCCCAAGGTCAACAATACAGTCGCCATCGCACCGAAAGTCGACGATGCTCAACGCGTTACCGTGTTAGTTGAGCTCCCGCGCTATACCAGGCATCAAACCCGGTTACCCGGCCCTGATAGGACCGTCACGTCGGCACCAACATAGCCAGTTTCTTGGCTTGCTAACTTGGGAGTGATGGGACAACACACTATTCCAAGGCATCAGATGCCGAGACACCTGCAGCTGAGCACTTCTATTCGGAGAAGCCCTATCTTGACCTCAGTCCTGACGATCCTCAAAGGGCTGACTCTTGGCATTCGCTTAAAAGGCGCCGCTAGGTCGTGGATCGCATCCTTCGCCATGCAAGCCATGTTGACCAGAATCCTTCGTGGCGTCATCGCTGTCTTTCCTGTTTCCAGTCCCCTGCGCCTGCAAAGACTCAGCCGCATCAGCAAACACCAACACAACCGGTTGATCGTCTTGGCTGGTTAATTGGCAGATCTCCCTTCCTGTAAGCTTGGTGGATTCCACCGATCCACTATGACATTTTCCAAGCATTGGTTTCGTATTCTCTCAACTGGCATTTTAACCTGGCTAGCCTTTTCCGAGTCGAACGCTGCGCTCTGTTAAGATCGTTGATTCATTGGTTTCGTACTATTGGCGTTGTAAACTGGCTAGCCTTTTTCGAGTCGAACGCTGCGCTCTGTTAAGATCGTTGGTTTCGTACCACACTGGCGTTGCATCCTGGCTATGCTTTTTCGAGTCAATTGCTGCGCGATGTCAAGAGACGTGAGCAAAGATTGGTTGTTTGTTGACGTCAACTTCTGGGAACAAGGGATCTAGCAAAGGCCATGTCTGCAAAATTGGTAATACTTGACACTTGCTTGTCTGCACACATCATGTTTATATAAACGACGAGGTCGGCTGTTGTAGAGAAAATCGTCCCTCTCCATCTCAGTTCCATCAAGCTGATTCCGCTAGACACTTCAGTCACGAATTTTCCCACCATCTTCCCGGACAAGTCCCTCAACTCCACAAGCAACCAACATGCACGCCGCAAAGACCTACGCCACCATCCTCACACTCGCCACGAGCTCCCTCGCCGCAATCAAGGTCGAGAACTTCATCATGGACATCGGAGGCACCTGGGGCGCAGTCCGCTGCCGAACCAGCATGGACCTCGACCGAGGCAACACGCCCCTGAACTTCTCCGCCGAAGGCGAATGCAGCGATTTCCAAGACGGCGGCAAAACGTTCGAGATGAACAACGGCGACATCGAGATCCGCGTCCATTGCAGCAGCGGCAACCCGGCCGAGTGCGCCAAGAAATATGAGATTGAGGTCAAGACGAGCGATGGCCAGTGCGCTAAGGGCAAGAATGAGAGGACTAGTGATCCTGCGGATGATTTCAAGAGGGTTAGGAGATCTTATCCGCCCCCGGCTGGGCTGGCTAGGAGGCAGGATTGGCCTTCTGGCGATTATACGAGGCAGTATTATAAGGATACTGTGCTTACTAACTGTGATGGGTCGGCTGAGGATGTTGACATTGATGAGGAGCTCGCTGGCAAGCTGGGTCAGGCTATTAGCGGCCCTACCATTCCTGTTGATAAATGATGGCAGAGTGGTGTCGAGTGGCGTGTGCTTCGGTTGGGGGAGCGGTTGGAAGGTCGGCCTGCTTTGGTGTGTAGGGGAGTGAGGTGATCTGGAATTGCGACGATACTTTCATTAGCCTGCTCACTAGAGTTGCAGCGGCTTTGGCAGTCAATGAGAAACCAATTCTTGACGTTTATTGATGTGCCTGGCTTGACAAGATCGAGGATTGAGGAATTCAGAAGTTTCATCATTGTTCGCTTGCTGATAACTGTTCCAACACTGTAGACACTCGCGCAAAGAGTTTCTTCAAGTCCGCAGGTCGCATGATTCCTTTAGTCTGTGCAAGATCGTTGCTCCTGTCTAACTTGTCGTAGAGTAGTTCGATCTGGGTTGTAGACAACAAACTAGTGTCTCCCGACGCAGACTTGAGTCCAAGGATAATTTCAAGTCGTTCCAGGAGGTAAAAGCTACTGCTACTGAACAGCACACCTTGTGTGCAAGGTCCGGTCAGGACTACACCGTTGAAGGTGAGGTCGGGAATAGGTATGACAGGATTGTCGCCTTGTCGTTCTGCTCCAGCTGTGAGGTGCTCGAGGAAAAGTTGGAAGAAAGAGAGGATGTGGCAGTAGATGTCCATTACTGTTGTGATGAGGTGGGCTGATAGCTGTTCATCGGGCTTGTCGGTTGAGTGAGATCCGCAGAGAAGGGATGTCGCAAACTGGACGAGCTCTTGAGTCGCAGCCGTGACGTACTCACAGAGTGAGTGACTTGCAATAAAGAAGGGCCCTGACCGATGTATCAGAATATTCAGAGATAGTTTCGATGTGTTGGCGTGGACCATTGCGCGACGGAGTCTCAAGCCGCAAAGGAGCCTTGTCAGTCTGGCTATTACATTCGTGCCATCTAGATGTCCGTCGCTTGTGGACACGTCCGCTGCATCTGACGAAAAGCCGTTCTCATGGATGTAGTAAGCAGGCGGCCTGCCTATGCCAAAGGGGAGAGGGACTCTTTTCCTCATGGCCAGGTGCTCGGGATTGATCCACGCCAGCGAGCCTCGACACAGAGCTTGTTCCATTAGATCGAGCGATATAGGTCCTGTACCGTAAGCGACTCGTCCTAGGGTCGTAATTTGTGTGGCATTGCCATACGGGGAGCGGTCTATTTCCGAATCCTCGGAGAATCCACTACTGACAGCTGCAGGAACAATGTTGCGATACCAGAGGTCCGTCATGAAGGTAGGCCATCTTGACCATCCTTCATCTGTCGTTCTTGAGATTGATGGAAACACGAATGGCCGATCTTGAGCGTCCGATAGAGATGGTGAATTCACTTCGGTGTAGCTCCGTGAGGACGAGTCGTACAACCCCGGCGTTCCATTGCACGTTCGAGCAGAAATGTCATGTTGAATTCCCGATTTGTTCACAGCAGTCACGTTTGTAGCCGAGATGTGAGTCTCCTTTCGTCGCTTCGCGGCCGGCGATGTCCTCCCGGTAGAAGACAAGTCAACTTCCTTTCTCTTAGGCCGTCCGACTTTTCTCTGCTGTCCGGAATCGCATGCGAGGTTGCTGATAGTACAGCGGAGACATTTGTAGTCCTCAACCTGTGTGCGCTGACACTTGGCCTTGTGTTTCCGGCAATGTTCGCAAGAGACGCGTCGTTGTGATGGATGGATTTGCATCTTCCTGTTGATCCTCTTCGGGCTGACTGTAAGGCTGTCAGGCAGCAATGGCCGAAGTTGAGCCGATGGGCAAATATACCGACGCGAGATTCGATGACGACCGTCCGTTGTTTACTTCACTCCACTGCGAGAATCAAAATATCAGACAATTGACCTGACACCTGTCCGCCGGAGGCTTTTGAAATGAGGAAGACTATGCGCTGAGCTTGGAGATGATGCGGAGCCTAAGCCTTTCTCTATCCTGGGCATGATTACTGATCTTGTCTCAGCAGTGACGCTGACAACTACGGCCGTATCCTAGGGCTTATCGTGCTCGAAACCCTCCGGGAGCGCCTCTTCGACCTGTCCGGAGGGTTTTCCACGGCTTAGCCTGACTATATGCTCTCTCGGGTGACAGATGGGTGGGGACAAGTATGTGCGGCGCTGCTAGTAGTCTGTCCCGATTTACTTGTCCCCTGAGAGCCTACCAAATGTCACTCCGCCGGCGACCGTGTCGACGATATGTAGTAATCAGTCGCACAGGCGCGGCGCTTTGAAGAGGTAGGAGGGTTTTCGCACTCGCAAGTCTCGGACGTAACGAAGATTGCATCTTTGGCTCGCTGACAAAAGGTATTGCCAATGTCGTACCTCTGATATATACAATATATAGCACTCGACGTGGTGGAACCAAGCCCGGCTTTGTCACTTCTGGTCACGCGCTCCATCATGTCCGGCTCAAATTTTGCAGACAACACTTCAAGCCTCGCGGCGTCTTCAACCACAATCGCCGAGCCTTCACAGTTCGAAAAGCACACAGACAAGCCCACGCACTCCCGAGAATGGCATCTGGCAGGGGAGTTGCGAGGGCTGGAACAGCTGGAACCGAACGACGACGGACAGCCAAGATCGCTAGGCGTTTCCTGGACGAACCTTACTGTCAAAGGCATCCATGCCGGCGCAACCTTCAACGAGAACGTGCTCTCCCAGTTCAATCCCTTCCATAAGACCGTCAAGGGCGCTCTCAATACCATCATCGAGAGCTCACACGGGTGTGTGAAACCAGGAGAGATGTTGCTTGTCCTGGGACGCCCTGGAGCTGGCTGCACAAGCTTACTCAACGTCCTCGCCAACAATCGCCGTGGCTATGAAGAAGTCTCAGGAGATGTCAAGTTCGGAACCATGTCTGCCAAGGACGCACAAGCATACAGCGGCCAAATCGTCATGAACACTGAGGAGGAGGTCTTCTTTCCGACATTATCAGTTCAGAACACAATCGACTTTGCCGGTCGCTTGAAGTCTCCTCGCCATCTTCCCGCAGGAATCCAGACTCAGGAGCAGTATGCCCAGGAGTACAAACAGTTCCTACTTAAATCCGTCGGCATCTCCCACACAGCTAAGACCAAAGTGGGCGATGCATTTATCCGCGGCGTCTCAGGCGGAGAGAGGAAGCGAGTGTCCATCCTCGAATGCCTGACGACGCGTGCGAGTGTCTACTGCTGGGACAACTCGACAAGAGGTCTTGATGCGAGTACTGCGCTCGAGTACATCAAGGCCATCCGGGCGATGACGGATATCCTTGGGCTTTCCACCATTGTCACGCTGTATCAGGCAGGCAATGCGATCTACGACCAATTCGACAAGGTGCTTGTCCTCGACGGTGGCAAGCAACTCTACTACGGAGCCCGCCAGGATGCAGTGCCCTTCATGGAGAGCCTTGGGTTCGTCTGCGTAGACGGCTCCAACAAGGGCGATTTCTTGACCGGTGTGACAGTCCCCACTGAGCGCAAGATTGCACCAGGGTACGAAGACAAATTCCCTCGGACAAGCCAAGACATCGCGGCCGCCTACAGCCAATCCAAAAACCAGGAGAACATGCTTGGAGAATGTGAAACCTACCCCGAGAGCGAAGATGCAAGAGTCAACACCTTGGCTTTCAAGGCGCTAGTTGCAAAAGAGAAGCACAGAGGCATCCGCGACTCACCCGTCTCTGCAAATTTCTTCAGGCAAGTGCAGATTGCTGTCATCAGACAGTATCAGCTCTTATGGGGCGACAAGTCCACCATGTTCATCAAGCAAGCTGCAACGCTTGTGCAAGCGCTAATTGGGGGGTCGCTGTTCTACGCTGCTCCGAACAATAACCTTGGATTGTTCATTAAAGGAGGTGCCATCTTTTTCTCGACCTTGTATCACGCCTTGCTCGCTCTCGGCGAAGTAACGGATTCGTTTACCGGAAGGCCTGTCCTAGCGAAGCACCGCTCTTTTGCTCTTCACCACCCTGCGGCTTTTGTCATCGCCCAAGTCGTCGCTGATCTGCCCATATTGATGTTCCAGGTGGGGCACTTCAGTATTGTGCTCTACTGGATGGTAGGGCTGAAGGCTACTGCTGCTGCATTTTTCACGTTCCTGCTCATTAGCTATATTAACGCCTTGACTATGACACAGTATTTCAGAGCTGTTGGCGCCGCATTCCCGACCTTTGATGCTGCCACAAAGGTCTCAGGTCTCACGTTCGTTTCGCTGTTCATGTACATGGGCTACATGATCGCGAAGCCCCAGATGCATCCCTGGTTCTCTTGGATCTACTACATCAACCCCATGGCCTATGCCTTTGACGCTCTCACATCTAATGAATTTCAAAACACTGAGATGCCATGCGCTGGTCCCAATCTTGTACCCAATGGTCCTGGCTACGGACCGGACGTCGGTGGCCAATCCTGTGTTGGTGTCGTCGGCGCTGCCCCGGGTGATACCAGCTTTTCTGGCGACTCATATCTTGCTGGTCTGTCCTACTCGCATACTCACGTTTGGCGCAACTTTGGAATCCTCTGCGCTTGGTGGGCGCTGTTCATTGCAGTCACAATATTGTTCACTTCCAGATGGAAGCAGGTGGGCGAAGGCGGGCGCAAACTGCTCATACCCCGTGAAAAGCAAAGCAAGGCGACACACTCATTGCAAGCCCAGGACGAGGAAGTGCAAGTCGAGGAGAAGAAAGAGGCCGACTTCAGCTCCGGGTCAGACGGCAAGGTCGAGACCGACCTGATCCGCAACAAAAGCATCTTTACTTGGAAGAATCTCACCTACACCGTGAAAACACCCGATGGCGATCGCGTGCTGCTAGACAACGTGCAAGGGTTTGTCAAGCCTGGCATGCTTGGTGCTCTAATGGGTTCTTCCGGCGCAGGGAAAACCACACTCTTAGACGTATTGGCTCAGCGTAAAACGCAAGGCACGATAAACGGTTCTGTCTTCGTTGATGGCAGGCCCATTCCCGTCTCTTTCCAACGGTCAGCTGGATATGTGGAGCAGCTTGACGTCCACGAACCTCTGGCAACCGTTCGAGAGGCCCTCGAATTCTCAGCACTATTGCGCCAGTCCCGAGACACTCCAGACAGCGAAAAGCTTCGATATGTGGATACCATCATCGACCTTCTTGAGCTGAATGCACTCGAGCACACTCTTATAGGCTCTCCCGGGTCGGGGTTGTCAATCGAACAGCGAAAGCGCTTGACTATCGCTGTGGAACTGGTCGCAAAACCCAGCATTCTGATCTTTCTCGATGAGCCGACGTCTGGTCTGGATGGCCAAGCCGCGTTCAACACCGTTAGATTCCTCCGCAAACTCGCAGCAGCTGGCCAAGCAATTCTGGTGACAATTCATCAACCCTCAGCTCAGCTGTTTGCGCAATTCGACAAACTGCTCTTGCTTGCAAAAGGTGGCAAGACCGTGTACTTTGGAGATATCGGGGACAATGCGGACACCATCAAGAGCTATCTCAGCCGCAATGGCGCAGCTTGCCCACCCGGAGCAAACCCAGCCGAACATATGATCGAGGTTGTGACTGGCGCAGGAGGCAAAGACAAAGACTGGAACCAAATCTGGCTCGCTTCGGACGAGCACGCACGCCTCTCATCCGAAATCGACGCCATGGTCTCTCAAGCAGCGTCCAGCCCGACAACCGTCAATGACGACACCAACGAGTTTGCGGCCTCGATCTGGACGCAGACCAAGCTTGTGACCCAGCGTATGAACGTCTCTCTCTACCGCAACACGGAGTATATTATGAACAAGGTAGCCATGCACGTCCTCCTAGCCCTTTTGAACGGGTTCACCTTTTGGATGATCGGGGACTCCCTCAGCGATCTCCAGCAAAATCTGTTCACGGTATTCAACGTCATATTTGTGTCGCCGGGCGTGATTGCACAGCTGCAACCGCTCTTCATTGATCGGAGAGACATTTTTGAGGCGAGAGAGAAAAAGAGCAAGATGGTAAGAAGAGTGTCCTCCAGAAATTGGTGCTGCATCCGCATCTGCTAACTTCTCGTAGTATCACTGGGGCCCCTTCGTCACGGGTCTCATCGTCTCCGAGTTCCCGTACTTGATCGTATGTGCGCTGTTGTACTACGTCTGTTGGTACTTTGCTCCTGGACTGAACACCTCCGCGTATTCCGCCGGCAGCGTCTTTTTTGTCATCGTGAGTTACCTAGATTTCAACCCGAAGTGCTCTTCCAATTAAGTGACCTGCTAACGTGTGATGATCTCCAGGTCATGTACGAATTCCTGTACACAGCCATCGGGCAGTCGATCGCAGCTTACACTCCCAATGCCGTCTTCGCTTCTCTGATCAATCCGCTGGTGATCGTAACCCTGGTTTCCTTCTGTGGTGTCGTTGTTCCGTACAGTCAAATTCAGCCTTTCTGGAGGTATTGGTGAGTTCACGTTGCGAGCCGCATAAGCACCATTAATGGCCTAACAACAACAGGTTCTATTACCTCGACCCGTTCAACTACCTGATGTCCAGTCTCATGGTATTCACCACCTGGGACAAGCCTGTCAACTGCAGGCCAAGCGAATTGGCCCTCTTTGACCCACCAGCCGGACAGACATGTGCCGAGTATTTGCAAGCATATCAGAAGGGAATGGGGAGTGCGACGAATTTGCTCAATCCTAACGATAGCTCCGCTTGTCAGGTGTGTCAGTACAAGACTGGTGCAGACTACCTGCGCACGCTGAATCTCGACGACAAGTACTTCGGGTGGAGGAATGCGGGCCTTGTCGTTGTTTTTGTCATTGGTATTTACGGCCTTGTGTACCTCATGATGAAGTTGAGGACTAAGCAGACGAAGAAAGCGGAGTCGTGATGAGTGGGTGGTGGCTTTGCGCAGATGGGGCGAGTACAGACAGTCAATCATTTTGTATCAGCTGACAAGAAGACTTGCAATTCTATCTATCCCCAGACACGGATAAGTATCCGCCGGAGGAACCTGACTTCAAGCCCGACATATCCGTGAGACCCGACGGCTACGGAAGCTTTGCCCTACTTGGCACCACTTAGCTGAGTCTCGCTATCAATGCACGCAGACTTCGAATCCAATGAGTATATAGGGCTGGACCATTTATCATGCAGCCAAGACGGACAATAAGTGATCTTTTGGAGACGACAGGAGCGGGGTCCCCATGGGGGAGTGGAGTGTTAAAGACATAAAGTAGGTTCGCAAGCGTCGTCGAGTGAAGACTGATCAGAGCGACAAACCCTTTGTACTGTCTTTCACGAAACGGCCCACCATTCTGCAGCGTAGGCACGAGATTGCAATATCGAACGCCTCGGATCTGGACCGCCCTGCAACATCCTCTTCGATCGGACGCGAACATGGCTTCGACCCGTGATACCAAGGATGCTGGCAAAGACGATGTCGTTCTCGAGGAGTACGCTACCGGACCAAAAGATGGTCTCGAGGGTGTCTTGACGGAGCGAGACGGCTTCGGTGCTCGCAAAAAAGTCGATCCCGTGGAGATCAAACTTGTGCGCAAGCTCGACATGTACATGATGGTCAGTAGTGGGCAAACCCCCCCTGCGGAGCGATCGCGAGAAGGAGTCTTCTGACATTGCTCTCAAGCCGATCCTGTGGACCATGTACTTTTTCAACTTCTTGGACCGCAATGCTATGATTAATGGGAAGCTGAACTCGCTCGCTCAAGATCTCAATCTCCAGGGAACCCAGTACAATACTTGCGTTTCGATTCTTTTTGTTGGGTGAGTGGGCGTCTGCCAAAGACATGCAACGAGTGGCGTCGGTCTGACAATCCGAATAGATATCTTCTGGGGCAGGTACCGTCAAACATGATCTTGAACCGCGTCAGACCATCGTGGTTTATGTCTGGTCAGTCGGAATGGACAAAAGTATGCAATTGGACAATCGACTAATCTCTCTCTAGGCTTCATGCTCGCCTGGTCTGTTGTCAGTCTTCTGACTTACCTGGCACACGACTACCACAGCATGTTGGTCTGTCGCTTCATCTTGGGTATCACAGAGGCACCGGTGCGTCAATTCACCCTCATCGATCGAAATGAACATGTCCGCCTACGTACTGACAATTTTGCACAGTTCTACCCCGGTGCACTCTACATGATCAGCATGTTCTACACCAAGAAGGAGATGGCCACTCGCATGGCGATTCTCTACACCGGCAATATGCTCGCTAGTTCGTTCTCTGGGCTCATTGCTGCTGCTGTGTTCTTGCTTGATGGGAGACATGGGCTTGCTGGCTGGCAATGGCTCTTTGTACGTGTCCACAGCACGGGTCACCTCTCTCTGTTTCCTGGCTGACCTATTTAGATTATCCAAGGCGCCATCTCAATCGCCGTCGGCATCGTCGCTATCTTTACACTTCCGGACAGTCCTCTGAAGACGCGCTGGCTTACGCCCGAGGAGAGAGAACTCGCTCACCGACGCATTTTCGACGACGTGACGAACCGACGATCTGAGGGCTCCAGTGTTTGGAAGGGACTGCGCGAGTGCCTTGTAGACAAGAAGGTCTGGGTAAGTGTCCACCGTATGTCATCAGAACATGACCGCAGCTTATCGCTGACATGGACCCTTCTGCCCAACAGCTATTCTGCTTCATGGACAACATGCACCTCGCCGCCAACGGCTTCAAGAACTTCCTCCCCACCGTCGTCGACACCCTCGGCTTCGACACCACCACGACCCTCGCCCTAACCTGCCCCCCCTACCTCGTCGCAGGCGGCATCAGCGTCGCAGTCTCCTGGTCCTCCGGCCGCTTCAACGAGCGAACCTGGCACACCACAATCTCCAAACTCATCGCCTGCGCCGGCTTCGCCATCGCCGCCGCTACCCAGAACGTCGCCGCCCGCTACGTCGCCATCATGATCTTCGTCGGCGCCACGTACGGCGTCAACAACATCGTCCTCGCGTGGGCGGCTGCCAGCTGCGGCGAGACGGACGAGAAGAAGGCCGTCGCTATCGCTATGGCGAACACTTTTGGTAACTTGGCTTCGATTTATACGCCTTACCTCTGGCCTGACAGTGATTCCCCGGGGTATCTTACGGCTTTTTTGGCGAGTATCGCTTTCTCGCTTATGGTCTGTGTGGCGGCCTGGGTCATGAAGTGGATTCTGATCAGGAAGAACAAGCGGCTTCTGCTGGAAGATCCGGGTGTAACTAAGCTTTATGTTTATTAGAGGTTGAGGTTGGTTGTTGTGGGAGTGATCGAGGGTTGTCTCGATTGGGTTGCAAGTCGGAGAGCACTGGTGAGATCTTGAATACGGCGTTTCGGCTCTTGAGGTCGCTAGCTCTTGTCGGGGCGTTGGAATATACTATGGGGGTTTCGCACGGCTTGAAAGGGTTGTTCCCAGTCAGCGACACTCGCGTCCCATCCGTCGTGTGTGATTGATCGTCAAGGGTCGAGTGCCCGGTGTCTTTTTCCTTCAAAACTTCACCGCAACCTACCCAAGGTCCAGACAACGACTATGATAGCCAAGCTGTCCATTCCCCGCTGCATCTGTCCGACCTCCATGGCTATTAGCCAGACATGATGTTGTAGATGTCTTGAATGGGTTTGATATGTCCCATTCTTACCCCAACCCGAACCCTGCAGCTTCGCGAGCCATCTTCAGTCTCGTGATCGCAAGAAGTCATGATTGTAAGTGAAGTAAGGAAGTAAGGTCTAGAGAAATTGATCATCTGATCATGTTAATTGCGATGCTGTACTACCCGGTATTCTCATCCTGTATTGACCTCACTGTTGACCTGCCTGAGGCAACTACTTTGGCTTGGCAGAAAGCTTTCCGCCCACGAGCAGTTCTAGAGGTATCATTGGTCCCTTCCATCAGAACCTTTCACTATCAGCTTGCCTGTTCATCATTGTTATTTAGCAATGGCCTCGCAACAAGCGTGTCGCTCGTCGCCTCGAACTGCTGGTTTTGAGGAATCGTAGGCTCTTTCATCGACCTGCCTCCACTAGAAGCCCGCGGCCCCGCGGCCGACACCAGAATCTGCGAACAGATTCCTTTCACACCGCACTCTCGAGGGACAGACAGTCAGGGTCAGTCTATGGCTAGCGTCGCCCAAGACTGTCTCTTTATGTTTTCTACCTCGAGAGGCCCTATCTTGCGCCGATTCTGGTGTCGGCCACTTGCCAGGGGTGACTGACTGGGTGCCAATGGAGCAGCGCATACCGAGCTACGCACCCAATGCGAGGAAGCGGTTCCCTCCAGACTGCGCAGCTCCGCATGGCAACACCGGCGTCAGAGTGTCAAGGTACAGCGAGGAGGAGTCGTTGATCCGCGAGAAAACGGCCAGGCTGGCACGAGCTGGTGGGATTGCATCGGTCCTCCTCAGCAGTCGCGCAGACGAAACGGTGCACCGAGCATGGCCGACTCACAATGGAACGTAGCAATGCGATGATTGCCACTGCGCAAGGCGTGGGCACGGCTTTTGTAATTCCCCGCGCATGATACAAACCAAGTGTGCTGCTTGGACAAGACTCTGGGATCTCGTCGCACGTCCCAACGGTCGATAGCCCGACGAGCCGAAACCCGTTGCCCCGTCTTCCTAATTAAACGCTATGCCACAGATCGTTCCCACCTCCATGGGGAACAATCTATCCATTCACTGTGATTGATTGATTTCTTGGTGGTTTGCTGCAGAGGCACGGAGGTTGGGTCCGATCTGCTGATGCGCAATTGCAGAAAGACGTTTACTCAGCGAACATGTCCTCTCGTTAGCTGTTGTCGTTGGGCGACGCGGCGCCCGGTAATGATATTGCCAACCCGGTGGACATCTGCTGTTCCGCATCAAACCGCGCGCTCATTTTCGCCCGCTCGTGTTCGCCGACGGTGGAATTCATAGTCAGTCGCGCACTGTAGCGTCTCCATTCTCGTCTACGTGGGGAGACGAGACCCCTTGGACACAGGCGAACAACGACAAGCTTCGCCGGATCTTCACGATGGCGTTGGAGAAATTTCGGACAGGCCCGAATCTGGAAGTCAACCGTCGGGTCAAGCACCAATCACAGCTCATGCGCATCTCAATCGTCCCCAATTTGGCAGGCAAAAGACACAGCGGTTGAGTCAGGCGGCCAAGGCTCATTTCATTTCGCTTCTAAATGGGCAATAACAGTGACATGGTCAATACGAGCCATGGCAAAGGATCTGTAGAGGTATACATCTACTCTTCCAGCCCCGGCAAACCATTCTCTTTCCCTTCACCACCACCTGCCATTCTTCTCTGACAGACTTTTCTGTCGTACACTCGCTACATCACACTCTTTAATATTCTTCATATTATTATTAATCTGCAATCATGTCCACCTCACTCACTATCGCTTCTCTCTTCTTGGCCTCCGTGCCCGCCATCCTCGCGCAAAACACTGGATCTGGCTCCTGTACCGATGTTCACATGATCATCGCTCGCGGATGGAACGAGCAGTGTAAGTGACCGATCCGTTCGATCAAGCTGTACATGACTGACACTCGCCATTCTACAGACAACGACCAGCGTCACACCAGCCTCATCTCCGCAGTCTGCGACGGTCTGTCCGGCCAGAGCTGCGACTACGAGGACGTTGCATACAACGCCGCCAACTCCGACTACTGCTCGGCCATCTCAGAGGGCGCCGGCGTCGCACTGCAACAAATCAATGCCTACTACGCCAAGTGCCCCGAGTCCACCGTTGTGCTGAGCGGATACAGCCAAGGTGCCAGCATCATGAGCAACGTCCTGGCCGGTGACGGTGGCGACTCCGCCTGCCCCAGCCACGGAAGCCAGAATGGCCTGACCCAGACTTCCTCTGGCGTCAGCTGCAACATCGCCGCTGTCACCTTGTTCGGCAGCCCGAGGCACACTGCCGACCAGCCGTACAATGCTCTGTCCGGCGGTGCTGGCCAATCCAGCGGCGCCCGCGATGCCGCTGGCCTTGCTCGTCTCGCTGCCTACACCCCGAGACTCCAGGACTACTGCAACATCGACGACCTGGTCTGCGCGCCTGGCCTCGGTGCCGACACCGTTGAGGCTCACACCAACTACTTCCAGTTGTACACTTCCCAGGCCGCCGACCACATTATCGGCCTCGTCCAGGGATACTCCAAGGACAAGTACTGCCCTGCCGTAAGCAGCTCTTCGTCTAGCATGGCCTCTACCACTGCTACCGCTTCGGCCAGCAGCTCTGACATGACCTCGGCCAGCAGCTCTGATGTCGCCTCTGCCTCTGCCTCTGCCAGCAGCTCTGCCGTCGCTTCGGAGAGCGCCTCCTCCATTGTTGAGTCTTCTGCCGCCAGCGAGCCCACCGAGTACTCTCCCCCGGCCTACTCTTCTGCTCCCTCCTACCCTGAGGAGTCTGCCCCGGCATACTCCACTCCCGCTTCGGTCCCGTACATCACCGCCACCGAAGTGACCAGCATCTACACCACCGTCTGCCCCCAGAGCTCCACCTACAACAACGGCAACATGACCCTGACCTCGACCTGGACCGGCCCCTCCACCGTGACCTCCTCCATGCGCTCGACCACCACCATGACCGTCCCCGGCTCCTACAAGCCCACCGCCGACGCTCCCAAGACCTCTCAGCTCACCACCGTCAACGGCACCCCCGCCGTCGTCCAGTACACCCACACCGTCACCATGACCCAGGTCCTCAACATGCCCACCATGACCATCACCCTCGCCGTCCCCACCGCCACCCAGTGGATCGGCGGCCAGGGCTCCTACAACGGCTCTTCCGCCGCCACCGGAAGCGGCGTCGGCGCTGCCAAGCCCACCGGCTCGTCTGCTCCCATCACCCCTTACGAGGGTGCTGCTAGCTCTTCCGGCGTTGCTGCCAAGTGGCTCGCGATCGCCGCTGGTGCCGTTGGCGTGATGATGATGTAGAAAGATTTATTTTTCTACTTTCTTCATGAGGATGGATGGATCGCTTGTTTTTATTTTATGATATTCTTTTTCGTAGTCTGTAATTTTCTTTTCTCGCCGCTTGTGGAGTGGTGTTCATTTTTTTTTTTGTTGTACATAGTGTTCTTGCATGATGTATGTAGAATCTGTGTACTCATCATGTCTTCTTCACCTGGTTTTATGTTTTTGGACTCGACTTCGCTTTGTTTCTTATCTTTTCTCTTAACACATGTCTTTCGTGTGAGGCAGTGGAAGGCTGACGATACAATACCCTGTGAAGTCTTTTGGACTGCGGATCAATGTCTTGATTATGCGTTTCCTTCACCTACTCACCCTTTATGGAATTGTAGGTGATGCTTTGATTTTTGACATGGCTCCATCTGCGAAGGACTCGATTTCGAATGCTATATAGAGGGAAAGGGCTTGGAGGCCTGGAGGCTAGATAACATCTGATTGAGGCTGTTACTGCTAGCGATACAATCGCAGTAAGAGAGTTGTTTATTCTTTAGTCGTCGCTTGTTTTACTCAATTAGAACAAGACAAGAGCGTACGAGCTAAGATGAGTCGGTTTGCCTTTTGTGATGGATGGCTTCTTGTTTTTAAAGCATCAACTTGTCAGATATCCATCTACCTTTCCGATGCATAGGGTACCTGCAATGGTACGATCTCTACTGCATTGCTGTTTCCGAGAAGTGGTACTGCTAGTCTAAGGATGCAATGGAAGAAATTGTATTCGAGTCGAGTCTATACTACTATACTGTTCAACGAAAGTCGTGTTGCCCTGTCAAATCAACCGCCCAACTGTCTGTTACCACCGCCTCCACTAGCACAAGACAATGCCACCCTCTTAGCTTCACACTTCACCCCCGATAAAAACCCACGTCTTATACTCTCACAACCGCCCACCTCCCACTCCAAGCCAATCAAACCAAGCCATAACCTGC
>Ga0265797_10001397_pt1 | contig 42350 bp, 31 predicted proteins | sample P2T30metagenome_FD_192433 | JGI IMG/M metagenome (GOLD analysis project Ga0265797, IMG submission 192433) | Plant litter microbial communities from East Loma Ridge, Irvine, California - P2 T30 | ecosystem: Environmental > Terrestrial > Plant litter > Unclassified | place: USA: California...
GACCCTCGCTATAGCCCCGCATCTGCTGCAGCCGGAGACGTGGGTGAGTGGCTGAAACCAGCGGTTTGCTAAACCGCCGTACCGGGTTTACTGGTACCGAGGGTTCGAATCCCTCCGTCTCCGCCAAAACTGATGTGTTTTCAGCGACTTGCGCCTTGCCGCTAGCCTGATGCCCAATTGAGAGGCGGAGGTGGGCGAACGAGTACGAACGGCAACGTCCCTGATGAAACGCACTCTAATCGCATTCGCTGACGGCCGCCGCCGTGTTCACGGCCCCGCGCGAGGGCAGGAACCACGTGATGCGGTCCAGATACTTGGTGGAACACCGGCACACGGGAGCTTGATATCACGTGTTCCGCGTTTTTGGCCGTTTTGGGCCGTGTCACACGTGTCGCACCGGGAACACGGTTAGATCTAGGGAATGGTGCCCTTTCTCCGGCCAATTCCACGTTTGGGTCGAAGGATGGTTCTTTGGCGCACAGCTTTTTCTGCAGGCGCGCGTGGATATGGTCCAGGTTTGTACATGCTCATAAGGATCGCCGTCGTGCGCTGATCGGCTGCGCTTCTATTGCATCCGCAATCTTCTTAGCGGCCTCAGGCGCCCATTCATCACGAATCTCGACCGCTTGGATAGAGGTCAGCGGGATAAGCCATGTTGCGGCGCCCCGTTGACCGAGAGGGCATCCTCGGGCGATCGCGAATGAGTGGCAGCTGCTCACCCTCACCTGGTCGCTAATTTCTATAGGCGACAGGCCTTCGGCATGAATTAGGACGGTAATGCCTGAGCTGTCGGCCCTGTTGGCTTCTCGGAGAATATTTAAGTAAGTTTCAATTGGCGTGGGCTGGGCCATCGCGGGGGCTTCCTTGCTATTGGCACTATCTGCACAAACTGACATTCTACAGACGGTGTGGATGGTGTTCTTAGTGTGCGACGGCAGATTTCTGCCGCTTATCCGGAACACCGGCCTTAGAGGCGAGGTGTTCCGGTGTGGCCTATCTGGTCAGATCAGCCGGTTAGTTCGTCGTCGAAGATGCTTGCTTTGACTGCGTAGCAGCGGGTTTTCCCGAGCCCCGGAAGGGTCGCGGTGATCGAGTTCTTGCCGGCTGAGTCTCGCAGCAGCAGGTTGCGATCGCCGAGCACCGTGGCCACCCGCTTAGAGTCCATCCCGGCGCAAACCTCGTTCTTCCAGGCCTCGCTGAGAACGAGGTACTCGCGCCCACCCTCCCGGTCGCGCCAAAAACCAGCCCGATGATTGATACGGATGTTGTCTTCGTCTGCTGTGAACGACTCGAACCGAGAGCTGCCGTGCATCTCGAGGAACGCTCGAACCTTGGCCACAGCGTCGCGATCTTCAGCGGCGCCGGTTCCGCCTCCTCGGCTTGTGAGCCATTGGCGAAAAACGACCCCTGCTGCCTTTGTCGCTTCTCCGCTAGGCCATGGCAAAACGCCCAAGTCTACCGCCAATTCTCCGGCTGCCGCAATCATGCCGAACCGTCGAGCAGCGCGTGCAACCTGCCCACTAGCTGCCGTCGGAACGTGCTCGGCGGCGAAGCGATCGATCGCCGCTTTGATCCTAATGGGGAGGCCGTCCATCTCTTCGATCATCCGCTCCACGTATGTCGGACCTGCCACACCATAGGCAGATCCGATCCCGTCTTTGATGGTTCGCGCGAGCGCTTCTGCGCTATCTGCATCATGCAACGTCTCGAAAAGACCGAGGCCGGCACCGGCATCCGCTTCAAAGTCGAGAATGCGGACTTCCTGGCCTGCTGCTGAGCGCTTCGATCCCCGAGCATCACGCCCAGCTAGGTCGGCTAGACTGATTTCTCCCGAGGATACGAACATGACGTTCCAACTCGCGGGGGAGCGAAGTAGTCCAGCCCTGGTAGCGCGTGCCTTGCCCATCCCATTTGCGATCATGTACGCTGCTTGTGCTGCATCGCGCGGGTCCAACTGCGCAACCTCGTCGAGGCACAATACCGTTTGAGTATGTTGGAGGCAGACAGCCTCCAATCCATTCGTGGTTGCCCGCCATTGCCGAACATATGAGGCAGGGCCCCAAACGCTCCCGCAGGCAAAGAGCGCAGTCGACTTACCGATTGAGGAAGGACTTCGCAGGTTGATGCCGCCGCCCTCCTCACCGATCAGGACGAGAAGGGGGCCTACGAATGCAGCAGCGATAGTTATCGCAAGACGGCTGTTACCAACTGCATACCGACCGACATTCTTCTGCCAGTCCGTCAAGCTGCCGCGGCTGCGATAGCTATGATCGACCGACTCGGATCCCTGAAAGATGACGCGATTTTCAGGGGTATCGCCGATCGTGTGTCCGGGAAGCACGAATGCCCGATCGGTCCAACCGACCTTATCAACGGCGCGCGCTCGCGTGGTGACTTTCAGTTTGGAGATGAGCTCTATAAATGCGGAGCGACCATTGCGACTTGTCGCAATCCTAAAGCCGCCATCTAACAGCGTAGCGCGAAGCTCGTTACCCTCGCCAGCAAGCATGGACATCGCCATTGCGAACGTGTGTCGATGATTATCATCATCCAACCAGCTTAGCGCTAGTCCCCACGACTTGTTTTGATCATCACGTGTTTGAGCATCAGCAATGAAATTTGCGCATACAAAATTTGGTGAGGAGCTGCTACCCTTATAGATGTAGTATATACCGTCGTCCTTGTGTACAAAACCGCTTGGAAGAATCATCTTACCGACTGATTTGGGCCGAACTCGTTTTGAAAGATCTGGGTCGTTGCCTGGCGGTTTGCCCTCATATTTTCGTTGGTTGGGTCGAGTTGCAGTCCTGTCAGCAACTGGTGCTTCAGCTTGACGAGGGTAAGTGCCTCGCCCTCGTTCCACTGACCGAGGGCTTCGCGTTCTCCCGGAGGCCGCCTCTATCCACGGGTTATGAGGAACAGGGGCGGCTGTCGTTGCAAGAGGCATTCTACCTAGTCTCCCGCTTATCGGTCGGGGGCCCGAATTCGTGAATACGTTCCAGTGTCTTGAGGAGTTCGGAGAGGTATGGAGGTGTGTAAAAAAATTTCGGGGGAGGTTTTGATTTCATTAATTTTTTCCATGTCGCATCATGCTCAAGCGGACGCATCGGCTTAAGTGATCGAGTGGGTTGAACGAAAATGGCCATCGGCGGGCCATGGCGGTCATCTATCTAAAAATGACGGGGTTGTCAAGCGAAACTGTCACCATAGCCTGATGGTGTCCTATGGCCATCACGCGTGATGGCGGAGTGGCTTGAGCAGATTGACATCGCCAGGGCGAACTAGCAGCACCAGCAGATGACCATATCCGACTTCCAGCCTAACCCTGCCGTAAGGGGCACCGTTACCGGTGGTTCGACATCGAAGGGCTCCCCGAACGTCGTGGCCGACCAGCTACCATCTGGAGAGACCATCATATCCAGAGCTATGCCGGCAACGCTTGGCAGGAGACTTGCTGCTGTCCGGGAATACAAAAAGTTGACGCAAGGGGAGCTTGCGCGGCGGCTCGGTAAATCGAGGGCAACCATAAATCAGTATGAGGCGGGTACAATCGATCCGCCTATAAAGATGGTCCATCAGCTTGCAGAGGTACTTGGCGTCGATCCAGGATTGCTCGCCTTTGGTGCGCCAGTTAATCGTCGGGACGACAGCAATCGAATACCGATCGCTGGCATGCAAGATAGCGATGATGATTTCATCGAGTTATCAGATCATCTAAAAACGAAGATAGGAATCGACCCATCCCAGAGTCGGGTCATTGAGTTGTCTAGCGACGCGTCCACTTTCGGTTTACGTCGGGGCGACCTTGTATTCCTGGACTCGTCGATCAATCGCATACGAGGAGACGGCTCTCTCTATGCAGTCTGCGGCCACGCTGGTAGCCTTACGATCATCAGGTCGGATGTACACCTTGAGGCAAACTTTACGCGTGTTCGCATAACCTTGGGCCAAGGCCAAGTGTCAGAAGTTGACCCTGCAAAGGTAGAGGTGCTCGGGCTCGTCAAGGCAACACTAAGGGCTGAATAGCGGCCATCCCTCGGTTCAGCTGCCTCATCAAGGTTATACAGGGGAGAGCCCTTTTCCGTCTGGGAGTGTTTGACCGGGCGGGCGAGGATGCGCCAGCGGCGAGCGGCAGGCCTGACGGTTTCACTTGACATGTGATGGTAATAGTGTATAGCAATAGCTCTTAATAACACGGCGCTTAAGAGTGATTTTGGAGCAAACTGCGGGTGATGCGACGACGGTGGCAATCTTTGAAAGGCCACGCGACCGGTTACTTCGGCTTGAACAGGTAAAGGACATGGTTGGCCTGGGAAAGACGCTTATCTACCGTATGATTAGCAATCGTGAATTTCCGGCTCCGTACAAGCCGGGCGGCTCCGCAACCCGTTGGAGCGAGAACGAGATACTGGAATGGCTGTCTTATTGTTCGGCGCAGCGCGCTCACTAAGGCATTATTATGGCTATGGCGCGATCCCTTAATCGTCTGTCTGCCATGACCGTCAAAGCTCTTAAGGAGCCTGGTCGATATGCAGACGGAGGTGGTCTCTATTTTCGCATCACGCCGAAAGGCGCGAGATGCTGGACTTTCATGGTCAAAGTGGCCGGTAAGCAGCGAGAGATTGGTCTCGGCGCCGCCAGTTCTGTTGCACTAGCCTCAGCGAGGACTGTCGCGGCAGCTATGCGTGAAGCCGTAGCACTCGGTAAAGACCCGCGCAGCGTCATTGCACCTGCCGAGCCAACCATCCAGAAGCACGTGACTGCCTTTGGGGAGTTCGCTGAGCAATACATTGCCACCGTCGAAGCTGGATGGAAAAATGCGAATCATCGGCATCAGTGGCGGCAAAGTCTACGAGATCACGCCGGCAGCCTAGCTAGCTTGCCGATCGACGAGATTGGAACCGAGCAGATTCTTGAGGTGCTCCAGCCTATCTGGCTGTCCAAATCAGAGACTGCTAGTCGGGTACGTGGTCGGATCGAACGCATCCTTGACGCCGCGAAGGCACACGGACTTCGTCCTGTCGACGCCAGCAATCCGGCACAATTGAAGGGGCACCTTTCGGTGCTTCTGCCGAAGCAAAAAAAGCTGGCACGTGGGCATCACGCGGCACTCGACTGGCGGACCGCACGGGCCTTCATGGCGGAGCTTCGTCAACGGGAGGCGCTATCAGCGAGGGCGCTCGAGTTCACGATTTTGACTGCAGCGCGTTCCGGAGAGACGTTGGGAGCCAAATGGGGCGAGATTGATTTGACCGGCGCCCTCTGGACCGTGCCAGCTGACCGTATGAAGGCATCGGTAAAGCATGTCGTTCCTCTCTCGTCGGCGGCGGTCGCTCTGCTGAACGCGCTGAAGCCAGATGGTGCGTTGCCCAGTGATGTCGTCTTCGCTGTCAAAGGCGTGGCCCGATCCAACATGGCGATGGCGCAGTTGCTCAAGCGGATGAAATACCCGGACATCACGACCCACGGGTTTCGATCGACGTTTCGCGACTGGGCGGGTGATGCAACGGAATATCCGCAAGAGTTGATCGAGCACGCGTTGGCGCACACAATCGGCAACAAAGCGGAGCGTGCGTACCGTCGCGGAACGGCCATCAATCGTCGTCGCGAATTGATGGAAGACTGGGCAACGTATCTTGCATCCCAGCCGGCAAGCGTGGCTACGTGACTAGAGTAGAGCTCTGATTTCCACCTCTACTTGCTCGGTGGGACGCTTACCGGGGCCTCTATGCTGCGAAAGGGTATACCCCTTTGGGTCCCCCGGCCTCCTTAAATAAACGCTATTAAAATGGCTCTGCTCGATAAGTTCTGGCGGGCGGCATCCGGGGGGCTTCCGCGCTTGCCGTATCGAAAGCCCTGGCTGAGGAGCCAACCGCGTACGGCAAATCTGGTCACCCGCCCGCCGCAATCGCATCGCTAACCTGATCGTAAACGGATTTGCCGCTGACATCCTTCCGGGCGAAGACATACACGCCTTGGCCATCACTCGCCGCATGCCATATCTCGCCAACCGCGCACTTCTTCGCCGCCATCCTGACGAGATGTTCGCCCTTATATTCGGCGACGAGGATGCGGCTGCCGATCGACTTTTCTATGAAATCAGGATAACTCCAACCGGCGGCGGTGGGCAGCTTGACCGCGTTTGATGCCGGACGCCTTGCGAACCAAATACTCGATCTAGTTTATCGCATCGATTTGCTGAGCGGCCTCGAACTCGTCTCCGCCAGCGTCTCTGCCATCGAACGCCGCGACCTGATCATCACCGCAAAGGTGCCGGGTGAAACGATGTGACCCGCGATAGCGCGTTGCACTCAAAATCATGCCATCGAAAGATTGAAAGCTCCGATCGAGCGATACTTGCGGCGCATCCAGAGAAAAAGACACGTCTGATACACGTGCTGACGCTACGCCCGCCAGTTCGCCGCAATCTTGTCCTTCAACTTGCGGCAAGGATGAAGCGACGACGCATCAGCGCACATAGAGGAATGTGACGGCTGTCGGTCAGGAAGGTAAAAACGTCGGTAGCCAGCGGAACATCTCGCCGGCGAGGATGTCGTCCGCTGGAGCCTGCCGTGGCGACAGTGCGACCAGGCCACCCGTAATCCAGCCATCAACCGGCACGTCCAGCATTAGTTCATCGCACTGATGGGTAGAGCAAAGACGCAGTGCGATGCCGTCGAGGTCGATCTCGGAACCATCGAAGGTTTCCGCCACGGCGAACTAGGCAGGCGATAGGATCGGGTCATCGGCCGTCGGGGCCAGTTTGATCATTCTGATGCGTGCTGATCCCTCTTCCGCTGACGCATCTTGGCGGGATCGAGACTTATTAACCGCACCCCGGGACCGAATGCGTCGGCGGGTATGAACATGACGCCTGCCTGGTCCAGCACGGTCAAGAGCAGCTTCATGTTAGCGGCAGTGATCGGCGCCTCTCCGTTCGTGCCCTCAGCCCGGCGGATCGTGTTGACTGCCAAACCGGTCGTCTCAGCCAGCTCCGCGACCGAGATATTCACGAGCGCGCGCGCTGCACGAAGCTGAGCACCGGTGACCGATCGATGATCTGACGTTTGTTGCAATTTATCACCAATGTTGTACGATATTGCCAACGAATCGAAGGAGACGTATAGATGGATTATTTGAAGAATACCGTTCCTTTTTGCCCCGAGCACGGCAAACCCACGAAGCGTGGTACCTGTCTTCGGTGCAACGCCGCCTATATGCGGCATTACCAGAAACTGCGGCGACGTACGATGCCGGGTCAGGCGATGTGGGAGCGTGCAAGGAAGCGTGCGCTCGAACGCAATCTGGCGTTCACCCTGCAAAAGGACTCGATCTTCGTGCCCGACTATTGCCCCGCGCTCGGGATTGCCATCACGCCCGGTTCGAAGCGTACGGCAAGTTCCCCATCGCTTGATCGGATCGTCGCGATGCGCGGCTACGTTCCAGACAATGTCCGCGTCATCTGCGATCATGCCAACCGACTTAAGGGAGATCGTTCCCTCGACGAACTGGAGCGCCTTGCCCAGTTCGGACCACCTCAGTTGCGCGCCGACTACCGGATGATCGTCACTTATGTCGAACGCGAAATGCTTCTTGGCGAGGTGCGCGAGAAGGCGAAGCAGGAGGGACGTGCCGGTTTCGAATGGCGCCAAGTAGTGCTCATCCTCGACCAAGTCTTTCGGAAGTCCCTGACCAAGGGCCAGGATTCGACACCGCGATCGGAATAAGCAAAGCCGGTAGCCATCTCGAACGTGGTGACCATCAGGTACTGGATGTCCTTAGCAGTGATGCTGCCCGTCGTTGCCACGTGTCCCATCGCCTGGCGGTCGCAGCAGTCGAGCGAATGCGTCACGCATCATTTCGCCATTGTCTCAGGTGATCTCCAACCCGCCGGAGGGCCAACGTGTGTTGCGAAGGTCAACGGCGACACGGCCGTCGTGACGCCGTTCATCGCGGCATTCGCCGTGTTGCAGTAATAGTAGCTCGTGCACTTTCATGACGCGGTAGACACGTTCCGGTTTGGGCGCTGCGCGCCCGGTTTTTGGCCCCTCGGCGCAGCAGGGCAGGAACGCGGCGATAGCTATAGAGCCTGCCACGGCGAAGGCCGTGGGAAACGCGTCGCAGGATCGTTCGATCAGGGTCCGCGCCTTGTGCTTGCGCGGGCGCCCCACCCGAGAAGCTCGCCTCAATAATGGCCGGACGACAGCCCATTCCTCATCGGTGCAGTCGCTTGCATAGCGCAGCCCGCTTCTGTCATGCTCGCGCTGAGCGGTTTCAGTCCAGCCCATGTAATCCTCGTGGTCTTCGCAACCCCCAGTGAATCACAAGTTACTGAAATCGCTCAACTCAATTTTCGGTCGGGCTCTAAGCGTGTGCTTGCCAGCCGTCGCCCGACGGGGAGTTGCCAGCGGGCGGTTATTGCCGCGAGACATAAGCCGCGCTCACTTCTTCGTAGAACTCTAAAGCTTTCACTGCAGCCTTTTCTGGTGACCGCAGGTCGCACTCCCAGGCAATCAAAACCTTCCAGCCCGCAGCCTGCAACTCAACCACCGCTGCGGCATCGCGAGCTACGTTGCGATCGAACTTCTCAATCCAGAACGCGGTGTTTGACTTCGGCGTCGTCGCGACCTTGCAGCCCTCGTGGCGGTGCCAGAAGCAACCGTGAACGAAGATCGCGGTCCGATATTTCGGCAGGACGATGTCCGGTTTCCCCGGCAGGCGAGTGCCGTGCAGCCTGAAACGTAACCCAAGGCGATGAAGCGCCTTACGGAGCGCGACCTCTGGCTTCGTATTGGTCGATCGAATGCGTGACATGCGTTCCGACCGCTGGGCCGGTGTCAGGGTGTCCACCATTGCGGCTACTCGTCTAGCTTCTTGCGCCGCGCCTCCAACTCGAAGAAGGGAAGGCCACGGACAATCTCGCCTGGTATGTCGAACGACTTGTAGAGGCATTGGTGGACCTGAAGCGACTTTACCCGCTCGGCCATTTCGGCGGCGCCCCCCGTCAGTCCCAACGCCGAGAGCTCGGCGGGCGTAACGTTCGGGACCTTGTGGATGAACCAGCTCAGCAGCGGCTCGCGATAGTCGGTCGCGTTGACCTTGAAATGTCGCAAGTATTGCGAAGCGAGGATGACCCCAGTCCCAAATTCGCGACCTTGCAGAAGCAACTTGCGCAGCACGTCGAACTCATACCGCATGATATTGTCGGCCTCGTCGACCAGCAGGTAGGAGTCGACCGCGCGAAGCTGCGGATCGCTACCAATGAACGGCCGCTTTGGCGTTCGAAGCATGTTTTCGTAGAACATGTTCAACATGACCGCGACGAGCATGTTCTTGCTGCGATCGTCCTGACCCAGGGCATCGAGCGATATTACCACGACGCCGTCGAGGAAAGTGTCAAAAGACTGGGTGTCGCTCGTCTTGGCGGCGAACACTTCCATGTCAACCAGATCGTCGATGATCGCCATGGGCGAATCCGACTTTCCGTCCAGCAGCTTGGCATAGGCAGAATGTACGTCGTAGAGCGTTGGCGGCTGGCCGGGAAGGCAACCGTCATAGGCCGCGCGCACCGCCCGCTTGAGCTTGTCACGCTGGACGGGCCCGATGCCGGTGTAGATCTTGTCCAGCACGTCCGCAAAGAAGCGAAAGCGGTCGAGCCAGGGGGCCGCCGCGTCGCCGATGGCGCTCGTGTCGAATAGGTTGAGCGGCAGTCGGTAGGGCTTCACGACGCGGGCGCCGGTCGCCTTAACGAATTCCGGGCTGCTATAGTCTCGCTTGTAGTCGAAGATCAGGAACCGCGGTCGGATGCCCCGGTTTGCCTCGGATGCATCCGAAATCTGCATGATCAACGACTTGAGCAGCTGCGTCTTGCCGGTTCCAAGATCACCAACGACGCCCATGTTGAGCTGGTTCAGACGTGTGTCCGAGATATTCAGCTGCACCTCGCCGGGACGGAAGCTGTCCACGGTCGCGCCTATCGACAGGACGATCCCGGTCGATGTTTCGGCTTCCGGCACCGGTGAAACCGGCACGAGTAATACAGGTGGCTCCGATGCCACCGAGACTTCCTTGACGCCCTGTTCCCCCGCATCGACCGGCGGCGCGTCGGGAATGCCCTCTATTTTGGGATCGGCATGCGGCTGCACGAGGCCGGTCGTGAATGCGCCAGCGGTTGGGAATAGGTCCCATTGCCCGACCCGTGCCCTGACGCTGTCATAGAACGCCAATGGATTACCGGCGACGACCTGCCCGGCATCGGCGCTCCCAATCGTGATGGTTTCGTCGAAGCCATCGTCGTCGCGATCGCGCACGGAACTTCGGGGGCTATCGTCCACGATAATGAGGCGACCGCGCTGGTCGACCGAAACGCAAGGACACGGATCGAGAATCGCGGCCGCAATCCGCTCGTGGAGTGATGACCACTGCGCCTCGCGACCGACGAGATCGGGATGCTGACTGTACACCCGCATCCCGAAGCCGATGATCGAGAGAAGCAGGTGCTGGAAGCCTAGCGCCCACGCAACCGGCTGGCCGTCGTGAGGGAGCATGTTGGCCAGCAGTCGTGAGAAAGTACGCGCCTGTTCGAGCGCGTCGTTGACCTCGGACGGCGGGAATACCGACCCCGGGCGGCACTTTACCTCGACGGGCGTAAGGTGGATTTGGACGCCATCCGCGCCCAGCTTTACGCCGACCACCAAGAGGTCGGGTCGCGAGAGCGAAGCGTCCTTTCGGTCTTTGCCAAGAGATCTCGCTAGATCGGAAAAGTAACCCCGGAACGGGTCGACGGGCACAATGATGCAGAAAGTAACGTCCTCGCCGGTGCCGTCGATGACGGGAACCAAACTCTCGCCAATGTTTGACAGGCGAAACCGATCTTGCAGCAATCGAACGGCCACGAACAAGCCAAGGTCGCCGGTCGCCCCGGCATTGTCGCCTGCGAGGCCCCTGATAGTCGGAATCCCGCGACGCGCGATCTCGAGCAACACGTCCTGAACTTGATCGGACTCGATCGCGGCGCATCCGGGAAGGCGACCGAGAGCCTTCGACAGCGCCTCGCGATCCGCCTGCTTGACGCGCGAAAGGAGATAGTAGCCGTTAGTGTCGCCCGCCCGGTGGGAATAGGACGGCATGTCGTAGTCCCAAAGGTAGGCATCCTCCAGCCACCCACCTAGGAAGCAGGCGGGATCGATTGCCGAGGACGAAACCGCGACGAAGTCGGTCCGGCGCGTCTCTAGCATGTCTCGCACGGCGTTCACGTTGGGGGCGAACCGCATGCCGGTGCGACGATCGCCGAGGCTTTCCATCGTGGCCACGCAATTAGCGACCTTGTCGGCCAACACATCGCCGGACGCCGAGCCCGCTAGTGATTGGCGGGTCTCGCTCAAGAAGGCGCCGGGGAGTTGGCGTCGGACCCGATGGCGCAACAAGCCGCCATGGCCGAGCGGGGACCGCCCGGATACGGACGCGGCGCTTGGCTCGGACATGTCGAGCTGAGCGATAATCCCAAGGTCGGGCCGTGCTGCGGCGGGCTGGCCCTCGAACCATCGCACGCTGTTGCGGGTATCCTCTGACAAGTTGGCGATCGTGGCATCATCCGGGCGGGAGTCGCCATCGCGGTGATCGTAGATCTCGACGAAGCGCGGCCCCGCCGCCTGTCGCGGCGCGCGCGTGTTGCCGTCGCGATATCGATCCGCGCACCAGTTGATGAGGCCTTCGTTGCAGGCATCGGTCGTACCACCCGCGCTGGCTACGACGACCCCAATTGAGGGCTTGGCCGACAGGAGTCCGGAAACGTCTTCCAGCGCCCGGCCGACCTGCGCGGCGCTGAACCCCACTGATATACCGCCTACAGAAATGCCGAAGCCTTCGCCGAAGGGCGCTATTCTGGAGCGACTGGCAAGGCGACCGAGCCGCTCGCCGTTCCATAGAACCGACCAATAGTCAGTGCCGTTCTCGACCGCCAGGAAGTCGACCTTCTCGATCCCGCCCGGCGATCGAAGCGACAAGGTGAGGAGGTCCGGGACGCAGTCGGGGTCAAGGACGCTGACCGCAGGGCAAGGGTTCCCGCCAGCTTCAGCCTCGAGCAGCACGTTCTGGGCCACCGCGTGCCACGCGAGGCGCAAAGGGTGAAGTGGAGACAGCATGATTGCGTCGGGAACACGGGAAATGGTCCTGCGATCGTCTTCCAGCGAGGTGATGACGGCGATATCGACCCAGCACGCTACGTCGGGCTCGGCGGCAAGCCAAGCTTGGTAAGCGTCAAGATACTGTTCGACAAGGACACGAAAATCCTCGTCGGTGGCAAGCCACTTGCCAAGCTCGGCAGATTCCATGAGGCCGGTCTGGTCGCCGGTGCCGCGAATGCGCGCCGCCAGTAGCTTCCGTGCTTCCACGAAGCCCGCTGGCGGTTGGAACTCGCTGATATCGGGACGTGGATCCTGGAGGAACCGTCCAGTAGAAAAGATTAATCCCGCCATCTTGTCCCAGGCGGGTTGGACCCAGGCATCGACATAGTCGTCGGCGAGGACGATCGGCAGGTAGGACCGTCCGGAAGAAGCCTCGGAAAGCATCCAATCTTGCAGACTCGACGAGCGCGCGCTGCGGTTCAGTTGGACGACGGGCTTTGCTTCGGATGGTTCGATCGCGCGCCGATTGGCCCGGATCAATCGCTCGAACTCACTTCGGCAACCGAGCTCGACAACGTCCTCGACGACGAGGAAGACGCGGCATCGCTCGTGCGAGACCGACCCGTCCGCCGTGGGGCGGTTGAAGCCGATGTCGACTTGGTAGTTCGTCTCGGCCTCGACTTCTACCTGATGAAATCCCTCTCGTACCGCACGGACTACGAGCTGTTGGATCGCGTCGACGCGATCCTGCGAGTCGTCGGCGGTGCCCGTGGCGGCGGCGTCCAGCACGACGCCCGGCGACGTGAACACCAACAGCTCGTAGCGGCCGCCGCCAGGAACGATCAGGCTGGTCTCCAACTCGGGGGCGCCCTTGGCGCGCCGCGTCGGCTTGCGCGGCGGGGTGAGCTTCCTGGCTAGCCGGCAAGCAACGAAAATTCCGGGCTGCCAGGTCGCCAGCGAAACGATCTTGATGGCGCCGGGCTTGAATCCATCGGCCAGCGCTGCGTACCGGATGGGCGTCTTGTGGCTGGGAGGCTCCTCGTCGACAAAGACAGCTTCATCTTTGCCGACTCGGACTTGGCCAAGCTTGTTGCCCTTGCCGCGCTCGATCGACACGATGGTGCCAGTCGCGTCCGGGCCAACCGTCTCAAAGGTGAGCGCGACATTGCCCTCAACGAGGATCGGCATTCCTTTGGCCAAGGGAACAAGCGCATTCGAGCAGCCCATGCGGATGTCGCCTTGGGCGGCGGCATCCTCGGTCAGCAGCTCCGACCACTTCTCGGTCGTCAACACCTTCCACCAATCCGGCGCCGGGGGCAATTCAAGCCCGCTGCCGGGTGCGTAGTAGGCGGCAGTTGCCCGCTCGAAGGCGGTCGGCAGGTCGCATGTCTCGCGCAGGTGGGCTAAAAAGGCATCGAGCTGGCGGATGTCGTCCTCGCCGGCATTCTCCTGAGCGCGACGAATGCCTGATCCAAACCCATCGGACATAGCGTCGGCGATCTTCTCGAGGACCGCGACCTGCTCGCGCGACGAAACGGATCCGTCGCGCATGGGCGGCATCCCACACGCGAGGCTGACTTGCTGCGCCGCCGTGAAGCCGGGCAGGCCCGGGACAGCTGAGAAGAGGCGTGACATCACCCTCCAGGCTGCTGCGCGCTGCGTCCGGTCGGGGTCCATTTCATCAGCGGCGGATGCAGCGCGGCCGACCAAGATGCGGGCGTCATCGCGCTGTTGCTGGTCCTGGATGCCAGCTTGGCCAATGCCGACACGAACCAATTCTTGGATGAATTCGTCGGACCACCAATCTTCGAAAGGCACGTTACCGCCATTGTTGGCTGCAGCGACGCCAAACTCATCCGTGGTCGATGTCACCGAGCGCATGCTGTGCTGGCCAGGGGGAACTAGCGCTAGAAACGTCGGCTGGGACGGGGAATTCCGTAGATTGAGAAGGTGGGTGTCGTCGCACCGTCCCGACACGCCGACGGGCGGGTTTTCCTCACCCAGCGTCAGGCTCGGTAGCTGGAGGAGAATGGGTACCTTCGAGCCGAGCTCGTTGTCGACGGTCAGTAGGTCGAAGACCTGGGCCAAGATCTCCCTTTGGGGCCCGTGGAAGATCAACCGCACCTCGCCTTGTTCGCCTCCAGGCGATTGGTCCAGTTTATCTCGAATGAGGTCTGCGATTGTGGAGGCCAGACGGTTCATGCGGCGTCATCCTGACGGCTGGGGAAGGGCGGCACGAGCAGCATCCCGCTCTCTGCGTCGGGGCTATCCAAGACCAAGCCGAGCATCCTCAATTGGTGGCCGAGGTCATTCGTCGCGATATCCTGATAGTCGACGACCGCCCCATAGCCTGCCAAGTGCTGGGAGAGCCGCCTCACGGACCGCGGTCCCGTCGTCCCTGCCAGGGAGCAGTGCACGAGTGCAAGCACGCTGACCGGCCCAAGGCCGACGACCCATGGACTCGAATTGCTCGTGCCGCGCTTGCGGAGTGAGTAGCCCTGATCATAGCCGCGCAGGACGGGATTGGCTGCTTGTCGCTGGCCGAGGACGTGCCTGGCGAATTCCATGATGTTCGAGCCGATGCCCTTCTTGCACAGCAGTGTTCGGGTTTCGCGCTCCGAGACGTCTGCCAGCACGTCCCGGATACCGGTCGCTTCCACCGCGGGCGCATTCGCACGTAGCCGGTCGCAAACAACCGCAATGGATGCGGCCGATGAGATCGATGCAATCTCGATGCCGGCAGCGTGCAACGCCCACAAGGTCGCATTGATGCCGAGCCGCGCCTGTAGGAAAGCCGACGCGCGATCTTTGATGCCGGGAAGCGCCCGATCGCCATAGGATAAGAACTGGAAAGCCTTGGGGTAGATTGCCAAGCGTGCGGCGGCCGCGTCGCCCGGGCCTTTGCCGTCGAGCGCCGCCTTGATGCAGTCCCATGACCTGGCATGGACGTCGCAAAGCCACGTGACATGCGCCACGGCAGCCAGCCTGACGATGGCCTCGAGCAGGCTCGTCCATTGCCGACGCGTCATTGAATCCTTCGCGTCGATGATCGACCCCAAGTCGCGAACGAAACGTCGTGCCGGGTAATCCAGCCCGTCCCGATCGGCTGAATCGAGTGTCGCCTGTTCACCTGGCTTCACGGCTGCCCAGATCGGCTCCGGAGACCATGCCTCGATCTCGGCTTGAAGGAAGCGGGCGAAGATATCGTCGTCATCCGTCACGGAAAGAGCATCGAACAGCGCCTGCCAGCTCCTTGCCGCTGTTACCGCGTCCGGCGAACCAAGCCATACCATGCGCCGGACCAACGCGCCGGCTGGCCAGGAGTTGGAGCTAAGCCGCGCAGATCCCGAGAAGGCCGCCGCCTGTGGTACCAGCGGCGTGACTTGCACGAACCGCTTCGACGACTGGTTGGGCAACTTCGGGCTTTCCAGCACCGAATGGAGTAGCGTGTGGAACGTGTCGGCGTCGAGCGCGGCCGCTTCGGGCTTCCGCGATCGGTCGCGATACCGTTGGACTTCCTTGTCGAGATCCCGACCACGCTGGGGCACCGTGCGCTCGGTGGCTCCCTCTAGTCCGGCATGGCGATACAGGGATGATAGGATGACCTCGGAGCTCGCATATTCCGGTGCCGGCGACATGGCGAGCGCCGAGTCCTGGTAGGCGGCGTGCGAAGTGCGCCATGGCTCTTCGCGGAATTTTGCCATTGTCATCGGCCGCCGCCTTCCTTGCGAACGGCGAAGCCTGACCGCCGTTGGACGACCGACGTGCCGCTAGAGCCAATCCGGATACGCGCCCGGTCGAGGACGAGCTTGTCCCTGACGATCGGGCCGGACAGTCGCGCGCGCGTGGTGTCGAGGAGCGCAAGCACGGTCCGTGGGAGCGAGGCGACCGACATTCCGTTTTCAAGTTCCTTCACCGCCTTGAACAGGTCGTAGGTCAGCGCGATAGGCTGGCCGGACCTACCATCCCCAACCTTTAGGAAGCAGATCGGTGAAGCCGGCCTCCCGGCCTTCTCGGCATCGAGCGGCTGGACCGAGCGGGAAGGCACCACCAGGGTTGCCCGCCGTATCATGGGCGGCAGCGGTTGACCGAATGTCGTCGTCAGGGAAATCTCGAAATCCTGATTTCGATTCAGCAGCTGCTCGACTTCCTGGGCGACGTCGAACAGGTCATCCCCGGCAGTGTCCTCGAGTACCCGCTGGAAATCCAGCAGGATGGGTGCGTCAAGGACGGCAGCCGTTCGCGCGCCAAGGGCCCGGCGCACGAGGCGGCACGCAAAATCACGGACGAAGCGCTGCACGTTGGTGGCAGATGTCGGCCGCTTCCTGCGGACGCCTCCTACCGACAGCTCCGCATCCAGCTTGGCGAGCCGATCCACCAGATCGATTTCTAGCCTCGAGAGGACCTGCAGCTTCCGGATGTAGTCGAGGCCTTCCCGCACTGAGCGGCTAAACCTGACATCGAGCTCGCGCAGGGCAAAGCGGGTCTTCTTTGTCGCCTGCACCTCTGTGTCGGGATCGGTCAAGGCGGGGTCGAGGAGCTCCGCGACACCTTCGAGTGCGCTGCTGATCATCGCGGGCAAGTATGCCGTCCGGCGCGATGTCAGGAACCACTGCAAGCCCATCGCCGTGTTGTCGTCGTCGAGCCCGAGTTCCTTGATCTCGCGCAGCAGCGCTGGCCCAGCATCGCGTTCCCAACGATGGAATAGCGCATGCTGGTATTGCGACGCCACGAGCTGGAAGATGGCGGTCGATTGTTCCTTGGCCGGCTTTCCGCCTCGGCGGGCGAACTCGTCGAGGCCCACGAGCTTTCCCGCCCATTCGCAAGGCTCGAGGCCAGCTTCGCGGGGCGACACGCGATGGCCGGCGAGCAGGTAGGATACCAGGGAGAACAGGTCGCGAAAGCTCCAGCGCTTGCCGCTTGCGACCTCGAACCATCGCAGGATTTGGAGGAGCGACGTCTCCTCGCGCTCGCGAGCAAGTCGTTCGCGACTCCCACAGAACGGGCACGACGGACCACCCGCGCACGAGCCTGGCGCTGGCCACAATTGGTCGTCTAGCGCCGTTCGGAACAGGCTTCGTGCTGGCTCCTCGCCACCGGCTGCCGGCGTGAGCAGTAGTGACTCGGCATCCATGGGCCAGACAGCCACGTCGGCGAACCCGGCAAGCGGCCAGCAAGAGGGTGCGTCTGGCGCTAGGCTAACAGAGCGGGTAACTGCTTCGAGCAAGCGACGTGCGTCTTCGCGCTCCGTGTCGATTGCTTCGATCAGCGCGTCGTCGAGCACTCCACGGTTCACGCAGCATAGGTAAGCCTCTCCAGGACCAGCACCCTGCACCGCATCCAGTTCGTCGAGCAGGAGTTGGGCGGCTTGCTTGCCGGTCGCTCCAACCACGGCGGAAGCATCTTGGACGATCGACAAACCAAGTGCCCGCGCATCTGGCCCGAAACCGGAAGTGTCGACCCTGACAAGCCGTGGCACGGCCGTGCCCTCGGGCGGGAAGAACGACTTCTTGAGCTCGGACGCTAGCTTGCCCCCGGCTCCCAGGGACACGTCGAGCCAAGCGACGGTCGACTCAATCGCTTCGGTCTTGCCATTCCCAGGCCCGCCAACGAGCAGCAAGATACGCGGTACGCCACCGGGGCCCGAGGCGATCGACCCGGCCCACGCCTCTAGGCGATGCAACAAGTTGGTCTCGAAGACTGCCTTGCCAGGGCGGCCGCTAGTGTCATCGAACAAGCGCCGCACGCCGCCCGCGCGGTTTCCAGCCCAGTTCAAGAGCTGCGCCGGGTACGGCGCAACGATGGATTCCCCCGTCATCATTCCCCCTAAGCCGTTGCCGCGACCAGCATCTCCCTCGTGCCCTCGCTAGGCACGGATTTCTTCACGGCGACTTCAACGAGAAGGTTTCGCAGCGCGATTCCGATAGCTCGCGCCAGATGCGGGGGCACGGCGTTGCCGACCTGCGTATAACGCGGGCATTCCTTGGTCCTCCGGTCACCTCCGGTCGTGAACTTGCCCTTGAACGCGAACCAGTCAGGGAACGACTGCAGCCGCGCAGTCTCCCGGACGGTCAGGATTCGGGGCTCGCAATAATGGAGAATATCGTCGGGCAACGTCGTCACGGTAGGCGCCGGCTCGTCGCTGGCCATCGGATATATGCGGTGCTTCTTCAAGCCATAGGTCAAGCGGCTTTCGTCGTTCATCCGAACGCCCTTGCGGCACTCGACAATGATGCGCGCAAACCTATCCCGGACGTCGTCACGGTGGCGGGCAAGGCGCATGCTGTTCATGCGGCCTTCGTGGCCGACCTGCATCAGCCGCTGGTACGTCGTCGTCGGCTGGACGTACTTCACTTCGCGAAAGCCCCGGGCTGATTCCGGGTCCGTGCAGTCGAGCATCTCGCGGTCGACGGTTTCGAGGTCCGACAGGGCGCTGGACGTGCTCACCACCTCGGGAAGCCCAAGTTCCTCGAGCTGCGCAAGCCGTGCTTCCTCGAGAAGCACGAACATTCTTCCGATCCCACCGTCCAGCCATTTGCAAAGGTCTTTTTGGACCCCGACCGCAATCAGGCGCGACCGTCGCTGCGGTACGCCGAACCGGGAGGAGTCCACCAGCATGGCCTCCACCTTGTATCCAGCGACGTCCAAGCTGCCAACGAGCTTGTCGTAGAAGGACAGTGGCTTCTCGGCCTTCAGGCCGGAGACCGGGAGGTCGACGACGTTCCGACGAGCATGGGCAACGCGCATTCCTGGAACATTCTCCAAGATCAAGGCCTGCGGCTGGAGTGCACAGACAACCTCTACATACTTCTCAAACAGCAAGTTACGCGGATCATTCTCGACGCGACGCCCGGCAAAGCTGAAGCCTTGGCACGGTGGGCCGCCTGCCAAGACATCGATCGTACCCCTGAGCTCAACTAAGTCGTCCTTGTGCTCCGCCAAGAGCAACTCGATATCCCACGCCTGCTTGGCGAGCCAGGTCGGCCAGTCGAACGCCACGCCCTGCGACTGGTTGTCGATAAAGTTGGTCGAGAAGGTTTCAAACGCCATTGGATCGCGTTCGATCGCGAACTTACCCAACAATCCGGCCTGGGAAAGGCCAAGCGACAGCCCCCCGCACCCGGCAAACAAATCAACAAAACTATGCGACTTCATTGGGCACTAATAACCTTGTTCGCTTGAAGGCTATCCGCGAAGGACAGCTTCAAGTTCTAGCATGCCTGGCCCGGGCATTCAGGTCCCTGACCAGGGGCCCGGCCGGCGAAGTCGTATTTACGCACCCGGGCCCGTCCCCAGCATATCAACGTCGAGACGTTTCTACCATCGCGAACCGATCATCCGGACGCGGGTCCGTACCGATCAAAATCGACGAACCATTCGGACCTTTAATGCGGGTGTGCGAACACAGCCAGAACAGGGCTCGAGCGACCCCATCGGGCAGCCGTCCGGATCGTGTACGACGAGGGGCGCGCTGCCCCGAAAAATCTTGTACCGGATCGATATGAAGCCAAGCCGCCAAAGATCGCCCGAGCCGCCGACGCCTAGGGAACCAATAGTCCGGGCGACGGGGCTGCCCCAGTGACGCAGCCTCATGTTGGATGGAGCGCGCTATCCCAGACGCAAGGCAATGGCCTCGACAATGCCTAAGACGGCGACACGCCCGATACCTGCCGATGCAGCGACAACGCCATTCACGTTCGTCGACGCCTTTGCGGGTTGTGGCGGTCTTAGCCTGGGCCTCAAGCGGGCCGGCTGGGAATGCCTGATCGCTATCGAAAAGGACCCGTTTGCCTTCGAGACCTATCAAGCGAACTTCCTTCGTGGGGGCACGCCGCTTGGCATGCGATGGCCCGAAGGGGTCGCCGAGAAACCCTGGGAGATCTCTGCGTTCCGCCAGGAATGCGCCGCGTTCTTGGAGGGAATACGAGGGCAGGTCGACCTGCTTGCTGGCGGGCCGCCATGCCAGGGCTTCTCCCACGCTGGCCGTCGCCAAGCCGACGATCCGCGCAACCGCTTGTTCGAGGACTACCTTTCGCTCGTGCAGGATCTCCAACCCAAGGCTGTCCTGATCGAGAACGTTCGAGGGTTCACCTCCGATTTCGGGCGGGGCATGCCGGGGGAGGGAAGGAACTTTGCGGCCGAGCTTAAGGAGCGTCTTGCCGAGACCTACGCCACCGTCGACACGATCCTCATGGCGAGCGATTTTGGGGTGCCACAGGCTCGCCCCCGATTCTTTCTGGTGGGCGTGCGTCGTGACTTGTCGTCCGCCGAAGGGGTCGGATCTTTTTTTCGCAAGCTTCACGGCCAGACTCGCAGCTTTCTGGCGGCTCGCGGCTTGGCCCAGGGGACGACGGCGCGCGACGCTATTTCGGATCTTGAGGTGGCTCGCGCTGGCACAATGGACTGCGCGGACTCCGCTGGCTTCTCTGCTATCGCCTATGACGGTCCTCTATCGGCGTTCCAGCGCGTGATGCAGCAGGGCCACTCCAAAGCCCCAGGCGACACCCGCCTTGCGCGACACGCGCCGGAAATCCAGGCACGCTTTGCAGATATTATTCGAAGCAGTGGCGAGGAGGGTCGCCTCAACCAGGTGATCTCGCCGGACCTGCGGCGAAAGCACGGGTTGAAGAAGATTGCTATCCGGGTCCTCGATCCGTTGGCCCCGGCACCAACGATCACAAGCATGCCCGAAGATTTATTGCATTACAGGGAGCCGAGGACACTGACAGTCCGGGAAAACGCCAGGCTCCAGTCTTTCCCTGATTGGTTTCAATTCAAGGGTAAGTATACGACCGGCGGCCTCGCCCGCAGGACCGAAATTCCAAGGTTCACGCAGGTCGCGAACGCCGTCCCGCCGCTCCTCGCCGAGCAAATTGGCGCATGCCTCGCACATGTCCTGGGTTCCTAGGCCGGACAACCGGCGCTGATTGCCTCGCATATGGCGACCAGAGCTTCCCGCTGGGCGTTAATCTGGCTGCGGAAGGCGATCATCCACGCTTCGTCGATTGCGATTTCAGGCTTGCCGGGACGGATGGCCTTCAGCGAAGCGGTCATGCCATCGTCCATAACCGCCCGGGCATGGGCGAGCAGGTTGCGCTTAGAAATGATGTCCGTGTCGTAGGTCGCGAAGACCTTGCATGGTTCGCTGGCTTTCCCGAGTACCATCTCACCCAGCTTGGTGACGGCCTGCCATTTATACGTCGAGCCGAAAATCGAGTTATCACCGACAATGCCAATCACGTCACCCGCGTCGACTCGCTTTTCCAATGTTGTCAGGTTGCTACGCTCGTTGTCCCTTAGGCTCGATATGCGTTCGCGCCCCTTCGCAACGAAGGCATCGTTTTTTGAGGCATATGCCCGTGCGAGTATCTCTTCCATGAATAGGTCCATGTCCGCTGCCTCGGCGATTGCGATGCCGCGCATGTGGTTCAGATCCACCGCCTTGCCGACGATCGTGTCCGCGACGCCGCGTAATACTTCGTCGAAGTCATTGCCGCGCGAGCCAAGGAATACACCATCCACGTGTCCTCCGATCTCCTTGGCAAGCTCGCTTTTAGAACTGGTAGAGTAGAAGATGATGTCAGTGTACTTGAGTCGCCGTCGGACGGTGCCCGCCGCCAGCGCACCGTTGTAATCTCCTGCGCCGAGGCGGTAGTCAACAATCGCGAGGTCGATGTTGCGACCCTCCGCGCGACAATAGTCGTCGATCCCCTTTGCAGAGATATCCTCCGCGACTTGAACCTGCAGCCGGAAGCCTTTTTCCTCAAGATCCATGCGCAACATTTCAATTGCATCTTCGATCTCGTTGGGCTGGTCATCGATAACCAGCAGTCGAAAATCCAGCTTCATGCCGGCAGCTTGATACGGATATGGGCCCCCTGATGATCTTCGTCGAACGGCTCCGGCATCGCCTCGATCGTGCCGCCCATCGTGCCGACGACTTGCCGGACATGGAACAACCCAAGCCCGGACCCGGACTTGCCCGTCGTGACGCCCATCTCGAACACGGAATCGAGCGGGCTAAGGTTCTTTCCCCAGCCCGAACCATCGTCGGCGGCATCAATGACAAGAAATTGCTTTCCATCGCGCTTTTCGATCGAGAGGGCGAGTAGGAGCGCGGATGCATCGGCCTTTCCCGCATTCGATACCAAGTTGTCAACGATGATACCGACCTCAATTGGCTTGAACAGTCGCTCGAATCCCTTTTGCGGCTTGGTCACCGTCGCGGTGAGCCCCGACGGAGCCCAAGAGTTGGCAATTGCCTCGGTATAGTCATCGATGAACTGCACGAGATCATCCTTCCGCGCCGTAGCCTGTTCCTTATAGCCCCCTCGGCTGGCGAAACGGGCGGCCGTCAAGATCTGGCTGTTACGAAACGAAACCTTTTCAAGAAAGCCGAGCACGTCCTCCTTCTTAATTTCAGTCGCCCGGCGCAGCTTGCCCGACATCAGTTTTATACTGTCCTGAATTGCGGCCGCATGGATCCCGATCTGGTGATGCAGGTTAAGGATAGTGTCCTTGTCGAGAGCGGCTGCTGAAATGAGGAACCGGTTTCGACCGCGTTCGTCGTCGAGCATTTCCTCCGCGGCCACGAGCTCGCTTTTTGCCGTCGCGGCGGCATGCTCGGCTCGCAAGGCACGTGTCTCGGCGCGCTGCTCGGCCTCACGAGCCTCGGTTTCGGCCGCCTGCAATGCCTCGATCCGAGCGCGGGCTTGGTCGACCGTCGACAGCAGTTTCTTACTGCCGGTCTTTTCCGCTAGCAATTCAAGGGCGCGAAAGGAGTCCATGAAGGCGTCGGATCGCTCGTCGACAATACGCACCAGGTTCGGGTTGTAGTCGACAACCTCCACGCCCTCGGTCGCAGCTAGTCGCGAGACTAGCTGTGTAATCTTGGCGCTGCTGCCATCGAGCCGCATCCGGGACGTGCTTTCCGCGTCCTTGTCGAAATCGTCTTTCCATGAAATGTCGACGACGTAGCGCTCCAGGCGTTTGATGCACTTGTCCAAGACCGCCTCTACGAGTTCGTCGACGCCTTTCGTCTGGATGAAGCCGCCGGCCCGGCTCGTTGCCTCGTCGAACCCCTTGACACCCAGGACGTCGACGCGGCCTACGAGCTCGCGCGTGCCGAGGAACCGCCGCTGACCTTGCTGCTTGCGCTTGTTGAGGCCAAAGAAGTCGTCATCCTCGTTGCCGATCGGGAACACCCGGAAGCCGTTTCGGAACGCGAAGATTGAGCCAAAGGCGATAGATCTTACGCCCATTCGCCGCGAAAACGTAACCTTCGCGCTCCGATTTAAGTAATAGACGTCAGCCGAAAAATCCGCGTCCTTGAGGCGCTTGTAGGGGTTGCTCTCCCGGATCCGATAGACGAGCTCGCCACGATCCTCGAGCTCCGTTTCCAGGCGAAGGCCACCCTCGATCGACTTGACCCGGATCACCGTTGTTCGGGTAGCAAGGGCCTTGAGGATGGAATTTTCGATGACGCCGTTTACGGCAAAGCCTGCGGGGTCATCGGGATCGCGATCGGCGTTTAGCGCATTGATGGCTGCATCGGCCGCGGCTTCGGCCTCCGCAACGATCTCGATCTTGAACTTTTCACCCTTCGCAGAGAATGGATTGATCAGCTTGCTCAACGCGCGGCGCAAGTCGAGCAGCTTCTCCCGATCCCACTCGGAGCGAAGCCGGCGGATGATGAGGCTCGTGCCGGTCCCACGCGCCGAGTGATGCGAATCTGCAGGGAACGCGGTAGCTTGCCCTAGGGTCACTCCGACCTTGGCGAAATCCTGCTTTGGATTTTTCTCGTATTTTCGCCAATCGACATCCAAGGTCTGGATAGCGTGTCCCCGCGCATGGCTACAAAGCAAGAGCGTCTCGCCAAGGCTGTCGCATGAGAACCTGCCCACGCCCTTGGCGCCGGCGTAGACCCTGCGCGCTTCACCGATCCTATCGCGGTAATCCAGATCCTCGGTACCGTCGCGCTTTGCCGAGTAGGCAACGAACAGCCACTTGCCTAGGATATCCTCCTTTCGCATACCCTTGCCGTCGTCGGATATGACGATCGCATCCTTCTCGAACGCCACGACAACTTTCTTGGCGCGCGCATCGAAGGCATTCTTCACGAGCTCGAACACGGCGACGAAGTCGTCGGTGATCAGGTCCCGCCCAATTAGGTCCTTCAGGCCGGTGCTAACCCGAAAATGCTGAAGGCCCGACTGCGCCTTGTCCGGTACGTTGGGTTTCCGGCTCGCCACGCTTATCGCCATCTGTACCTGCTACACTCCAAGGATGAGGCTTAGATGCCGATGCCTAGATGCCACCGTACAGAAAACGCTTCTAGCGCACGGATTATCCTCGGCGCCGCATACCTATGGCCTCGTTGACGCATGATGACCCGGCTACGCTGTTAGAGCAAGTTCTGACTGATCCCGGGGACGGTCGTCGATTTAACGACACCGCTGCACCACCCTGATCAGCCAGCAAACTGCCCATGCGAGCCCGGCGACTTATGGATTCTATTTGCCGCCGCGCTTCCCCAGTAGCGGCTTTAGCTCATCCCACAGAAATTCCTCCAGCAGCTGCGCAAGCAGCTTGTCGTGCGACGGCAACCGATATGCCGTGAAGGTGATTGCATCGTGGGGATGACCGTCCCAATGTTTGAGGTGAAGTGAGCTGGTGCCGGGCGCGCCGAAACCGAGATGGTCTCGGAGCCGTGTCTCTATTTTATAAGAGTGGCCGACGTAGAGACATCGGCTTTCGCTACGAGCGTTGCACTTCGGGAAGCCACGCGCTTCATCAATGCCTCGAAGTGCGCCATCGGCGGCGTTCCGCAAGGTGCTCACCAGTTCTTGGGGAACCGCGTCATCATAGCTGAACACGTAAATAGCCGACCGGTCACTGCCGGCGCGCCACGCGCTCGCCTGCGAAAGCAGCGACTGGCGGTATTCGGCATCATCCAGCCGCGATAGCTCGATAGAAATCTGCAAGCGTAGCTCGTCGAGGCGTAACCCATCAGCGCGCTGCGCCGCCTCGGCGACGTGTGTCGCGAAGCTGGATAGCAGCCTGGGCCAGCCAGCTGGGTCGTCCGCATCGGCAGGTGCTTGGCTCTGTGCGGTGCGTTGAGCCGCTAGCCATGGGAGCGTCCGCTCGCCATTGGCCTCGATCCAGTCGCCGAGCTTCTCGAGCTCGCCGATCGCGGCGAACAGCGCGTCTCGTGAGATCGCGATCGTCGGGTTCAGGAACCCACCGAGCGCTGCACCTGTGCCGTCAAGGGACTGCCATTCCTCGGCGCTGATGAAGAACGGCACGGGATGGCTGGCCAGCGTGCGGTCGTCGTGGGTGAGCAAGAAACTCGTCAGGTCGGTACCATGTTGGCCGCGGTTGCGGGCCAGCATCACCTGCTCAATAACCGCGAAGTCGATGCCGGTATCGCTCCGGTCAGTGTCATAGATCTCGCCGAGCGCATCGCGATAGGTGGCGACGAACTGCTTCTTAAGGCGTTTCGCCTCCTGCTCGGTGAACACGAACCGAAGCTGCCGATGCTGCAATAGGTTGAGGTAGAGCTTCAGCGCGTCGCTGAGTAGGGAGACGCAAGAGATGCCGACCAGCTGGATCGAGGCGTCGGCATCAAACCATTCCTCAAGATATGCGGGTTCGCCGTCCTCGCTGTATGGTGGATTGTCGAATGGCGGCGCCTCCGCGTCGATTAGGCGCTTCTGCTGATGAAACGCAGCGACGCACGCGTCGTAGTGGCGGCCGATGAACTTGGTGCGCTGCTTAAGGAAGAAGTGGATGTCCATAGTGGCTCCTTTTGTCTAAGGGCGCGCGGGCCACGAGAGTCATGCCGCGATCAAGAATCGATACTCCGCTACCGCGCCATCGCGAGCTGCGTCGTAGTCCTTTACTAGCTAGGTCTTCAGGTCAGTGATCCCACACGACCCTGCAACCCAGGTATTCACTCAGTACCATCCGGACCACGCTGCCGTCCTCGACGCCTGCCATGTATCGATACCTGCCCTCGTGGACGACGATCCACCCTGGCCGGTCGCCGGGATACCTCTCGACGAGGCGCTGCATCGCGCGCGACCCCACTTCAGGCCACATTGCCGTCCCTCCGCCACCGAGAGTTTCGAACTCGAGCAACGCCTCGTCCGACAGCAGTAGGATCGGAAACACTTCGACGGCGATCGGCTCATGTTCGAAGTGCTCGTGCAGTTCATAGGCAGCATGGGCGCGCGCGATCTTGGTCACGATCCGCCTGACCCGCAGCATGTCCGGGCTGAACGTCGTTCCGTCCTCGCCAACCGAACGGATAGCGGCCATCGAGGCCGCCAGCGCCGGGCTGCGGGCGAGCATCTTTGCGACTGCGCTCCGGGAGACGCGGTCGGCCTCGACCTCGCCGGTTACGACGCATTCCACGACGCACGCAAGCCAGCTCTCGTCGAGCGACGCCGAGTTGTTGCACTCGTAACAGGATGGAACGACGATCATCTCGTCCGGGTAGGGCTTGTCGATCAGCACTTTCGGCGGCGTGTGATCGACGGTGTCGGGCACGCCACCACAATGAAAGCAGCCGGTCAGGATGCGGCTGTCGCCGTGGCACTCGATCCGCTTCACTGGCGAGCTCTCCGGATCAGTTCATCGTCGATGGCCAAGAGTTCACGCTCCCACCACTCGATTGCCTCCCCGAAGATGTCGCGGGCGTCCTCACCCTCGCCATAACCCTCCACCAGCGGACGGAACAAGTTCTCGTCGAAATCGGCGACCTCGTCCAAGTAGCGGACCTCCCCGGTTGCCGGGTTCACGAGCGTCAGGCGTATCGCCACAGGCACCTTGTCGAGCGGGTGAACCTTCGAACGATACTCCTTGAGGATGTTGTTGCGCTCCTCAAGGATGAAGTCGCGATAAACCGTGTGTGCCGGATCCGCGCTCCGCCACCGCCGGTGCGCCGCGTCTGCTATCCGGGCGAGCTCCACGTTGGAGCTCTGATCGACGTTGAGCAGTACGTGTCCGACGGCGCGGAGCAGTGCCACCCCGCCCGCCCAGTGCACGCGCCAGCGATCCGGATCGACTTCGTCCTGAAGCATATCGAGAGCTAGCCTCACGTCGGACAGAACCTCGCGTGCCGCGCGTGTCATCAGGTCATCAGTCCATAATCCATTACGTCAGGCCAATGGGTTGAAACATCAAAGTCTCGAGAGCGCCAGTTCCAGGGATCAAATACGACCAGATACGATCAGTTTGGCAGCCTTCGCCGCGTCGCCATCCTTGCCTTCCAGATGCTAGCGGCGTCGATGAACGGACGTCCGGATTGGGGAGCGCTGCGAGAGGACTGAATGTCGCGTTCGTGGGTCAACGACCCTCGATAGTGGAAGGGACCATCGTGGAACCAGGGACGGCCGATTTGAAGCATCAAGCCGGACAAGCAACCCTTCGTTCAGGTTCGGACATGCTCGGCATGTTTGCCTTTAGGGTGCCATCGGGGCGGTCCTGAACGATTGAGGCGGCATCCCCGAGGACGGTGCTGACTGCCTTGAGGACTTCCTGCAAAGGCTGAGGCGCAGGAGCATTACTACTCGTTGCCTGAGGCGAACGGGATTCCGCGACCGTGTCCAACTGCGCCCAGACCTGATAGAAGTCGTCGCGAGGCTGTCTGTCGCGTCGCAAGCAGGCTATCCTATGATGACGGGATCAATCCGGACCCATTTGCGGAGGCCCAGCCCTTTGGGTGTGCGGTCAGCAGGTCGCCGGCAAGATTGGCGAGGTCGGGATAGATATCCGCCCTTCGGAAACCACAGGTCCGAATCTGGTCGGCGAAATCGATCACAGCCCCGGCGGAAACAGTGATCGCGGAAAGATATCGGCTATGCCCCTCACTATGCTCGAGCGGTGACGTTCGCGAATGAATGGTGAAGCAACCCTGTTGGACGAACATTCTCAGGTCTGTCTCGGCCGCCATCACGGCAATGACATCGTTCTTCTCGGTAGTCTTGTAATCGGAAAAGGCGGGCCGCAGCCGCTCCGAGCACATCGTCGCCTCGATCGACGGCGTGATCGGTTCATGTCCTTCCTCGTCGTTCAGGCCGAATGGGTCTAGGATCCAGATTTTGGCGTCCCGAGCGTCGGCGGTCCCCGTGAGGTAGCGCTCGATTGCAAAATAGGCGGCGATCAGGGGCGATCTCGACCAATCGAGTAACCGGGTCGGCAGGCCGTAATGCTGCATCAGGCTTAGCCATCCAGCATAGCTGTCATACTTCGGGCTGTTGGCGTACCGGATCGCAGCGCGCGCGCGGAACCTGTTCGAGAGGTTGCGTTCGTCGTGGTGGGTATAGCCCCGCCAAATCGAGGGGGCGACGGTGTAGGCCGACGAACTATGTCCGCGGAACCAGAGCTCCTGATCGGCATGTCTGCGAATTTCTCTTATATGGCCGATCAGTTCCCCGACGGTCCGCACAGCCACCGTATCATTCATTCTTTATCATGCCTCTCAAGATACCCGCCGACAGCGGCGGCTTTCACGGACGATAGTCAATGAAATAATGCAGACCGCGGCGCCAACCGCACTAACGGTATGCGTCGGAGCGAGCGGTGGGGAGATGCGATTGTGCTTCGAGCTTCTGAAGTAGCCGATGCCCGCATGCGCGGGTTGATCGCCGACTGGGAAAGATGGCTCCGCGCAGTCGATCGGCTCTACAGCCGCTTCCTAGATCGGGCCGGCGATTCCCGTTCCTGTTCCGCGAGGTCGCCTCGGTCGGCTTCCTCGCGTCCGCGGCGGCAATCGCGGGTTTCATCCCGCTGGCGGAGTACGAAATCGTCAAACGGGGCGCTGACGACAAGCGCGGCAAGGTCGATGGCGGCGCGGATTACTGGTCCGCCTCCGACCAGCGGGCCTATTCCTTCGAGTTCAAGCGCGCTCTCGTCTCGGCGACGCCGGCAAACCTCTCGGCCGTTCTCGCGGATGCTTTCGGGGATATCGCCCGCATCCAGCGCGACGAATGCCACCACGCCGCAGACGGTTTGATAGCCCGCGCACAAGATTCCTATCGGGTCAAGACTTACTACGACTTTGCCGATTGGAACGAGGTTGACCTCACCTGCCAAATCGGACCGAAAGGCGAAGATGGAGCCTTTCTTTTCTTTCGCCTTGTCCCGGTGCTTCAGGCCTCCAACTGGCGTACCTAACGCAGGGAAATTTGCGCATGCGGTGATGCGTACTGAGTTTCACCGTAACCGTACCTTCGCAGAACAAGGCTAACGTACTCATTTGGCCCATAAACAACGATAGATGAAAGGAGAGGCGCTGAGGGCTCCATCTATTTCCGACGCTGAATGGTCACAATTCGCTAGCGAGGAGCTTGCTTGCTACCTCAACAATCCTGAGGCTTTGGAGCGAGACTAGTTTGTCAAGGTGGACAGGGTCGACAGCCATCCATCCGATACCAACCTGCCTCCTGACATAGCCATGCTGCTCGGGATCCGGGGGTGGATAGGAAACAATCGCACGTAAGCTCCTTTGCCTGAGTGGAAAGCTCTTCAGCTAGCTGGCAGTTGATGCCAAAAGTCGCCCTTCGAGGTCGGCCATAACGTGGCGATGAATGGACGTCTGAAGTCGGGAAGCGGGGAAGGGGGCGTGTACGTCTGGAACTGGGTCGTTGCGTCCGCAAGCTGCCGGTCGGCTTGCAATGGCTATTTGTCGGGATATCATGAGGTATTTTAGTCGCTATAAGCTCCATTATGATTGACTTATTCGAGCCCAGGATAGCCGAAACGAAGCTGCATGTGAGCTTTCAGGCAATCAGGCGGGACCCGGCCTATGTGCCGGTTCAGTCAGTCATACAAAGCTGGGCGTCCGGGCTACTCGATCGAAACAGGGAAGGGGACAAATTCGTCAAGGAGTTTCAGTCCACCTTCAATTCCGCGATGTGGGAACTCTACCTCAACAAGGCTCTGGCCAAATTGGGGTTCGAGGTGGATTTTTCGAAGGCCGCTCCCGACTTCTGTGTGACGACAAAGACTGGCTATCTCTTCAACATCGAGGCTGTAATTTCCGACCGGACAATGGGCGGTTCGGGCGCGGACAATCCGGGCGGCTTGGACTTCAAAACCCGCGGCGCCCTGAAATTGATCGGCAAGCTGAACGACAAGGTTCGCCTCTACCGAGGGGCTAATGGAAAGAAGACCCCATATTCCTCGCTGGACCATGTCCGCGAGGTGCCATTCGTTGTTGCGATCGCACCTTTCGACACCGCACTTTCGTTGACCCAGAACAACGAACTAATCAATCTAGTGTTGTTCGGCCTCGGTGCGCCGTCGCACGATGCTGACAACTTCGGGTATCAGGATAGCATCTCCAAAATCCGGAAGAAGGTCGGCATTGATATCGATGTCGGCATATTTACAAACGATTCCTTCAAGGAAATCAGCGCAGTGATGTTCTCAACCACGGGGACATTCGGCAAAGCCGTGATCGAAAGCGGGATTGATCGATTGGTGCGCTCATGCCGCTACAGAATTACTGACAGGCAAGATCCTCGGGCACGCAAGGCTGCATGGTCACCGGGGGATAGCTATTTCTCGCTAGGTCCACTCGGTTTTCTCAAGAGACGTCGATGGGAATGGGGGGGCGATATAATCGGAATGGACGTGCGGATCTGCCCATCGACAGTCCACCAAGAAACGCATCTCGACGGGCTGCAGGTCTACTACAATCCCTTTGCCCAGCATCCGTTAAACCCCAATATATTTGGGTCTGGGGAGATCGCCCATAACTTCTATGACATTGCCACCAGTCAGTCACGCCAAGACCATCCCGACGGTGCACTGGTATCGCGACAAATGTATGAGCCCAGCAAGCTTGCGCTTGCCCAAACTCTGCAATCCGACGGGTTCATCCGTAGAATTTAGCTAGCCCGGTTCAAATTTGAACGATTGCGATAGCAGCTATGGAATAAATGAAGGCGCATTGGTTTCCGAAGAACGTCCGTAATTCACGCGTTGCCTTCAAAGCCGATAGTCGCGAAAAACCCCTATCTCAGCCGCTCTAATTTGCTGGTAAACCTAGCTCAAGCAGTCGATCCGTGCACATGAACGAACGGCAGTTATCGGGCAGCCGGAAGAAACGCGTGAATGACCGGAAGTGGGTCAATCTGGTTTGGCTTGGCATTTCTACCGTAGCGGTCCCCCGCGGCCCCGCATCGTCGCGCAGAAGTCCATTGCACTAGGGTTGTGAAGCTTTCGTCAACGGTAAGAGATCATCGCCGCTGCTCCCCTTAAACAGCAATCTCAACAAGTTCGATGCCCGTCATGTGCCGGACATACTCGACGCGTCCAATGTCTGCCTTCTTAAGCGCGTCACGGCCTGAAGCGTCGGTCACGATCCACATTTTCTTATTATGCTTAAGTATTTCTCTCGCGACCCCGATGGGGTCGCCGCCGCGCGGGCCATCAAAGGGGCAGCCGAGCCGTTCCAGTGCTTCTGACCTAGAGAGTTCCCAAAGCATGGAATCGTCCCCAGCGATGACCCGCTTAATGTGAGACGTCTCGTCAGCCCTAAGCCAGCTCTGTAACACTGACCCGATCCGAAGTGTCCCGCTTTGGTCAAACATCGATCCCGACGCGTCAACTAGTAGGACGTCCGGGTGTGGGTCCGGTCCGGCAGCTTCCCTGATCATATCGGTGAATGCTTTACAGGCAACTCTATTGGAAGGGTTCAACTCTCCGATTTCGCTGCAGCGATCGATGCCAGCGTGGTGGGACCATCGATCGTTGTCCACAACCCCGGCCGCCCGACCGTTATTGACGAGGACGACGTACGCGTCGGGGTGGGCTTTGGCATAGTCAACGAGTGCCGCTCCGAACGTCTTAAGTGCTGGCGTCTTGTAATGCTTTACCTCGACCACCAACTCGCAAGTATCGTTCTCGGGAACGCCGGACCAGAGGCCGTAGTCTGGCTGCACCCTGCCGGTACGTCCCTTACCGATTGGGCTCTCGCAGTTCTGCTGCCGCTCTGCCCAGACGGTTTTTGGGCCTTCGGCGCTTCTGATTGTCATCAGCTTAGTCGGTCGGAACGCGAAGGGCAGCGCGCCCTCCACCGTGTGTAAGACCACACGGTCAGGATCTACCGCCGCAGCGATGCGGGTCGCGATCCAGACAGCGTAAAGGTCAAAGCGCTTTCCCCAAGCGGGAAGCGCAAGGATGCGTTCTAAATCGGCAAGATTGCCCGAAATCATTACCGGACGCCTCGGAATCTTCTTTAAAATTAGCCTTGCCGCTTCCGTGACCGCCGGATCGCTTGGGCTTCGAGCCGCGTTGGAGAGGCCCGGGATCAACATATTCAGTAAGTCGTGTTCCGCGAAGGCGATCGCCGCGGGATCAGTTACGCGATTGTCGCCGCTCCAAGTAGGCCGCTTCGGTAGAAGGTGGCGCACCTCCTCACGTGTAGGGGCGATTGATCGCAACGCCTTCACTGCGGTATCAGCGATGTGAGCTATATCAGCAACTTCATTGCGGAAACGACTGGGTGCCAGGCTTGCTGGCAACTCGTGGAAATCCCCCCGCTTGAATGCTGCAAGCCAGTCATCGACGCCGTCGGGCGGGGGGGATTCGGTCTTGATCCGGCTCAGTACGTTGCCCAATTCTATGGCATCGCAGACTGTCGCGTCGGCCACATCGATGGTCCCCAACCCCTTGCGGATCGTCTTGACAAACTCCTCGAACTGTTCGAGGCCCAACACCGACTCTTGGATGGCAATCCGGATGCTCGCCTTGCCGCTGATCGCCCCGGCGCGTCGCATGAAGTCGATGATGTCTTTGGACATCTCACCGTACGGCGCTAAAACCTCGAACACTGCCCGCACTAAGGTTTCGCTATCGTGACAGGCGGAAATAGCGGTGCTGATGTCGTGTGCGGCTGGATCCAGCTTCAGCCTTACAAGGTCGACGAAGTCTACGTCCCGACCCTGAACCTCAAGCCCACCAATGGTGACGAACCGTTCCCATGTGCTCGCCGGGTCCCGCGACGGCTCAACCGGCGTAGAGCTAACCATTCTGGTAGTTTTACTTCTGCTCATTATCACCCTCGTCACGATATAACGGCTATTTTTAGCCCATTACTTCGACGTTCCAGTCTGAATAAATGCGTTGGTCATGCAAAGTGCCGATCATTGCCCATTTTCAAATTGAAAATTCGCAACCTCGAAGATGACCTATTTCTTAATATCGAAGGCTCCAATCGACAGCTCGTCCGTCTGTTAGCAAAAAAGCGTTCGCGCGGCTAAATGGTTGTAAACCGCGAAAGGGAATTCCACGATCGTCACCGCGGCGCCTCATCCCACGCGGATGGTCGGATGTGATCACAAGACGGGCAGTGCTCGTAAATTCCCCTGCCAGCGCTTGAGCCTTCCTGCCCCAGAGCCGGATCGCCGATGGGCGCGACCGGCGGGCGTTAACGCGCAGGACCGTTCGGGTGAACGTCTCCCAGTCGATCGAAGCAAGCCCCCAGGCAGTGCCCTCCTTCGTCGTCAGAGCATTGTTGAGAAGCAGCACTTCACGCTGCACCCACAGCGTCAGGTCACTGTTGGAAGGTTTGGCGCATCCGAGGCCGCGTCGGAGTTCTGCGAATATCCTCGCCAAGGAACTAGGTAGCCCGCCGTTTCCGCTTGCGCTGAACGCTAACCCCTCGGCATCGCCGGCGGTCAGATACGGATCCTGCCCGACGATCACAACGTGCATCTGGTCGATTGCCACGAGGTCAAGCGCGCGGAAAGCAATCGACAGCGCCGGAGCAATGCGCCCACCAGCCCGCGTGCGCACCGCGAGCTCAAGCGCGATGCGTTCGGCGTAGCCAGCGGGCAGTTCGGCCTCGAGCGCGTTACGCCACCCCTCGTCCGCGATCGAATCCAGTATCGAGGGGGGATGAGACAGCATTGTCCTGATGTGGGCGCCCAACGCCTCAGTCACGCCCCACCGTGACCCTGCACCCCATCGCGTCTTCCGGTGATCAACTCGTCAGTTGTGCGGCCAAAGATACGTGTGAGATTTCCAAACTTAATCTACTGTTTCAAATGGGCCTGCGGATGAAGCCTTAACAAATTTGGAGCGCGCAATGACTCGTTCCGATCGAAGAGTCCCTAAACTACGACCATTCCCCATCGGGGTGACGTAAACGGGGGTGGTGCAGGATTCCAAGCAGCCTCTGAGCACATTCTGACTCAGCACGGTTGGCTCGACATCATCGACTATATGATGGACGCAATCCGAGCATGCTACCGTCCGATTTGCCTCCAGACGCGTGGCGTCGATCATGCTGCAGGTACCAACCGGGTTTCCTGCCGACGTACTTCACCCTAATGCCGCACGGGATTAGGATAGCCCGGTTTAACCGCGAGGCTCTGAACAATGAGCCTGCGGTACGGGACGCGTTGAAAACCATATGGCATCATCAGCGCGACGGGCACCTTCGCCGTCGCCTTTTAGTAAGGCGCGAAGTCCGCGTGTTCCTGCACCATCGGGGCATTCTGTAAGCGGCAGTTGATCGCCAACGTCCACGCGATCTCCGTCGCCCATGACCGGCTTAGGGAGGAGCGGCAGCAAACGCCTAATCCGAGTCTCGATGCTTTGAGTTGGAGATGTCCAACCTCCCGCTAACGCGTATCGAAGAGACGGCCGCCGAGCCGAAAGCGGCTGACAATAACAAGCGTCCGAAGCTAGCGAGCGCCTGGGGCAGTTCGAGCGGCCGAATTTGGATCAAAGTCGCAGTTAAAAGGCGCCTGCGGATACAGCCCATGTGATGTAGTGGCGGCGAATATCCTCTTCTCGCTACTTTCTGTCGCAAGATAGATGTGGGAAACATTAAGTTTAGAGAGTAGGAAATTGTCGCGTTCGGCTCCCTTCCCACAGGGCATGACTGAACGCGAGTTTAAGCGTCGCGCTTCGACTTCTACGTTGGGAATGGTGCATGCTAATCCAGCCCCGCCGAAAACGGCTCCGCTATCTAACAGTACCAGTCTTTGCGATGCTCGGCTTGATTGCTCTGCTGCTGGCGATTGCGCTAGTCACCGTTTTCTTCGCGCCCATCGGAGATGCCAAGCCGAGCTTCTTTGGGCGCACCGCAGGCGAGCCGGCGCGGATCGTGGTACTGGTGCACGGAACCTTCGCGCCGGACGCGGACTGGACGGACCCCAGATCCACGCTCGTTAAAGCGATCCGCGCCGCTGAGCCCGCCGACGACACGCTGTTCGTACGTTTCAGCTGGCCGGGCTCGATTGGCGGCTATCAGAACAACACTAACTTCATCCGATATGATGCCGGGCAAAAGCTGGGTAAGCTACTGTGGCAGTTGCGCAAGCAACACCCGCGCGCCGGGATCCTTGTGATAGCTCACAGTCATGGCGGTAACGTCGCTCTCTACGCTGCCCGCCATGCCCCGCATCTCGCGGGAATAATTCTAATGGGCACACCGTTTATTAGCGTCTCACCTCGTGACCTAACCAGCGACATAGCGCTGCGCACATCCGTGTCTCTGCTGGTGTTCGTCCTGTTTTTTCTTGTAGGAATTTTATCAGGCTTGGCGGGGCTGACGGCCCTTATTGTGGGCGCGCGCGCGTTCGCCGAGCGCGGCGCCGCGCCGAAGCTGTTGGGCGGAGTGCTAATCTTTGTCGGCCTTGGCCTCTGCTTTTGGATGGTAGAGCCTGACGGCACCGAACAGGTTTGGGTGCCTGGGACCTATGCAAGCTCTAGCGGGCCGCCCGCCGCGGTTACCAGTAGCGGCCACTTCGAGACGCGAACGAAGTGGAAACAGTCGACGCGGGCAGACGGGCTCGAGGCCGCCCTCAAAGCATCGGCGCTTGGTTATGTAGACCGCGCGAGCCGCGAGGGCGGCGCGGACTTCGCGCGCCGGATGACCGTGGACATTCCTCTTGGCACGCCAGCGCTATGCCTCATAGCATCTCCGCCGGATGAGGCGATGGCCGCACTGGGTAAGGCGTTGCCCGTCGCGGCCGCACCCTCGACGGTTTTGAACAGTGTGGCGGCGGCGCAGTCGATCCTTGGTCTTGCCGTGTTGTTGGTCTTTGGCGTGGGTCTGGTCGCGGGCGTGTCAGCTGCGCGGGACGCTCGGTCCCCTAGGGTCAGCGAGAGACGGACTGGATTGTTGCCGGCCGCAGCCGGCGGGATCGTAATCGGCTTCTACACCTCGATGATAGCGGCATTCGCGATGTCGCTCGTGCTCCCATTCGTGGCATCGATCTCTGTCCTACTAAGGGTGCCCGCGGCGGTGCCTTACATGGTAAGCTTCGGCTCGCTCGACGTCGTTGCGAGCTTTGCCTCAACGACCACCGCTCGCCTTACGCCATCCCGTGGCAATCCCGAGGGAGGCGTATGTGAGGTAAGAAGATACGCTTTCCCGACGCCGGCGGGGCTGAGGCATTCGGAGTACTATCTTGATCGGCAGTCAACGCGGGATCTAGCCATCTGGGCGGCGCGCCAGGACTGATCCGACTACGAGCTCGTGGTATGGGCGGCGCTCGCTCCAAGGAGGGCGTGGTGGCAAAGGAATTGATTGCCACTGCTCTGTCGGGATCGCGCGCGGCTCTACCGACGCGGTAAATACGACGGCCGACTCTTTCAAGAATACGTGCTGGCCGGACCAATGTCACAGCGGTAAGGATGAACGAATACCCGCTTTCGGGAGACGGTTGTGGCTCGCTGGACGTCCGCGTCTGAGTCAAGTTTGCGAATACGACGTCGGCTTAGGATCTGATTGTATATACTACCTTGCGTAGCTGAAGTGCAGCGCCAAGTCTTCGCGCCCTCATCTGGCTGGGGTGCCCCGGGACTATAATGATCTATGCGAATGCTATTTTGAGCAGTGGTGCGCGGCGGGTCTAGGTTTTCACCGGGGCCGACAAGCGGCGGGGCCAGCCGCCCGAGGTCAAGTCGTCGGTTATCGCGAAGTGTTGCTCGGGTCAACTGTATGTCGAGGCTTACGGCGCTCAGGTCAGTGCCAGGAGCAAGCTCGTTGAACACCACGGGAAAACCGCACGGGACCGCGCCACCTCCTGACTCTACTTGGAACTGCTGTTCGCTCAGCCCAATATAACTGTGCGAATGGGCGCCTTTTAGGGGCTCCAGCTTTACCCGAGCTTAGGCGGTCGGATCCCAACCCAGCCAGGTCGTGACGAGCGCCGATATGATCGGAGCGAATGTTGCGAGAACTCCGGCAATGGGCGGGCTGCTGACGAAGCTGCCTAGTGAGCCTAGGAGCTTATGATGAATGACCTGACCCGCCCCGCTCGTGATGCCCGCCTGACCCTTCGCGCGCTCTAATATACCGCCATTGCTCAGGACATACCCCCCCAGTGCGGCCAGACCCAGCGTGCCACTGCTCAGGACGGCAAAATAGAAGACCAAAGCCTGCTGGTACGCTACAAGCGGCAGGCCCTCTCCCACCAAGTCACGAATGAAGGAATGGAACATCGCGTCCGTAAGGATGATGAGCGTAAGGAGCAGCGATGTGCAATAGAATAGGCTCTTGACGTTCGCGTTGCGACGCCGGTCCAGATCGGTCCGGGGGTCCACCGCACACCACATTAGAAAGGCTGTGAGAAGCGCGGCCGCGCCGGTTTGGAACGCGCCGTTCAGGCCATATTTAATGAACGTGACAGCCCCGCCGAACTGCTTGTCGGGCGCCACTGGAGCAGCGCCAGCCGACACCTTGTTTGGATGCGCGCAGAAGGTCTGAACCGCAGCCGACACCGAGGCCTGCTTCGCAGGCCCGCCACTGGTCGAATCGGCAGTCGACAGCGCTGCTTCCCCCTGCTTCGCCTTTACCGCTGCTGTCCGCTCACCGGCCTCGCGCTGCGCCTTCACCGCAACTGGACCACAGATCGAACGCCAAGCGACATCGAAGGTGCGATTGCCGGCCGATTGCAGCTGCAATACAAGAAATCCCGTCAGCAGGACAAAGGCGGCAATCGCCACACCGCGGTAGAGGAGGGGAAGGCGGATGATGCTCGAGACACCGGCGAGCGTCAGCGCGCAGGCGGCGGCAAAGGCGACATATGACAGCGCCAGCCAGTTGAGCAGGGCGCCATAAGCCTTCCAAGGTCCCGGAAATTCAATTGCCTCGATAGTAAAGCCGTCGTCGGGAAGTTGGTCGAGAAGGAAGCCAGAGCCGATCAGGTAAAAGGCGACTAACACAATGACCATTAGGATGACGAAGGTAATCCGGGGACCCTGCGCGGCGGGCCATACTCCCATCACGGGGTCGTTCGTTGCCACCTGGCTCATCGCACGCGTCCCACCCTTCAACGGTGCCGGCGCTCCGGCCCGCCTTAAGCCATTATGAAGATGCCCGACATCGGCTTGACGCCGGCCGGGCCATGTATCGCGGAGCGACACCGCTCCATCTATCAAGCAGCATGCGACAAAGCGGATTCTGTGGATAAGGCATCCGATAGTTAGCCACTGCGAGAGAGTGGCCAACTCTTGATCACCGCAGTAGCGGCTGCGACTAGCTCAGTGACCTGGGCACTTGCCGTGACTGCCTGGTGCAGGATGCCGACGGATCGGCGAATGGCCAAGATCTCGTCGTCGCTCGGAAACGGAATAGGCGAGTTGCTGTTCAGCGAGTCTAAAATAGCCTCGATCCGCTCGATCTCAAACTGTGCATTAGCGAAATCACCAGCGTAGTTAGGGCGATCAGAAGGAATCAGCTTCGTGTTTAGTTCTTGAAGATAGTCATAAAGAAGTTGCTGCTTGTTCCAAAGGTCAGTCCAGAGAACATTTGCTGGTTGTACCTGCCCGTTCGGATCGGATGCCATACATACCTCCCTAACTATTTTTAAATGCTTAATTCGACGCTTCGCTAGGCGGACTCGTCGCCTGTTCGGTGGTCTCGGCCTGTTCTGTAGCTCTGGCTGTCGAAGCGTCGAATGTATCTATAAGCTTGGAATGAAACGCCACCGCTTGTTCGATCCGCTGAAGCGGACTGGGCGGCTTGCTGAGGGTGACAAGCTGTTTTATGACGCCATCGACGGGTGCCTTGTCGAACTTTAGCACTGGCGAGGCTTCCATCAACAAGGGTGTCAGGGCGGTATTCCGAGAAAGAATTTCATCTGAGCTTATCGCCGCGATTGTTTTGAAGCGCGAGAGCGCGTCTTTGTTGCCGTCGTACTGCCAAGCGGTGAGCCGCAGTTCCACTTCTGATCGATTAGCTGCGGCGATGTCTCGCAGGCGGTAAACCCGGGCGCGGGTGGCCGAGTTCAGTCCGTTCTGTGCTGTAGCGAAGCTTCCCATTGCCTGACGATAAGTCGCTAACATGCTGGCTGCCTGAAGTGACGTGCTGCGCATAGCAACCTCGCTCGCACATCCCGACAATAAGCCGAGTGTTAGAAGAGCAATGCCGAGTTTCTGCATGGTCATTTTCCTATGATCGCGCCCGTCACGGGCAGACTGGCAAGAAAGGGACCGAGGACATCAGGGTTTATCCCGCCTGCGCCATAAAGGGCTAAAGCATCAATTGCTGGCTTGATGAGAGCCCGCCAGTCAGCTTCGGTGAGTTTCGCGCGGTCGAGAGCGGCCGCGCGATCGATTTGGATCTCACGAAACTGGAGGACCTTGTCCGGGATGGTGCCCCGGTTGCATGCCGCGAGAAATATGCTGAGCGTTTCACTTAGGATCGGCTGCGATACATTCATCGGACAAGCCCGATCTCCGCAGAGCGTCTCCTGGGCGCGTGTAAGCATGGAAATCGCTGATCGAAGTGATCGAGCTTCCTGCAGCAGGATCAATTGTTTTCGTTTCGTGACCTCAATATCGAGTGAGACCATGTTAAGTTCATGTTGGGTCTTGGCGATGCCAATCAGCAGCGCATTCGGCTCGTCTAGAACCCCGCCCCGTGGCGTAGAAACGGCATCGATCGCATCGATCAGTCGCAAAGCGTCGAGGAGAGACACGCGCGCTACTCCCACGTCCTCATTTTGGGCTTTCGCGGTCAACTCTTGAATGGCAGACGGGAGATCGAGCGCGAACACGCTATTCAAGGCCTCAAACGCCGCCGCATACCGTTCATCCGCAGAGTAACCAGACGCGTCGCCAACGACTCCTTCGGCCTTTTTGATCAGCGCCTCAACCCGCGACCTGAGCTTGTCTGGCCGAGGCCCCTCACCAGTTTTGCGGAGCGCAGCGCGCGCCCTATCGAGCGCCGCGAGTCTTGCTTCATCTGGCTTTGTCTCGGCTGTCAAAATGCGAGCGCAAACGTCAGCGATTCGCCCTTCGGTGAAGCCTAAACTGCAATTATCCTGATATTTTTTAATAGAGGCGCAAACAGCTGCAATCTGTCCGTATATAAAGTCTGAATTGGCGTTGTCAGTCGTGTTAAGCAGTTGCTGAGCAGGCAGACTTTCACAACTAGTGCCGCGAGTGCCGCCACTAAGGCTATATTGTTGTACGCGGCCGGCGAGTTGCCGACGGTTTGTTTCGAGCCGACGGTCCTCATCAGGCTGGTAGGCCGAGTAGACACGAGTTCTAACTTCCGGCGATATACGTTGGACGCCAGCTAAAGCCTTGAGTTCGTCGCCAATGAAATCCCCGAGAAGTTCGCTCGTCGTCCGGCGGTCAGAAGTCGTTGTCGCTGGCTGAATCACGTTCAGGAGCTGATAGTCACGGCTGGCGACAAGCATGTCGACTAGCGCCTCGTCCTCCTGAGAGGCAAGGAGCTTTTGCTCTGCTTCCTGCGCCGCGAAAAACTCAGGTGCGTTCAACGCATTGCTACTTGTTTGGACCGCCTTGGTCGCGGTCTCAAGATCCGGTTGATGAAGGTAGACGTCGCTGCAGCTCGGAAGCGCTGCGGATATGGCGAAAAAGAACATTGCCCGACAAGGCCACATTTTCACTATACCCCCTGTTTGACCAGTAATGGTTTATCAAAACTATTGCAAAAGGGAGAGAGATGCACAGGTTTTTATTTCAAGTTATTTACAATTCGAACCGGAGCTAAACGAGGCCTCGTCGCTCGAGACCTGCGAAAGGACCGCTGCTTCTATTGTGTTGGGATCGATCCTGATGGTGTCGCGGATGTAATTGGAATTGGTTGGCGGCGTTCTCCGACGGATTAGAGTATCAGGCGCTGCGTAAGTCGGCCTGACGCTCCAGATCGCGGCTGAACCGCGACAGCCGACCGTAGACGGAGATCTGCGGGGTCTGCATCTCGTATTGACTGCGGCTATTAGGCGACATGCCTGCCAGCACCCCCGCTCAGTTGAGAAGATTGCCGCTATTAAATCTCGCCCTGAAGTCGGCCAGACGGTGGCGTTGTTCGAATGCCCGAATTCATGGCCAGCTTCGAGTCCGGCCTCGCTGCAAATGCGAAGTAACAATGCAACGAACGCCGCTGGGCGATGCCGCGCAATTTCGAAAGTGGGAAGCGATGGCCGACTGCCTGAACGCCGTGGCGGATTCCGGCCGAACAACGCAGTGATGATTGCTCTTGTACCAATCACGACGTTCTAGTGCGTGGTGATGGGCGTACATGATCGCGGCGCCCTCCTGTGGCGCTTGATCGGCGTTAAGGTTCGAATTGGAGGTACCCAAGCGCCGGATTTTGAAAGCGCATCACCGTTCCGGGCAGCAGGCCCATGCGGAGCATATTATCGACGCGATAATGCTGCTGCCCGGCGCGGCCGGTCGATCGTCTAAGGTATTGTGTCACGCCAAACGCTCTGATGCGAGGCAACAGGCAAGAGCTCGACGTCGTCAAAGCCGGTGACCCACTTACGTTACTTCAACGGCGCCCCACTTAGCGGCGCTCAACGATAGAGCTCCCGCACCAAGAGTCACTTAGGGCTACTTTACAGCTAAGACGCTGTCAGAGCCTCGACAACTCGGCCGCCGCACTACGCCTTGCATCATCGAGGCCGTCTAGGGCTACTTGGCGGCAAAACGATGCCCACCTTGATGCCCACCCCCCGTGAGGAAGCTAGCGGAAGCCCGTGAACTTCGGCGGACAATTTTGATACCGGCGCCTAATGCCCACCCTGTAAAACGACGTAGGGATGGTCAACAATGGACTGGCAAGAACCATCACGAACAGATGGTTCCGAGGACTCCGTCTCCGCCATTTTCGTCACCGCAGCGTATTGGTGATGTGCCTCCCATTGTAGCGTGCCGATGCGGGATAGCGGGCCGCTTCCGCGGTGGACCAACCGCGACTTTGACGTCCGGCCTCTTCGA